>Ga0210391_10001287_pt1 | contig 23131 bp, 17 predicted proteins | sample IncBWC12OmetaG_FD_160573 | JGI IMG/M metagenome (GOLD analysis project Ga0210391, IMG submission 160573) | Forest soil microbial communities from Barre Woods Harvard Forest LTER site, Petersham, Massachusetts, United States - Inc-BW-C-12-O ...
TCGACCGGCAGTGGAAGTTCCTCGTCCGGGGCCTCCTCCTCGGGCAGCGGCAGTTCGACCTCGACCTACGTGCCGGGCCAGTACCTGGCGGCATCGAACTACCAGGCGAAATGCGCCAATCCGCGCTCGGGGACCGACCCCGTCACCGAGATACCCTATCCGGACGTGCAGGGCACGGCGACCGATGAAAACAACTACCTGCGCAGCTGGACCCATCAGCTCTATCTCTGGTTCGACCAGGTTCCGGACCTGGACCCCTCGCAGTACACCACCGTCGATTACTTTCCGTTGCTGAAGACCTCGGCGCTCACCGCTTCGGGCCAGCCGGTCGACCGGTTCCACTTCACCTATGCGACCTCGACCTGGGAGTCGCTGGAGGATCAGGGCGTGCAGGCCGGCTACGGCGTGGATTTCGACGTCATCGCGGCGGCGCCACCGCGGAACATCACGGTGGCCTACGTCGATCCGAATGCCACCGGTCCTGCCGCCACGATGCTGCGCGGCGATGTCGTGCAATCCATCGACGGCGTCGACATCAACGCGGATGATGCGGCGAGCGTCGCGACGTTGAATGAAGGTCTGCAGCCGACGACGGTCGGGGAGATGCATACCTTCGTCGTGCTCGATGTCGGTGCCACCTCGCCCCGTACCCTCGTGCTCACGGCGGCCAATGTCACGGAGACGCCGGTGCCGACGGTCACCACGCTCAACTCCAATGGCTCGACGATCGGCTACATTCTCTTCAATGATCACATCGCGACGGCCGAAAGCGAGCTGATCAACGCCTTTACGACCCTGCAGAGTCAGGGCGTGACGGACCTGGTCCTGGACATTCGCTACAACGGCGGTGGGCTGCTGGACATCGCGAGCGAAGTCGCCTACATGATCGCGGGTCCCACCCAGACCGCTGGCCAGACCTTCGAGCTGCAACAGTTCAACAGCCAGTACCCGACCACGAACCCGGTCACCGGCAGCACGATCACACCGACACTCTTTCATGCCACATCGCAGGGCTTCTCGGTCACCGCCGGTCAGGCGCTGCCGGCCTTGAACCTGACACGGGTGTTCATTCTCACCGGCACCGGGACCTGTTCGGCCAGTGAGTCCATCATCAACAGCCTGCGCGGCATCAATGTGCAGGTCATCGAGATCGGCTCGACGACCTGTGGCAAACCCTATGGGTTCTATCCGCAGGACAATTGCGGCACCACCTATTTTTCCATCGAGTTCCGCGGTGTGAACGCGGCCGGGTTCGGTGACTATCCGGCCGGATTCTCGCCGGCCAACACCGTGAATCCTCCGGGCGTCGTGATCCCAGGCTGCTCGGTCGCCGATGACTTCACCCAGGCACTCGGGAATCCAAACGAGGGGCAGCTCAGCGAAGCACTGGCCTACCAGGCGGGCGGCGCCTGCACGGTTGCTCCGACGGGCTCCGTCGCGGAGAGTGCGAAGCGCGCGGTGCTGCCGGGACATGCCGTCACCGCGCGTTCAGCGATGAAAGAGATCCGGATCCTGCGGCAGTAGCGCGACTGCCTAGAATTCCTGCAGATCGTGGCCGATGACGACCGGGCCCGCGTATTGCTTGCGGATCCCATCGAGCAGCACCTGCTCCGCGTGCGGATCGTTGCCGATGACCAGGTGCGAGAGCACCAGGAGTTTCACGCCCGCCGCCTTCGCCACCCGGCCGACTTCCTCGGGCGGGGAGTGTTCCGTCCGCATGTGATTCAGGAGGCCGGCCGCCTGGTCGGCCGGATACGGGCGGGACTTCAGCGCGTTCATGTCGATCACTTCGTGCACCAGGATGTCGGCGCCCTTCGCGAGGGTCGGGATCACATCGCCACAGGGACCGGTATCACCGCTGAACACGATGACCCGGTCCGGCGTCTCAAAACGCAGCGAGTAGGAATGCTGCCAGGCGAAGCCCGGTGACCCTTTGGGAAAATGGAAGTGACAGTTTTCCAGCGCGGTGACGCGGATGTTCGGGTCCTTGAAGACCACACCCGAGCCCTTGTAGTCATGGGCCCGGATGAACTTCTCGACCGGCATGTTCTGTTTGCTGCCTTCGAGGTAGCGCGCCGCCGCATTCGGCGCGAAGTATTGCAGGAACCCTCGGCGCATCATTTCGGTTCCGGCCGGACCGTAGACGGTCATGGGCCGATTGCTGCTGACGGACCAGGCCAGGCCCATCAGGGTTCCCCAATCGGCGTTGTGATCGTCGTGATTGTGGGTGATGAAAATGTCGCGGATGTCGGCCGGCGCAATACCAACTTTGGCAAGCTGCCCCGCTACGCCGTTGCCGGCATCGATCAGGTAATTGACGCCATTCACGACCAGGAGATTGGCGGGTTCGGCGCGGTCGGCGCTGGGTCGTGGCCCCCCTTGGGTGCCCAGCAGCACCAGGCGCGTGACTTTCGACGAATCGGCAGCATGAGCGATCGCCAGGCTGGCCGCGACAGGGACCAGTAAGAAGGACATTGTCCGCACGATACTGCTAAGCCTCAGTTTCTTATGGTAAGAATTCTGCTGATCTTGCGAACTGCTCGGACTTTTGGCACCCGAAATCGGGGTCGCTGCCTACGTCGAAACTGCGCCGACCCGCCTACGCTAGGGTATCTGGTTCGTCCGTGAGTATGACCCGTGAATCGACTCATCAAGCTTACCCTCGCCGGCCTCATTGTATTGAGCGCGGCAGGATGCACCCATGAGGCGCTCGTGACCGGTCCCACGCAGTGTTTTGCGCCGCGCGATGCGAAAGTGTGGCAAACGAGCCAGGTGGCTCAGGCGCGGGCCGATGTGAACGCAACGGCATCGCGCGACCTGCAACCCTGATATTCCTCGATCCGGTTGTGCGCTGCACGAGCGCGCGCGAACTTCTTGTGCGCGCGCATGCGTCTGGTAAGGTGCTCGAAAGTACGGGGACACCAGCCATGTCAGAAACCCAGTGGGCGATTCACGGCCGCGAATTCGCGAACTGCAATTGCTCTTACGGCTGTCCGTGTCAGTTCAATGCCCTGCCGACCCACGGCAATTGCTGGGCAGTGGTCGGAGTGCAGATCGATCGAGGCTTTCATGGCGACACGCCGCTCGATGGTCTCAAGGTCGCCGGCATCTTCAAGTACCCGCAGGCCATCCACATGGGCAATGGTGAGGCGCTGCCCATCGTGGATCAGCGCGCGAACGAGGCGCAGCGCAATGCCCTGTTGCGCATCATGAGTGGGCAGGACACAAGGCCCGGCGCCACCATGTTCCAGGTGTTTGCCTCGATGCTCTCGAAGGTCTATGACCCCGTTTTCGCGGAGATCGATTTCAAGGTCGACATCGACAAGCGCCGCTCGCACCTGAACGTGGCCGGCTACATCGAGCAGCGGGGGGAGCCGATCGTCAATCCGATCACGGGCAAGGAGCACCGGATCCGTATCCAGCCCGAAGGTGGCTTCGAATTCAAGGAAGCCGAGATCGGACGCGGCTGGACCAAGACCATGGGACCGATCACCTACGAGTTGGCCGATTCCTACGGCCAGTTTGCAGAGCTGCATCTCTGCCAGGACGGAATCATCCATTGATCGGTGACGCGGCGCTGGCGGCCTTGCTGCGCCGGGACCGGGTCATCGTGCTCATCGCCCTGATCGCGCTGACCGCGCTCGCCTGGTCGGATGTCCTGCGATTGGCACAATCCATGTCCGACATGGCCTCAATGCCTGGGATGGCGACCCAGCCCGGTATGCCGAACATGCCCGGCATGGACATGAGCTCCTCCGGAATGATGAGCCCCGTGTTCGGCCGTTGGAGCCCGGAACATTTCATGACCATGTTTGCCATGTGGACGGTCATGATGATCGGCATGATGACCCCCTCGGTAGCACCGATGGTCCTCATCTATACGCAGGTCGCGCGCCGGAGTGGTTCGGAACCCTTCGCTACGGCGTTCTGGTTTGCGGGCGGGTACCTTTCGGCCTGGGCCGGATTTTCACTGCTCGCGACGCTGACGCAGTGGGGACTGGAGGAGTTGGCGCTGCTGTCCCCCATGATGGCCGGCACCAGCCATCTCTTTGGCGGATTGCTGCTGATCGCAGCCGGCATCTACCAATGGCTGCCGATCAAGTACTCCTGCCTCGCACGCTGTCGTGCGCCGCTGTCATTCATCATGGAGCATGGCGGATTCAAAGCGCAGGCCGCGGGGTCCGTGCGCTTAGGAGTTCAGCACGGCCTGTACTGCATCGGTTGCTGCTGGACGCTGATGGCGCTGCTGTACGTCGGCGGCGTCATGAACCTTTTGTGGATCGCCGGATTGATGGTGTTTGTGCTGCTGGAGAAGCTCATCCCCGGCGGGCGCTACTTGCCCAGGGCGGCGGGCGTTGTGGCCGCCGCGTTTGGGTTGTGGCTGCTGCTGCAATGAGGCAGGCCCCGCACACGTGGTCCGAGGGGTCTATCGAAGTCTTTTACGCGGACGACTTCTTTGGACCGAGCTGCTCACGGCGAGCCGCTGGAGCTGCTTTCATAATCTTCTTAAACACGGGCTCAAATGACCTGCCGTAATACTCTTGGGCCGCCTTCTCTTCGGTTTCACGAGCGCGGGTAGGCTGGTCTCTGGAAGCTGCGAAAAATTTCATCTGTTTGCCCCAACTGTGATCGAGTTCACGGTTTTGAGAAGCAAGATGATACTTACAAATTGCCGAGGCGTGAATGAAAAAAAGCAACATCCGAACGTGTGGGAAGAAAGGATTTCGCCCTCGAAGCCCGAGCCGGAATGCTTGACACGAATCACGCGGGTGGAGTTGCTCAGCATGAAGCTGTCGATGCATCACCGGTTGGCTTCAACGCCGGATGGTCATCGCCCTTGGAGTGTCGCCTGGCTGCGACACGCGACTAGTAGGCGTTCTTGCCCACAATAACGATCAGCACCGTCCGCAGCATGATTTGAAGATCGAGCCACACCGACCAATTACGAAGATAATCCAGGTCGTATTGAACTCGTGCACGCATGTCCTCTACAGTCGTCGTCTCGCCCCGCAGACCATGAATCTGCGCCCAACCGGTTATGCCCGGATTGACCTTGTGGCGAATCATGTAACCGTCGATGAGCCGACGATATTCTTCGTTGTGGGCAACTGCATGCGGTCGAGGCCCGACCAGGCTCATATCGCCGCGAAGGACGTTGAACATCTGCGGCAACTCGTCCAGCGAAGTACGGCGCAGTAGCGCTCCGATCGGAGTGATCCGCTGATCACCCTTTCTTGCCTGGGTGACTATTGGTCCGTCTTCGCAGACCGTCATCGTGCGAAACTTGAAGACCATGATCTCCTGGCCGTTCAGACCGTATCGCCGCTGCGTGAAGAGAACCGGCCCTTTGGATGAGAGCTTCACTGCAATGGCTAATACCAGCATGACCGGCGATGCCAGGACGAGTGCAAGACCGCAAAACGCAATGTCAGTCGCACGCTTTGCGATTGCATTTACGCCATGGTAAGGCGTATCGCAGATTGAAAGCACCGGAATTCCATTCATCTCGATGCAGCGCGCCTGCATCAGCTCAAAGGCGAAGATATCTGGTACGAAAAAAATCGATGCGGTCGTATTTCGCAGCGCCTGCAGTAGCTTCTCGATTCGCGGAACGTTGCTGATAGGCATCGCGATGTAGATCGAATTGATGGCATTGGCATTGACGAATGCGGCAACCTCCTCGCCATTGCCGGCGATACGGCAGCCGGAGTTCTCAGGGAGGCGATCGGGGTGGCGAAAGTCAAAGAATCCCGTGAACTCTCCGACTCGCGCATCCTGTGACATGCGTCGGGCGAGTTCGACGCCTACTTCGGTGAGACCAAGAATGATGTAACGATTCTTCGCCGTTAAGTTCCGGTTGGCGATGAGAGAAGTGGCGAAGTCCCCAAGCAGCAGCAGTATGGGCGCAACGGCAATCCAGACCAGCATTGGATTGCGGGGCAGTAGGTACCCAAGATCAAGGGAAGCCCGCAAGATGACGACCAAGCCCGCGACGATTCCCCATTCGAGCAATAGTTGCAGAGCGGCTCTGAACGTTGTCCCCAATGATCTAAATGACCGGGTATCTGGCGTACCCAGGATCAGGCGGGAAATCAGGACTACGGCGACGATCAGTGCCACCCCAATATCAGCCAGCCGGACCGGCCGCAGCGAAAGGCCGACGCAGAGGGTTAGACTAGACGCGGCTACCGCCGGTCGCACCCACTTGGTGAGAAGGTCCGGAAACGGCTGCTCGGAAGTACTGAGTCGAACCGCCTTTTGATGCAATGGCGCGCGGGAAACTGCCGAAACGGTGACTGAGGGCGCGACCCTTAGGGTCGGCGACGCGGAGGCCCCGCGAGCGTAAACAAGCTGATCGACCCTAGCGCTTGCTTCTCGCACCGAACTCTTCCTCAGTCGATGACAGTAAGAGGAAGTAAGCAATTGCTGTGCCAGAAATTCTAAAGACAAGTGTCTCGGCACCTGAGGTACTGCCGTCAAATGCAACGGACTACCAGCAGAATCCGAAAGTATCCTGTGATTCAGCTGACCCACACGATTCTGCGGGCGGCATGAAATTTCTTTGCATTCCTGTTTTGAGACGGAAAGCGAACATATCTGCTTACATAATCCTGACTCTGCTGGTGCGTTGAGGCGGTCCCTGGGCAGAGATTGTGCAGTCCGTCACAGATTTTGGATCGCCAGGATTGGCCCGTCGAGACTGGAGCTGCGTCAACACGAGAGGGAATCACTTTCCCGAAGACATATTCCCTGCAGATTGGCGGGCCAACATAATGAAAACAAGCAGGATTGGACTGGATCATTACTTAATCTGGTTTGACCATTCGTCTTGAGTCGCTTACTTTTGTGGACGCATTGGTGTCCTGCCGCCGTTTGTCATAAGAATGCTTACAGTCGATCCATAGAAGTCCACTCTAAGAAAGGGGAGAGCGCGTCTTGTCGCAATTCTGCTTCAGAGTAGCTAGCGGCTTGGGGATAAGGTGTCTCATTGCCGTAGGCGCGCTGGCAATGGGTATCGGGCTGCATGCCCAGACCCCGCCGCCGCCGTGGTCATTTGCCGGCGCGGATCTGAACGACAGTCACGCCATGCTGAGTTCCAGCGCGGGCAGCAGCAGCCCCACGCAGATCAATACCCGCACTGCCTCCAAATTGACCCTCCTCTGGTCGTACCAGACTGCGGGGAATGTCTCTGCGACTCCAACAGTCGAGCAGGGCGGATTGTACGTGCCGGATTGGGCGGGAATGCTGTACAAGCTCAATCCGGCAACTGGAGCTCTGATCTGGAGTCAGAGCGTGTCCACCTATACCGGGTTGCCCGGGCAATCTCTGTCCCGCACCAGCCCTGCCATCGGCGCCACGAACATCGTCATCGGAGACAACGCTCCGCATGCCGGGACTACACCGGGAGCGCGCGTGATCGCGGTTAACAAAACGACGGGCGCATTGGCGTGGGTAACGATAGTCGACCCCAGCCCAGACGCCTACATCACATCGTCCCCGGTGATTTACGACAACATGGTCGTCGTGGGAATCGTGTCCAACGAGGAAAGCAATGCCGGCAAGGATGAAAGCTACGTACCGACGTTTCGGGGCAGTATCGTCGCACTGAACATCAGCACCGGGGCAGTGATGTGGAGATTCTACACCGTTCCTCCAGGATACACGGGCGGTACCATTATGGGCAGCAACCCAGTCGTGTGGTTGAGCGATCATTATCTGATCTTTGGCACTGGCGACAATTATTCGCTGCCGGCCGCCGTGGTGCCGTGCGTTCAGGCCGCTCAAACCAGGGCGGCCCAGACGGCTTGCCTTCCCGCCAACAATTACGTGGACTCGTTGGTCGCGTTAGACGTCTTCAATGGGCAGCTCGTCTGGAGCCGCCAGATGTACGGCTCGGATGCATGGAATTTCGGGTGCCTTTATGCCTACCCCGACTGTCCGACCCCTGAAGGGACTGATTCCGATTTTGCCTCAGCACCGAATATCATCCAGGTGCCAAGCTTCACCGGGGTGACGGATGATCGTGGCGGTACGAGTGCCGGTTTCATTCTCGGTGGCGGGCAGAAAAGCGGTGTCTACTGGGCGCTTAACCCGGCCAATGGCGGTTTGTTCTGGTCCACCTTCATCGGTAACGGCGGAATCCAGTGGGGCTCAGCTGTCGATCTAGACGATCACAACCTGGTGTTTGCTGCACTCGATAACGAGATCTTCACTACCAATACTCTTGCGGGACGCAATGGGATCACGCAAATCTGGTCCGGCGGAGCATGGGGTGCCTTGAACGTCACGACTGGTCAGATCATCTGGCAGATTCCAGCATACGGCCAGGACCTGGCCAATCCGACAAATCCCGCGACCGCACAGGGAGGCATGACCTTCACGAACCGGGTCGTATTTGCCGGTTCCTCCTCCGGCTACTTTGTCGCTCTGGATGCCAATACGGGTCTCACCTATTGGAAATACAACAGTGGCAACTCCGTTGCCGGCAGCCCTGCAATCTTCAACGAAACTGTGTACTGGGGAACTGGACTTAAGAGCAGCGCCGGCACTCACGGCGTCTATGCATTCTCGATACCATGAAGATACGTCTGCTTTTTCTTTTGACGACGATCACCGCCAACCAAATGAGCTGGGCCGCCACCAGCGGCCTGGTTCATTGCGGGGGGTCTGGCCAGGCGATTCGCTGCTGGGTTGGTTCCGATCCCTGGAACATTGAGGCACCTGCCCGCTGGTCCATAGCGTCCAACAATGACAATGATGTCCGCTTTGAAGTGCGCCGGGGCGACCGTGCTGACTGGGACAGGAGCCACAATCATCAGGCGGAACGCGCCGAGATCTCCGGCTTCAAGTCAAAAGAGCGGACCAACTCCGATCTCTGGTTCTCGATGGATCTGATGGTAGAGGGTGGTGAAACGATCAGCAGCCGGTGGGTGGTTCTGGGTCAACTGCACCCGAGCGAGGATCCGGGTCAGGTCGGGCCCTCGCCGGCCTGGGCCCAGGAATTCAATGCCGGCGATGTGTTCCGTATCGTGATCCGGACAAAGGCAGAAACACCTTTGCGGAGCAGCCCGGCTCCCCTCGTCCTGTTCACGGATCCCGCATTCAGAAGGGGTCGGATCTATCACCTCGTGTATCGACTGCGCTACAGCATCACCGACGGCGGCTTAGACGCCTGGCGCGATGGACTGCAGATTGTCCACTATTCTGGGCCACTGGGTTACATCAATGCCGAGGGTCCGTATTTCAAGTTCGGCATCTATCGTGAGCCCGCCGCAGAAACCCTAATTGTTCACTACCGCAATCTGCGCTTTGGCGACGACGTTGCGAAACCGTAAACCCGCGACATCCGCGGCATTGGCGAACTGAATCGGCCTGGGATTCACGGCAAAAGAGACTTGCGTCTCATTCGTCTCGTCGCTGTATAGCAACAGTTTGAGGCGGCACCGAGCAGCTGGTATCAACACGCTCTGGTATTGAAATTGAGCCAGGGCGAGCAGCCTCGTCAGGCCTCCGAGTTTCCACATTCTTTTTTCGCCAAGCCGGTCTCAGCGGATGGGTGGCCTGCAAGGATCCCCGCGGTACACTTCGCTGCGAAGGACTCTAAATCACGTGATTGATAGTGTGCAAAGCCCCTCCAATTTTCGTAGCGCCGGTTACGCACTGGCGATTCTCATTGCCGTGATGACTGCCAGCTGCGGCGGTGCCACAGCGGTCTCGGACGGCAGCACCACCCCCTCGACACCGAACTCAGGCGGCGGTGCGTCTTCGGCCCCCATCACCAGCAGCAGTCCTTCTTCGGCCGCGCCAACGGTCTCCGCGAGTCTTTCAACATCGTCTACCCCTGTCGATACTGCCGTCACGATCACATGGACGGCGACAAATGCGACCAGCTGTGCCATTGCGCAGCTCTCCGCGGAAAACCTGCCAAGCAGTGGCTCGCAGGCGGTGACGCCCACGGTGTCGGGGATGTTTACCTACACCGTGCAGTGCAAGGGGTCGGGCGGAACGGGTCAACAGACCGTGACGTTGGATGTGAGCGCGCCAACCGTTCCTTCCGTCACGATCGGCGTGAGCCCCGGTAGTTCGACTCTTGGCGCGCCGGCCGTGCTGACCTGGTCCGCTACAAGTGCCACTTCGTGTACGGCAAGCGGTGATTGGACGGGGGTGCAGAATACAAGTGGTTCTGCCAACGTGACACCGCTGCAACCTGGATCGTATACGTATGGGCTCTCCTGCTCGGGCCCCGCCGGTTCCGGGAGTGGCAGCGCGACATTGACCGAGGCTTTTGACTGGTCGGTGACAACACAGGCCGCCGTGCCGCTTCCTGTGCCCCAACTTCCCAGTCCCGCTTTGAGGGGACGCCTGAGCGAAGTGCGCTCGTTCGAATATGTGGTTGACAATACTCCAGGCACCAGCGGCATCAATCAGGCCATTGGAACCAGTTCGGCCGATCTTGTGTTTCTCAATATGTGCGCGACAGACCCGCCGATAAATCGCGCCGTTGCAGATCCGACTGGAACGAAGCTGATATTCGGTTACTTAGACGTCGCCGAAGCCTTCGCCTGCGCCGAACCGCAGCTATTCACTGGGACACTACCGACTTGGTTTGGGAATCCTAATCCCGGTTTCCCGGGACTATACACAGTCCAGTACTGGAATCCGGCCTGGGAAACCGCGGTGTTCGCAAATATCGATCACAATATGACGTCGGGGGTCGATGGGATTTTCCTCGATGTGCTGAGCGCGGACTATGAATGGTCGTCCGGCAATCTCGAGAACAATGTCACCTACGCGAATGCGACCTCGGCTATGGAAACGCTGCTTGCTGACATACGCAATTACGTTGATACGAATTACCCGGGGAAGACTGTCTATTTGGTAGGAAACAGTCCCCAAACCCTGGCTCTCAACTATCCCAATGCTCTGAAGAATCTCGACGGCATATTCAATGAATTCGTTTTTTACGGTCAGTCCCTGACCAATGGGAAAGTCTCTCAATTTCACGGCACCACGTTCGGCCAGTTCTTCGCTTCGACATTGGCACCGTTGTACGCAAGTGCCAATGTACCCCTGTTCGGCAATGAGTACCCGACCCCTCTAAGCAGTGGCGCTCTCGACCTACAGACCGTCAACTATTACACGAGTCTCGGTTGGATCCCCTCCGCCACGACCCCCGTGCAATCAGACGCGATCTTCTCGACCGGCCCCTTCATGTTCACGGCGACGCCGAACAATTCGAGCGTGACCGGATCGCTGAACTACATGAACTACCTATCCGGTGGCATTGCCTCCAATGCAACGCTCACCGGAGGGAATCAGGGTGATGTATTCGTCGGTGGGCCCGGGACGAATATGATCATCGGCGGAACCGGAAACGATACCATCTATGCTCATCCGGTCTATGCCGGCTATGAGGGACGCTTGGTCATTGCGCTGGCAAATCAGAATAACGGCACCGCTGCGGGCACGCCATCAGTCGCTATCTCGGTCAACGGAATCTCGGTCATCCCGACAACGCCAATCACCTCGCCCTATAATACGAGCATGCAGGTGTTCGTGGCCAACGTATCGACCCTTGCGCCCGTCACATCCGTAGTCCTGACCGTGTCGGGGAATGTCTCCACCGATTCCAGTGACTATTCGCAGGTCGTGATACAGCAGATTCTGTATAACGGTGTGGCTGTCGATCTTGCCTCAGGCAGCTATTCCCATGGCGGTGACGCCAACGGATTCACGTACACACTGAACGGCACCGTAAGCTTCAATGCGTCGGCATGGGCTTCGACTTCCCCTTATTTGTCGGCAACTAGCGACACGATCAACGGCGGAGGTGGAACCAACACCGTCGTATACCGGGCTCCTGCCAACAACTACACGCTCGTCAAGCAATCCAACGGCAGCTGGGTGGTTACCTCTTTCACAACCGCCGAGGGCCCCGACACGCTCACGAATATTCAGTCCGTGATGTTTTCAGACAAGACCGTTAGCCTAACGAACTGAGCATGTCGCCAACTCATTCGAAGTCGGAAGAGCGTGATGATCGATTAGGCAGCTGGGGGAAGGGCCACCCAACGGCGCTACTTGACAGCGGCGGCAGCCATTTTCAGGCCATGCGGCGTCTTAAACCAACTGAGCATTGGCCGCTCAACGAACCGATAAACCAATACCCCGGCATAGAGGCATGCGAGGGCCAGCAAGACGGACGCGGCAATTTCTGTCGGGGCCGACTTCGCGAACCGGCGGGCAAGCTGAAAAAGTGCCGACAATACGATAACGTGAGTTAGATAGATGGCGTATGAGGCATCGCCCAACAGTAGCAGAAGAGGCAGGGGCGTCGTTCCGCGAGAGCGCTCGTTGAACACACAACCGCTCACCAACAGCGCCGCCGGAATGCCCCAGGCGATGCCGCGGCCAAGTTGCGTAAAGTGTGCCAAGGCAAAGAAGGCCACAATCGCAAGACCGATCAGGGCAGCGCCGTTCCAGGCGCGCGCGCGCGCGCCCAAATCGTGCTCGATCAGAAAACCCAGGACGCAACCCATACCGAACTCCGCCAGCACGCTCTTGGAATAGAACGCGATCAGCGATTTGTCCGAATGCGGGATGAATCCCATTGCCATCATCGCGCTCAGAAAAATCAGAATCAATGGCAACCGGAACCGCATTGGCCACAACAGGGCTAGCGCCATCAAAAGGTAGAACATCATCTCGTAGTTCAGCGTCCATCCCGGGAACAGCAAGGGCTCGAAGTTTCCCTTCACCGGATGGATTGCTGGGATGAAGAAATAGGACGAGACAACGTGCCGTAGGTCGAACTTGGAAGTTAAGGTCGCGCCGGGTAGCACCAGCACAACCACCACCATGAGGGTCGTCATTAGCCAGTAGAGAGGCACAATGCGCTTGAGCCGCCGACTGAAGAAGTCCCATGAATCGCCCTGATGCCCTGCAGTCAGGCTCCACATTACAAAGCCGCTAAGCACGAAGAATATGTCAACCCCGGCTGAAAGAAGCCGGTAATGCGGCTCCTGCCCTGGAATCCAATGGAATATCACGTGATAGCAAAGCACCATGGTCGCCGCGACGGCGCGCAGGTACTGGATGACGGGACTGAACTTCATCCTATGACTCTCAATTGCATGCAGTCGTGATCACTAAGCGATTCTTTGTACGCTTGATTCTGCGCATCTTTTGCTCGTCAAGCAATCCAACTGGAGTTGGGTGGTCGCCCCTTCGACGGCAGCCGGCGAGCCCGACACTTTCACATCCATTCAGTCCGTGGAGTTTTGCGACAAGAGTATCAGTCAGACGAACTGATCTCTGCTAGATCGCTGCGGAACGTAACGGTGCTGCCGCCCAGCTTGATGGACGTCTCCTCCCGGAGACATTTTGCAATGCAGGATAAGGCGGGTTCTACTGCAATCTCACCGCTGGGTTGATGTGCTCGAGTGCCATCGCTCGCGCACGTCGCTCTCCTAATCTTCACGCTATTTGAATGCAGAGGCTAAGACTGATGGGACATGGATTCTTCGCAATGAAAACACTCGCGTTGGCGTTTGTCGCCTTATTGATCTCTACTGAAGCCTACGCTTCGAATTGGTATGTTGATGGTTCGCGTGCCGTCAATCAGAAAACCCAGACGGGGTCCAGTGCCGCACCCTTCGGGGCCCTTTGGCAGGCCGCGCAGGTGGCAAAGCCGGGCGATACGATCCTCCTTCTCCCTACTGTAACGTACGGAATGCTTGGCATCCAGACATCGGGATCTTCAGCGGGGCAGATCACCATCAAGGGTGCCGGGACCGCGCCTAACTTGACAAGGGTCGATGGGGGAGCCTCATCGTTCGGAATCTGGATCGACGCCAGCTACGTCACTATCGAAAACTTCGATGTGACGGCCGGGGATGGCGAAACAGCGATCGACGCAACCAGCGCCACGGCGACCACGCCGAACCGCAACATCATCGTCAAGGGAAACGTGGTCCACAACGCCGGCCGAGATGGGATTAACATCTTCGGCTGCGACTACGTATTCGTGGAAGACAATACTGTCTACGGCAACGCCAACAATACAGCGAACAATATTTTCAGCAGCGGCATTTCCATCCTCGGCAGCCTGGACGCGGACCAAACGACCGGCGTTAAGACGACTGTGACAGGCAATATTGTCTACAGGAACACCAACATTCCGGTCTGTCCGACGTCGGGCTGCACCGCTGCGAATACCGACGCGGACGGCAACGGGATCATCATCGACGTCAACAACCGGTCCTATTGGGACAACAATGCCTATGTCGGTCGGACACTGATTGCTAACAACGTCATATTCGGGAACGGGGGCAGGGCGATCCACCTCTACCGCAGCAATCATGTGACCGTCACCAGTAACACGACCTATTTTAACAATCAGGATCCTTATGAGGGGAACTACTTGCCGGGCGAGATTGAGGCCAACGCGTCCGGAGATGTTTCCGTCTACGACAATATTTTCTTCAGTGATGGGCTAACCGGAATCAACAACGGAGTGAACACGGGTCATCACGTCGGCATCTCATTCCAGGAGAGTACTGATGGGACCGGCCAGCTGATCGCTGAGCATAATCTTGTCTACAACCCAGCGAACAACAGCGAGCTTCTCTCATCATCGTCGAAGAACACGATGCCCGTAACGATCACCTCTAATACTTGGGCGAATCCGCTATTCAAGAGCGCTGGCCTCGTCGAGTCGACGGCAGATTTCCAAGTGACAGCGGGAAGCCCAGCTCTGGGCACCGCTAATGCCAATGAGTCCGTTGAATACGACATACTCGGAATCGCAAGGGCGGCGCCCAAAACGATTGGAGCGTATGAGCAGCCAGCGCCGTAACGCTGATAATCCAACAACTATTTCCAGAGCCGCCCTTCGGGGCGGCGTTTCCCAAGCAACGGCGGACGACAGCCTGCCGCGAACTAAGGCACTCCGAAAGCGTAGAGCATGTGATATCCCACACCATTGCGGGCATAACCCGTACCCCAATAGACCGTTTCGTTGAATATGGCCGGACTGCTCATCACCGTCCCGCCGCTATAGTACGTCCAATAGGTGTAGCCCGTGTTCGCATCCAAGGCTACAAAATACCCCGAGGATGAGCCCACAAAGACCACACGGTTCGTGAAACTGGAGCCGGCTTCGCCGGTCGACGGATTTGTGGGATTCGCCAGGTCTTTCCCGTAGGCGGGAATCTGCCAAGTCATTTTGCCTGTTACGATGTTGAGCGCGCCCCACGCTCCGCCGTTCCACGTCTGCGTGACCCCATTGCGGCCCGCGAGGGTATTCGTGACGTGACTCGGATTATTGAGCGAGACGAATACCGAGTTGTGGTCATCGAGATCAAGCGACGACCCCCATTCGATGCCACCGACGCCAATGTTGGTCGACCAGTAAAGTCCGCCGTTCAAAGGGTTAAGCGCCCAATAGATACTGTTTTTCTGTCCGGCACCCAAGATATAGTTGGCACTCGTGCCACCCCGATCGTCGGACACGCCCGTGAAGTTGGGCACCCAGCTGAGATTCGGAGCGGAGGCGAAATCGGTGTCGTTGCCAGCGGGACTCGGACAATTTAAATAGCCGTAATAGCAGCCTTCGGTCCAAGCATCCGCGCCCGACATGCGGCGGCTCCATATCAAAGCCCCCGTGGAAAGGTTTACGGCGACCAGCGAATCCACGTAGTCCGCTGGATCCAGGCATGCAACTTGTGCCGAAGTGTTGCTTCCCGCGGCTTTGATGCAGGGCTCGATCGAAGAAGGGACTGAATAATTATTTCCGGTTCCGAAGATCAACTCATTGCTGCCATTCGCTGTGAACACCACCGGACTGCTGCCCGGGACGGGACCGCCCGTGTAGCCGCTCGGAACCGTATAAAACTTCCAGACAATTGCGCCGGTGTTGATGTTGATCGCCGTCATACTTCCCCGGAAGGTCGGATCGTAGTTGGCATTCGATCCGGCCTCCCCTTCATCCCAGGAAGCGGTTCCCACATAAACAAGATTGCCGTAAATGACGGGTGAGCCCATCACTTCCGCATATGGGTCACTGTCGACAATGGTCACCCAGGCAAGTGCGCCCGTACTCTTGTTGATTCCAACTACCCTGGCACCCGTGGTTCCCGTTGGATGCGCCTGCTGGTCCCCAACCACGATCACCGAGGGACCGATCGCGGGACTCGTGCGCGCCTGACCCGGCAATCCCGTGTAGTAGGAAAGGGGGTGACTCCAGATGAGACCCCCGGTCGCCGGGTTCAGCTTATAGATCATGCCGGCCCAGTCCGGAACGTAAAGGCCCCCCGGTTCGACAGTCGGCGTGGCGGAAATATCTCCCTGCGTCGCATAGGACCAGACAAGTTTCAAAGAAGCTGCGGTTGACGGATTGATCTGCGTTGCCAAACCCACATTCGCCTGCGGGCTCAGCTGCCCGTGAGAGTTCAGGAGATCGGCGCCCGCGAACGACCAGGACGGCGGCGTGGTCTGGCTACTTGCTTCTCGGGCGACGCCGGCCAGAATGAGTATTGCGCACATGCTCAGCGCCACATGAAACCATCGCTCCTTTCCCATCTCGTCCCTCTCCGTTACGTCCCTGCCTTTTTATCGTGGGTGACTGCCCCGGACAACATGTCTCACGATGTCAGCGCTGCAGCGCGCGGCCGAGTCAGCCGCGTTACCAGGTCGCGCGTCTGAGCAATGTGGGCGCGGCTCGAAGCACCGAACACAATCGAGTCAATTCCCGACTGCTCACAGACGTACTCCAGCGCCTCCTCGGCAGGAAGGGCCCCACTCGCGAAGACCGACATTGCAATCGTGCGGCAACGACCCTGCGCAATAAGCTCCTCATAGGTACGGCGGCCGCCGCACATGCGGAATTCGAGCTTGTTGACATTGGCGCAGATAAGTGGGTTCCGAACACCCAGTTTCTCAAGACGCGGCAGAAGCATGGGCAGGTTCATCGTAATGTAACCCGGCTCCGCGTTGTAACGCTTGCGGACATGGTCTGCAAAAACCCGCAAGGCCTCATCGAATCCCATCCCCAGAAGAAAGTCTGTCATCACGTTCTGAAGAAAAATCGCGGGGGTCGGCAAGTCGCGAAACATTTTCATTTCGGCGTCGATCAACATGCCCGCGAGACTTCCGATGTCCTTGCGCGCAATAGAAAGTCCGCCCTTCAGCGCCGCTGCCAGCGGGCTTTCGTCGGGGAGAAAACTCCGTAGTGCGCCCAGCACTCCAAGGTCAGTCGCGGCATTGGCGTATTTGTGCGCGTACGGCATGCATGGATAGAGTTGGAAGTCCGGATAGCGCGCCTTGTTTGCCCTGAAAAAATCGCAAACCTCCGCGATTCGCTCGTGCGTGGTGCACATGAATGTGCGGACGCCTTCCGAATACGCGGTCTCGAGCACCTGGATGATCGCCTCTGTTCTCTGAAAACGCGCCGCCTGAACGCGTGCCCGCTCCTCGGACATGTGGTTGACGCCGAAGAACTGGTTGTCTCCCAGAATGAGGCGTTCGATCATGTTGGTCTCTCGCTGCGCGTCGCGAACCAGCGCGACATCCGGGTTCGACTGCGTGGTACCGCAGTCTTGGTCTGGGCCAGGCTGGTGATTGCGCGCACAGGAACCGTGATCGCGGTGCGCGCGGTGGCCGCGTCGGCGCGCATCATGGAGGCGACCAAATCCGCTTCGCTGGACGTCCGGAAGCTCGCCCTTGATGTTTCGCCGCGCTCAACGCAATCCGCGAAATGATCGATCTGCGCCGAGTACTCCTCCCCCCGCATGTAGAACCAGACCGGTTGCGTCAAGGATGTGGTCGAGTGCGTGTTCCAACCCTTTTCGAAGCCCAACTCCGGGGCGGCTTTGAGTAGATAGGTTGAAATCTCCTGACGATCAATGCACATGCGGCCCTTGGTACCCCAAGCGCTTATGCGAAGGGACATCTTGCGCGTGCTTTCATCGCTCCAGTTGACCGCCAATTGCCCAGACATCCCATCTCGATAGTGCAACGTGGAGTAGACCTCGTCGTCGACACCTGATGAAAAAACGTTGTTGAATACAGTTCCAGAAACCGCACTCGGAACCCCGAACAGATAATTCAGCATGTCGATCGCATGACAGGCGTAATCGAACAAACAGCCTCCGCCTTCGTTCTTGCGTGACCGCCAGCTTGAGCCAGCAGGCCGCAGCACCACGGGGCCGTAGGCCTCAGCCCGGATGTGGTGGACATCGCCCAGCAGTCCGAGCTCGAGTTGACGGCGAGCTTCTGCGAAAGTTGCGACGAATCGGTAGTGATAACCGACCTGATTTGCGACCTTGGCGGATTCCGCGAGGTCGGCCAAGCGATATCCATCGGCCGGATCTAGCGCAAACGGCTTCTCACAGAAAACCGCAATTCCCCGGCGCAGCGCCGCTTCGACCATCTTCGCGTGGGTGCTCGAAGGCGTCGCAATGAAGATGCAGTCGAGCTGCTCGCTCGCGAGCAATTCGCTATAGTCGCTATAGGTCTTGGTGCCAGTGTTCTGGGCCAGCACCTCGAGCAGATACTTCGAGGAATCGCACACAGCTTGCAGTTGCAAGCGCGGATGTGCATTCACGATGGCGAAATGGGACAGACCCATTTTCCCCAAACCGACTATTGCAGTTCTCACATCGCATCCCCAGTTGGCACTTATCGTTTGTCACATGCAAGCGGCACGCCAATATTCGAATCTGTGAAATTCGACACAGTATTCGCTCCGCAGAATGTGTTGGGGCACGAAGTTACATATGTTTGAGTCCCGATACAATGCGCCAGTGACCCGCGAGCGCGACGGGGTCTTACGCGAGTAAGCGTCTTATGTAATGTAACGGTTGGTTGATGTTCGGCATTTTCAAAGAGATAGGCCGCTCTCATGAAATTTGCGCGGTTTGCGCATGCCCGCGGAATTAATGGCTTGGTTGAAAAGCAGTCACTTGCGGTGTCGGGATCTGCGGGCGCCGCCAGGGAAGCGCATGCTATCGTCAGACATCACCCGCATTTCGTTTTGGCTCGATTGCACCATGACGCGGCTTGCTGCACCAAATGAATCGGCTAGGACTGCATGCGGATGACGTCTTTGCGAAGGCAGATAGTGGGGTATCTACCTGCGACAGTGGTTCCGGCGCTGATGTCGTTCGCATCCGTTTACGTGTTTACGCGGCTGCTGCCCGCCAGCGAATATGGACGATACAACATCGCACTCAGCGGCATTCTCGTGGCTCAAGCCGGCTGCTTTTTTGCGCTTCAGGTGGCTTTTCTGCGCCTTTTCCCGGCGGCAGAGCGCGACGGTAGCACCCAGAGATTCGTCAAGTCACTCTACGCAGCTTTCTTCGCGGTGCTGGCCGTTGCGTCATTCTTGTTCCTCGTAGTCTATGTCGGCGTGCCCGCGAGGTCCTGGGGTGTGGCGGTGTCACTGCTTACGCTCTGCGCATTCGTGCTGCGATCCACGGTTATGTTTAATCAGACGGCGAACCGTGCTGCCAGCCGCATGAAGCGTTTGAATCTGATTGAATGCCTCAACGCGACGGTTGCGTTCGGTGCTGGGACTGCATTCGCGCTTGGTGTGGCCGCAAACGCACAGGCACCCCTCGCGGGACTGGCGCTGGGTGCCGCCTGCTCACTGCTGGCAGATCGGCGGGCGCTAGCCGTGGTGCGGACGGCAGCACGGGTTGATCAAGACTTACTGCGAGATATCGGCCGATTTGCGTCGCCACTCGCCTTGAGCTTTCTCGTCAGCAGTCTGTTGCAGAACGGCGACCGTTTTTTGTTGGGCAGCTTGAACGGTGCTGCAGCAGTAGGGATCTATGCGGTGGCGGTTACCCTGGTCGACCGCCCGATCACGCTCATTTGTTCTGCCATACACACCGCAACCTTTCCGCTCATGACACAGTCACTCGAGCAGGTGGGCGCGGAAGTCGCGAGCGCGCAGATGGTCCGCAGCGGAACTCTGCTGATGGCGCTGACTGCGCCAGCATGTGTGGGTCTTGGCTGCATCAGCACCACAATGGCTGCGGTGATGGTTGGACCCGCCTTCGGCGTCGGGGTGATTGCGCTACTGCCGATCGTGTCGTGCGCGGCATTTCTGCGTGCGGTCGCACAGCACTTTCTTGAGCACGCCTTTCACCTCTCCAAGCGTTCGGGCCAGTTATTGGCTATCTACGTGCCGGTTACGATTCTTAGCCTCGTTGCAAATTACCTGCTCGTACCAAAATTTGGCGTAAGCGCAGCGGCCTGGGTTGCGGTTGGCGCCCAGGGGCTGCTCGCAGGCCTGGTACTTGTGATCGGTCGCTCTGGCTTTGCCTTCGCTTTCCCATATCTTGAAGTGGTCAAGATCGGCGTAGCTTGCACTACGATGGCGCTTGCGATTACCCACGTGCGATTCGCCACGACATGGAGCGGGCTGTTTGCAGCTTCCGCCGTCGGTGCTCTTGTTTATGCCGTATGCGCCCTGGGGCTGAATGTCGGAGGCGTCAGGGATGGCGCGCTTGCCAGGATCCTTCCTGCAGTTACTTCACTCTGACATTCGTCCTGAGATAGTCAAGGATCGTGCGCGAAATCCTCTCCTGACCGAATGGATACTCGGCAGGCACAAACTGTTGTGAGCTCGCAAGTACCTGCGGAAGGTCGCCCTCTCCCTTCCACGGCAGCACCGTACCGAGCTTGGCGAAGACGCCGAGAATCTCCTGCTGATGATCATCGATGTGTTCGCCGTGCTCTGCACGGCGAGCTATCGCAATGATTGTCTTGCGCTTTTTGAGGCCGAGCATGATTGAACCCACGCCGGCCTGGCACACCACCAATCGGGCCCGATCATACATGCGGGCCATCTCATCGGCGTCGAAAAATGGGACCGTCCGCATGTGCGGGGATGAAAAGGCAGTACTGCCACATTGGACTACGATTGGCTGCGGCAGCAATCCTGCGGTCGCGGCAGCTTCGATTTCGCGCAGCGGCCGCGCGAATGGCATTCCCCAGGTCCCGAGTGCCACGAAAATCAAGGCAAACTCCACCCTGTCTCGCCCACTAGAACACCGGGCCGACGAAGAGGCTTCCCGGATACGCGCCGCGCATCCGTTCCCACTGCACAAAAAACTGGTCCGCGATCGGATAGACCGCAGTTGCCGCGGCAGCCTACGAATCGATGCGCGCAAACGAAAGTATATAAATCACCTTGCAGCGCAGCAGCTTGCCGAGGTAGCAAAACGGGATCGCCGTGTGACTGCCGGTCGTGACGATCGCATGCGGGCGGAACTTGAGGAGGATGGGCACTGCCAAAAACCAGTTCATAAGAAAATTTAACCAAAACAGCCAATTCCGATTGCGTCCGTTGGGACGAACGAATTTGCAGTTGCGTCCCTCCACGAGCTGTCTGGCCAGCGGAAGGTCCTCCGTGACAAACAGGCATTCGCAGGTATTCAGCAGTTCGCGAAGCTGAAAGAGTTCTGCGAGATGACCCCCGGCAGAACTCGGCAGCAAAATGCGGAATGCCATCCGATCAGTTGACGAGTTGATTCGATCCACTGCTTGACATATTCCCTTGGTCTCAAGACATTCGAACCGAATGCCGTGGCGCGAGTTGCGCCCATGTCGGGGAGACCATGTGCGTGAAATTAAGTGCGGGCTTGCACGAAACTCACAACTAGTAGTTATAGTACCGAAAGGGGACAGCGGCAACAGTCGGTCGAAAGCGCCATGCGAGTTCTAATACCTGCGCCTCTGCACGAGCATTTGTCGGCTTCGCAGCTGCACGAGTTCATGCCGTTCTACGAGCGTGCTACAGGCCAGCGTTTCGCCGACTATTTGCAATTTGAAGACTTCGCAGTTCAGAACTATAGAAAATTTTGGCGCAGCTTCCTGGACTGGTCCGAAATTGTATACAGCGGCGATCCGGATCCGGTATGCACCAGCGACGATTGCGAGCTGGCCGAGTTCTTTCCAAGTGTGCGACTCAATGTCACTGAAAATCTGCTGCGAATTCGTGACGCCGCGGATGCTGCCCGGCCCGCGCTCACCTCACTCGCTCCGGGTCGAGCCCCTGTCAGACTGACGCGTGGCGAATTGCGCAGCCGCGTCGACCTGCTAGCGAGCGCGCTGCGTGCTCAAGGCATATTGCCGGGATCGCGTGTCGCACTGGTCGCCCACAATGACCATTCGGCGGTGACCGCCGCGCTCGCAGCAACCGCCCTGGGCGCGCTGGTGGGCTCAGGATCGATCGATCTGTCTGGCCAAGCCAATCTCGAGCGCTTGGCGGGATTCAGGCCGGAGGTGCTGTTTTGTCACGTGCAAAGCACGACCGAGGCCGCCGCCCAACGCGTGCACGACCTTGTCTCATTCCTCGCCGCCTCGCTGCCCTCGCTCCGTCTGATCGTCACCCTGGATGTTGGCAAAGCGCCGGACGTGTGGCGGGTTCCATCGTTGTCGATCGAAACGCTAATAGCGGCCGGTGGTAAGTCGGGGAGCTGGCCGCGGCTGCCGTTCAGCCAGCCCTTCACCGTGCTGTTTACATCGGGTACCAGCGGACCTCCGCGCGGCATCGTGCACAGCGCAGGGGGCACGCTGCTTGAGCAGCTCAAAGCCATACGGCTGCACTACGATCTGCGTGCTTCAGACAAGATATTTTGGCAGTCCTCCACGTCATGGGTTCTATGGCGCTTTAACCTGTCAATGCTGGCGCTCGGGGCAGAGGTCGTCATCAACTGCATCCCCGTGTCGCATCCAGAAGTCCTGTGGAAAATTGTCGCCGAGGAGGCGATCACCAGCTTTGCGACGGGACCTGCTTATCTTAAAATGTGTGAGCTGCAAGGCTATTCGCCGCGAAGTCACTTTGATTTCGGCCCCCTGAGATCAATCATCACCGCGGGATCGATTCTCGAAGAAGCTCAGCAAAAATGGGCGCGCCAGGAGGTCAAACCGCTGACCGTGCAGTCCGCTTACGGGTCGACGGATGTCAATACGGGGGTGCTGCTGCCCACTCCGTTGCATCCTGATCATCCGGGTCAGCTGCAGGCACGCGGTCTCGGGCTAGACCTGCGCGTGGTGCGTCAGGGCGAGAGCAGTTTCCCGGCGCCCGCCGGCGAACTCGTGATTGCCAATCCGTTCCCAT
>Ga0210391_10001288_pt1 | contig 23128 bp, 18 predicted proteins | sample IncBWC12OmetaG_FD_160573 | JGI IMG/M metagenome (GOLD analysis project Ga0210391, IMG submission 160573) | Forest soil microbial communities from Barre Woods Harvard Forest LTER site, Petersham, Massachusetts, United States - Inc-BW-C-12-O ...
ACAAAACACTAAACGGCACCATCACCAAAAAGTCGGAAGGAGTGGATCCCGCGACAGGGACCTTTACGGTCGACATCCGTGTGGAAGATCCCAAGGGACTGGCCGAGGGGCTTTTCGGCAAAGGCGTCATAGAAACCATGGAAACCCAAGGTTCCGTCGCCATCCCTTACCAGGCCCTCCTCGACGGGGACGGCAGCAGCGGCTACGTCTTCGTAACCGACGATGGCCACACCGCTCACAAAATCAAAGTCCGCCTGGGCGGTATGGAAAAGGATAAAATCCTCATCACGGACGGCCTCGGGCAAGAAGGCTACCTCATCATATCCGGCTCGGCCTATCTGAACGACGGAAGCCCCATTCACATAAAAAACCCGCAGCCATGAAAATGAACCTCTCCGCCTTCGCGGTCCGGAACAGCGCTTTCACCACGGTCATCTTCATCATGATTATTGCCCTGGGCATTACCACCATTCTGAATATGCCTCGCTCGGAAGACCCCGAGGTGCACGCTCCTACCTTTTCCATCATCATCGTTTATCCCGGCACGGCGCCCCGCGACATCGAGGACCGCGTGGTGAATCCCCTTGAAAAGGCCATTTCCGCGCTGGACGATATCAAGCGCGTCCGGACGAGCATTGCAAACGGGGTTGCCGTGATCCAGGTCGAATACAAATACAGTTCAAACGTAGAGGCGAAATACCAGGAGATCGTGCGCGAAGTGAACAGCCAGCGCGGCGAGCTCCCCGCGGAAATTTCCAGCATCGAGGTCCGCAAATTCCAACCGAGCGATACCAACATCCTCCAGATCGCCCTCCTTTCAGAAACGGCTCCCAGGGCTACCTTGCAATACTATGCGGAGCACCTCCAGGATGAATTGGAAAAGCTCACGCCTCTGAAGAAGGTAGACATCTATGGTTTGCCCGAACAGCAAGTCCGTGTGGAGTTGGATTTGGAAAAAATGGCGCAGATGCACCTTCCTTTGGCGTCCGTCATTCAAAGCCTTCAGTCGGAGATCACCGACATACCCGGGGGCAGCATAGACGCCGGTCATGAAACGTTCAACATCAAGACCAATAACTATCATTCATTGGATGAGGTATCCAATACGGTGGTCAACGCCGCGGACGGAAAGAACGTCCTCCTCAAAGACGTGGCCCGGGTATATTTCGGATACGCCGACCAGACCTATCTGACCCGCCTGAACGGTCACCGCTGCCTGTTCGTAGGCGCCTGCCTGAAGGACAAGGAAAACATCAGCAAGGCCCAGGGGCTTTATCTTCCGGTCCTGGAAGCGTTCCGCAAAACACTCCCCGACAATATCGATCTCGTCGTCCCCTTCGACCAGGCAAACAACGTCAATCACCGTCTCAGTGGCCTGGGCAGGGACTTCCTGATCGCCATCCTGCTGGTCGCCATTACCCTCCTGCCCCTGGGTGGCAGGTCCGCCCTGATCGTCATGATCTCCATCCCCCTTTCCCTGGCCATGGGCATCGTCTTCCTGCAGGTGTTCGGCTACAACCTGAACCAGCTGAGTATTGTGGGATTGGTGGTGGCCCTGGGTCTCCTGGTGGACGACAGCATCGTGGTAGTGGAGAACATCGAGCGCTGGATGCTCCAGGGGTATAGCCGCCTGGACGCCACGCTGAAAGCCACCAACCAGATAGGGATGGCGGTGTTGGGATGCACGGTTACGCTGATCATTGCCTTCCTGCCCCTCGCCTTCCTGCCCGAAGGCGCGGGAGACTTTATTCGCAGCCTTCCCCTGGCGGTGATGTTTTGCGTCTTTTCGTCCATGATCATTTCGCTCACGATCATACCTTATTTGTCCAGTCGGCTTTTGAAAAACCATGTAACCAACCCCGAGGGCAATATCTTCATGCGCGGCCTCAAACGCCTGATCCATGGCAGTTATGCGCGCCTCCTCGACGGAGCCCTGCAAAGGCCCTGGCTCACGCTGGGCGCCGCGGTGCTGATTTTCGCTGGATCCATCGCGGTATTCCGGATCATTGGTTTCAGCCTGTTTCCCTCTTCGGAGAAACCCCAGTTCATGATCAACATCACCGCCCCGTCTCAATCCAACCTGGCCTATACGGACAGCATCACGCATGATCTGGAAACCCAACTGAAAGGCGAACACCTCGTGAAATTCTATTCCGCCAACATCGGAAAAGGTAATCCCCGGGTATACTATAATGAAGTCCAGGAAAACGAACGCAGCGACTTCGCCCAGATCTTCGTAGAGCTCGGTGAAGAAACGAGTCCTGAAGCCAAACTCGAATTCATGCAACAACTGCGCCGACGCTGGACGCCCTATCCCGGCGCCCAGGTGGAAGTGCGGAATTTCGAGCAGGGTCCCCCCGTGGTGGCGCCCGTGGAGGTCCGTCTCTTTGGAGATAACCTGGATACCCTAAGGGCTTTGGCCGCCCGGGTCGAACCCCTGCTGAAACACACGGCCGGAACCTATTATGTCACCAACCCCGTGAGCCTGCTGAAAAGTGACATACGCGTGGATGTCAACAAAGAAAAAGCCCAGCTCCTGGGCGTACCCACGGTTGCGGTGGACCGCGCCGTCAGGATGGCCGTGACGGGACTTACCATAGGGAAATTCTATACGGACAGCAAGGATAACTATGACGTCCTTCTCACGCGGGACAAGCCCGGTCGTCCCGACATGGACGTCTTCAGGGACCTCTATGTGAATAATGCGTCGGGAACCGCCATTCCCCTGGCCCAGCTCGCAGACCTGAAACTGGAAACCTCTCCGGCCGTGATCCGTCACCAGGAAAAGCGCCGCGTCGTTTCCCTGCAGGCGTACGTTGAGAAAGGGTTCCTCGTGGACAGGGTCCTGGACGACGTTATCGGGAAAATGAACGCCTTCCATTTCCCTCCCGGGTATTCTTATGAAATGGGCGGAGAAGTGGAAAGCAGGAACAATTCCTTCGGGGGCTTCGGAAGCATCATCATTGTGACCGTATTCCTTTTCATTGCCGTGTTGATCCTGGAATTCCGGACCTTCAAAAGTACCCTCATCGTCCTGTCGGTCATTCCCCTGGGGGTAGTGGGTGCGGCCCTGGCCCTGTGGCTCACGGGCAACTCCCTGTCCTTCGTGGCCATTATCGGATTGATTGCGCTGGCCGGCATCGAGGTCAAAAACACGATCCTGCTCGTGGACTTCACCAACCAGCTCCGGGCCCAGGGCAAATCGTTGGAGGAGGCCATCCGGGAAGCCGGAGAAATCCGCTTTCTTCCCATCGTACTGACCAGCCTGACGGCAATAGGGGGGCTGATGCCCATTGCGTTGTCGACGAATCCGTTGATTGCGCCCCTGGCGATTGTGTTGATTGGTGGTTTGGTGAGCTCGACCCTTTTGTCGCGAATCGTCACGCCGGTAGTCTATAAACTAATGCCGCCAAAAAGCCAAAGGGCCGATGAACAGAGGTAAGCATACTGTCCATCGACCCATATTGGCAAGGCTAGGCTATTTTGATCCCATAAAGTTACTGAGGGCGAGAACTAAGGTAATTCCTAAAAAGGGTCATTTTATAGGTAGAAATACTGGTTCTACCCTCGGGAAATTTCCCGGTACGCTACTGTGCCAGTGGGAAGATTTCATGGCGGATGGCAAACACCACCAAACCCGCCATGTTTTTACAACCCGTCTTGGCCAGCAGGTTATTCCGATGGCCCTCCACTGTCCGGACGCTGATATTCAGGGACTCCGCCATTTCGCTGTTGGTTTGTTCCCTGCAGATCAGGTTCAGGATTTCCCTTTCGCGTTCGGTGAGCTCTATGGGGATCCGGTTGAGGTTGCGTATGTTATGATTGCGGTACTGCCATGCATTCTGCATGGCCCTGAGGGAACCCTGATTAAAATAAAAGCCCGTGTCGTAGACCTTCCGGATGGCCGTGATCAATTCGGCCACTTCCACGTTTTTGACCAGGTAGCCGCTGGCCCCGGCCTCGATCATTTTAGAAATGAAGCGCTCCTGGTCATGGACGGACAGGACCAGGACCTTGGTTCCTGGAAATTCCTTTTGAATTTTCTCATTTACCTCCACGCCGTTCATGACAGGCATTTGCAGGTCCACCAGGACGACGTCGGGGGGACGCCCAAGGGCGTACATCCTCGTCAGGAGTTCTTCCCCGTTTTCCGCTTCACCCACCAGCTCCAGGTCAGCCTCCTTTTCGATCAGGGCGCTGAGCCCTTTGCGGAATAACAGTTGGTCATCTGCTATGACCAATCTAATTTTGCTCATATCTTGATCGTTATACCAAAACCTTTTTCGGTTGCCTCCCGGAAATGAAAAGTGGCCCCGATCATTCCAAGGCGGCTTTCAATATTGTAGAGGCCCATGCCTTCTTTAAATGTCGGCGGCAGACCCACCCCATCGTCCTTATACCGGCATACTATTCTTGCCCCTTCACCGTACAATTCCAGGTCAATCCGCGCCGCTTCCGCGTGGCGGAGGGTATTGGTGAACAGTTCCTGAATCACGCGATAAAGAGATAGGGATTGCTCGAAGGTCAGACTACCGAGTTCCGCCCTGTTATCGAAGGTCACTTCCAGGGCGCCCGACTGGTGCGTAACCAGGCATAGTTCCTCCAGGGCGCTCTCAAGGCCGAATAGTTCTACTTGGGCAGGAGAAAGCAGATGCGAAATACTCCGAACCTTTTGTATGATATCATCCACCTTTTCCCTCATGTCGACAGACGCCGTTTGCAACCTCAGGTGGCTCAGGGCGCTTCCCACGTCGTCATGCAAATCCCTGCCGATCCTTTTTCGCTCGGCTTCCTGAGACTGGATGACCGCGCGCGTTAAATCCTTCTGGTGTTGGATCATCTTCCGCTGATTGCGGACGTAAAACACGACCACGGCCGTGGCCAGCAGGAACATGCCCGCCATCCCGATCGCCAGGAGCGCAAAGATATTATCCGTATTGTTGTCTAGCCCTTGCATTTATAATACCCCACTGCAAACAGCAGGTACATGATCAGAACAAAGGTAGCATGACTAACCAGGATTATCGTGTTGAATAACTGTCCGTGGTGTAGAAAATTTGAAAATATGAAAATAAAGAATGCCACGGAAAAGTACAGAAGGATCCCGGCATTGAACCAAAAACCATCCCGGTGCTCCTCGAAAAAACAGACAAGGCTGAGGTAGATCAGCAGCAAGGCCTCCACGGGCCTCGTATACGTGTTGAAATGTTGCAGGCTTTGCCACCAAAGGATATTGGCCAGGCAAACGAGGGGGAAAACCACCATTGCATACGGGATGGCTTTACGGAGCCATGGACTGCTCAATATGGAGCGGTAGAACCACAACAGCAGGACCGTCTCCACTGCGGTATAGATATGCAGGAGCCAAAGGTTGTGGATGTGATGGCGGGACAGGTAGGAAGCCGCCGCATCCACCACGCCCGCAACTACCAGGTAAAACAACAGGATTCGCTGGGGACGCGGTAATACCCGGTACCGGATCGTCCCCATGCCCAAGGGGATCACTACCGAGGCAGGGACCACCACGGAAGTATATAAATAATGTGCGCTCATGCGCTGCCGCCTTATTTTACGTTCTGATCGGAATACAATATGCTCGAGGTATCGCAATCGGTCGGACACGGGGAAGTGAAGTCGTAGATGGTGCTGCCCCCATCGCCCAGGCCCAAGGAAGCGGGTGGGTCCACGATGTCCTTCCCGTTTATATCCACCGGGACGAGCAACATATCGATATTGTGGTCAGGGGTAATGGGCTCGAGGGGATCGTGCCCGAAATACCCCCTGACACCCGAAATGTTTACCTGGTGCTCCATGTAAAATTCATATAACCCGATGATATCTTCAATGGGAATATAGAAGGCCCTTAAGATTTCCTTATCGGGAACCTTCATGGTATCCTTGTACAACTGGCGCCATTGGGTGGTTCTGAAAACGGCTACATCCTTTGTAACGGTGTGGTCCTGAAGTTTGTGTGGTTTCATGAGATAAATATAGAAAATGCATACATTGGGCACAAACTCTTTTTGATGGATTTGATGCATGGGTTGGTTCGTGTGGATAAACAGTTATTTACCTGGATTCAGGTTCATTGTACGGCATCCTGGCTAGATCCCCTTATGGTCCTTTCCAGGAATCCCCTTACCTGGATTCCTATCTACGTATTTGTACTGTATTGGATTGTCCGGTACGACCGTAAGTTAGCCATCCGATTCATCCTCGTTACGCTGATAGCCGTCGGATTTACCGACTACACCGCCGCCAGCCTGATCAAACCCCTGGTCGGAAGAATACGGCCCTGTTTCGACCCCGACACCTGGATCCTGCTGCGTAACCTGGTTGGCTGCGGGGGCAGGTACTCCTTTCCTTCCAATCACGCTGCCAATCACTTCTGCATGGCTACGCTCTGGTTTTACACCATCCGCGGCCGGCGGGGCCGAAGCTGGTACTGGCTTTGGGTTTGGGCAGCACTCGTCTCTTATGCCCAGGTATACGTGGGTAAACACTTTCCATTGGATGTGCTGGGGGGCGCGCTCTATGGCTCCCTGGTCGGATGGTGCGCCTGGAGGATATTAAGGCGCCTTTCTCAAAATATAGATCGGGGTAAGCTCCCTGTCGCGGGTATTGGGGTTGAGAAAAGGGAGGTCTAGGGTGGATACGTGAAAATATTTCCCGTCATAAATCAGGTCCAGACCCTGATGGGAACCCAGGGAATCCAACTGCGCTTCGTTTGTTAAGATACAATCTCCGCTTTTCAACGTAGAAAGATCATCTACGTGTTTATACAGATGGTCCGTATAGAAATCCAGGGCTCTTTCCTCGTCCATCTTATAAATGAACAAGCGGTCCGGAGGGATATGCTCCCGGCGCATCCCTTCCTCCACGACCTCGTTCAGTTGGTATTGCAGCAACCTCGGATAAAAAGCGATGCCCAGGAAGGCATTTATCCCTACCATCGTCAATACCGCCAACGTGACCAGGCTAGCTTTCCGCGCCCAGGCAATGACCCACACCCCCGCGGCAATGATGGCCGCGATCCCATAGGGAACGCGCAATTCCGGGAATGGTAGGAAAAGCAGCGCGATCAGCGCAACCCATAACAGGGAAAAAATGATCAGGTGGGTGGCACGCAGCGCCTTCCGCCCACGCCCAGCCCCCTCGAAAAAGGTCGTGTAAAACGCCTTGGCCGCAATAATCGCCGCCAGCGGAAAAACCACGAAAATATAATGCGGCAATTGATAACGACTGATCGCCAGGGAACAATAGGTGAGGATGAACCCACCCGTAGTGATCCATTCCTCGCCTTCCGGCAGTCGGAATTTCACGCGGAACAAGTGCCGGATGTCGCGCACCAACCCGATCACGAAAAAGATGATCCAAGGCAGGAAGGCCCAAAGCATATTCTGGAAAAGGAAGAAAAAGGAATCGTTCTCATGCCAGGCGCTCTCGCCGGTGATCCTACCGAAGCTTTGGGTCCAGAAAAAGAAGCGAAGCCCCGAGTTGATGGTAATTCTGTCGATCACTTTACCCGGGTGCATATCATACTGCCGGTACAGTCCTATGCACATGGGGATAAGCAGGACCCCGATAATGCAGAGCATGGGAATATACTCCCAACGGAAAAATTGGCGGAATTTACGTTGCAGGAAAAAGTGGCTGCCCAGGCAAAAGACGGGCACGATCAGCGCGATGGGTCCCTTGGTCATCAATCCGCCTGCCAGTCCGATGGATAACAGCAGCAGGCGCCCCCAGGAGGGGAACTTGAACCAGGCCGCCAGTTGCCAGATCGAAAATATGACCCAGCCCATGAGCATCGTATCGGTACGTACGTCGTGATTGATCAGGAAAAGGGCTTGACAACTCGCCAGTACTACGGCGCTCAGCAATGCGATCTCGCGCCGGTAATATATCAACGCCAGTCGATACGTACTGTAGATAGCTAATAGCGAGAAGAGGTAGCTTGGCAGCCGGTATGCCCAGTCGTGCACGCCAAAAATCCTCATGCTGAGTGCGCTCAGCCAGAACAGCATGGGCGGTTTATCGAGGTAGTCCTTTCCCCGGTCGAAAATTTCCAGGTAATGACCCGTACGAAGCATTTCCCGGCTGATATTGGCGTACTGGGCGGCGTCGATTTCCATCAGGGGGATACACCATCCCAATAAATAGGTGAGGGCGCAGGCCCCGATGAGCGCGAGGCCCAGGCGGAGGTTCATTTGCATAATATTTTGGCGCGGAAGCGCGATCCGCTAAAATACGTATCTTACCGGCATGCTCGCCAGAATCGCATTATTTCTAGTCATTTCCATGCCATTACAAGCCCAGACCGTCGTTCCATTGTATCCCGGCGCTATTCCCAACTCCAAACCCTCGGACGAAAAAGAGACAGTCGATAGCGAAGGGAGTATTTTACGCATCGGACATGTCACCCATCCCACCCTCACCCTGTACAAACCAAAGATCAAAGGCGCCGAACGGACTGCCGTCATCATTTGCCCCGGTGGTGGCTATGGCATCGTCGCCATCGACCATGAGGGCTACCAGGTCGCCAAACGCCTTGCCGATTCCGGCTTCGTGGCGGTCGTTTTGAAATACAGGTTGCCCGATGACGCTATCATGATCGACAAAAGCATCGGCCCCCTGCAAGACGCCCAAAGGGCTATTCAATACGTGCGCGAGAACGCCGCTCTTTACGGCGTCGACCCGCAAAAGATCGGCATCATGGGCTTTTCCGCGGGAGGGCACCTGGCCTCGACAGCGGGCACGCATTTCAACCACGCCTACATTCCCAATCCCAAACATACCAGCCTTAGGCCCGATTTCATGATCCTGGGCTACCCGGTCATCAGCTTTACCGACAGTATCGGCCACATAGGATCACGCGACAACCTCCTGGGAAAAAACCCACCCCAGGATTCCATTATCAAATACTCGAACGAACTTCAGGTCACCGACAAGACGCCGCCAACCTTTATCATGCATGCGCGTGATGATAAGACCGTCCCGGTAGCCAATTCCCTGGATTTTGCCGCGGCGCTCGAGGCACACCACGTGCCCGTCAAACTATACCTTTATGATTTCGGGGGACATGGGTTCGGCATGCACAACCAGGCGATGCCCGGGGATTGGATGGCGCCCGCTATCGGGTGGCTGCGGGCCCTTTGGCCCTAGATCGACCAGTCGAGCGGCACATCGATCTTGAACTCGATGTTCTTCCCCATATTATAGATGCCGTGGTAAGGCCGCGGATCGGTCGGATAGAATTCGAAATACTTCAACCGGCTGAGGTGATCCTGGTAAGCCTTGTCCAGGAGATTATTCCCCATGATATACACATTGAAGATGGTGCGACCCTTGGCATTGGTGACACCCGTGCCCAACCCTGCGTTAAAAAGTATATACCCCGGGGTGCGCGTTTCGGTATTATCCTCCAGGTATACCCGGTTCTGCGAAGCATAATAGGCCGCCTGGACCTTTACAAAGCTGCCCGACAGGTGAGCCGAGCGCGAGGAAAATTCATAGCGCACCTCGGAAATCCCGTGGAAGGGCGGTATCAGGGGCAGGAATTTGTTACTGTCGTTGCGCAGCTTGGGGTCGATGCCTTCATTCAGCGCATAGACAGCGGAGAGGCTGTTTTCAATATGCAGGGCCTTGACGGGGTGTACATCCAGGCTGAATTCGCCTCCATATAAATCGGCTTTGCCCTGCTGGAACTTGAACGTTTCATTTCCGGCTACGATGATCGAATCCTGCCCCTCGGAATTGAGCACTTTCTGGTTGAAGATATAGTTGGATATGACGTTATTGAATACCGAGAGGGTGGCGACCACGTTCTTGGATAAAAAAGTCGCGCCCAGGTCTTCCTGGAAACTGAATTCCGGTTTAAAGTCAGGATTCCCGATCTGGTAAATATTGGTGCCCGGGTGGACGCCATTGGCCGAGATTTCGGAAATGTTCGGCGCCCGGTATCCCCTGGCCACGTTGGCCTTGATGGAAAACTGGTGTGAGAAATTATAGGTGGCCCCAAAGCTGCCCGAAACCCCCGTGAATACGTGACTGTAATCGTTGAAGGGATGACCCGCACCTACGGTATCCGCCCCATACACCGGGTAGCTCCCCGTGGTCACGGGGCTCGTGAAGGTATACATTCCCTGATTGTGGAAGGACCGGCTGTCGAAGCGTAACCCACCCGAAATGTCGAGCTTCTTGATGGTCTTCTTGAGCATCACGAAGGGGCCTATGTCGAATTGGGTATAGTTGGGGATGATGAAATCCGTCCCCCTGGTCACGGTATTATCCTGGTACATGCCATTGACCCCCACCGTAAGGTTCCAGGCGTCCCATTCGGGGAAAAAGTATTTCAGGTCATACGAATACGTATTCAGCTCCAGGAAAAGTCCGGCCGTATCAGCCTCCTGGGGCCGGTCGAATTCCCTTCGGATACTGCGTTGGAAACCCACGTTGAACGCCAGCCTTCCTCCCCCGATCGTAAAGTTGTTGGCCACGAAAAGGCGGTAATGCTGCACGTGCTGGTGCAGGGGCGTAATGGCGTATGAATTCAGTTCCTGGGGGCTCACCACGGGCCGGAATGTATCCAGATCCGTAATCTGTTTGGTAAACTGACGTGTCGCCGAATCACGGCTCCCGTCAGGGATCTCCTGCAAATCGTCGTAGATGGAAAAGTTGAGGTGCGTATACCCGTATTTACGGTGCAGGCCCAACATCACATTGGCGTCTTTTTCCTCGAAGGCGGTATTGTATACGCGCCCGTCCACGGGGTCCTGATAGTTTTTGGCCCTCTTGTACGAAACCCTGCCCTGCCATTCGAATCCGTTCTTCGTGGCGCCCAGCATGGCCGAACCCGCGTACATGCCGTTATTGGTGGCATATTCGGTCTGCACGTCTCCAAGCATTTTCCCATCCGGTGCGGGGGGCGTGGGGATCAGGTTGACGACCCCCGCGAGTGCATCCGACCCATACGTCAGACTGGCCGGTCCCTTGATCACCTCTACGCGGTCGATCCCGAACTGATCGACCTCAATACCGTGCTCATCTCCCCATTGTTGCCCTTCCTGTCTCACTCCGTCGAACAGGGTGAGGATCCGGTTGTACCCGAGACCCCTGATAAAAGGCTTTGATACATTGGGTCCCGTCGTCAGGGCATTTACCCCCGGGACCTTGGCAATGGCATCGATGACGTTCGTACTCAGGTTATTGACAAGGTAATCGTGGCTGATGGATATGATGGGTACCGGATTCCGGACGATCTGAATGGCCTTCGACGTCCCCGTGATGACGATGGGGCTTTCTTCGATGGCCTCGTCCGTTAGTTGGAAATCGGCGCTGGCCTTTCCATTGATCTTGAGGGTTACCGAAACCGCGGAGTAGCCTATCGTGTGGACCTCCACGACAAAAGTGCCCGCGGGCAGGTTCGGGAAGGAATAGTTGCCCAGGGAATCGGCCACGGCGCCCAGCTTCAGGTCGGGTATGGTAACGGTGGCATTGGGCAGGGGTTTGCCGGTTTTCTTATCGGTGATCGTGCCGTGCAGCGAACTATGGTCGCCGGGGCGTCCTACGGAAAGACCTTGTGCCGACGCAGCGAAAGAAATTAGAGTAAAAATGTATACGATAAAAAGTCTGGCTACCACGCTCAATTTGTACCCACGCATAGGGCGCAAAACTACAATTATTATACTGTTTTGGCCGCCGCTTGTCCTTTTTCCCGGAATAGGATGATAAAAAGGAGCAGTACCCCTGCGGCGATGACCGCGGGTATGACCCAAACGTGCCTCCAATCGGTGATTCCGCCGGGTGTGGTATAGGCATCGAATACAATGCCCGCCACATAAAAACCGATCAGCATGCCCACGCCATAAGTGGCCAGGGTGATCAGGCCCTGCGCAGCGCTTTTGTATTTTTCCCCGGCTTTATTGTCGGTGTAAATCTGACCCGAAACGAAGAAGAAATCATAGCAGATACCGTGGAGTGCGATCCCCAATATGAGCATCCAGGACCCCTCTCCCGCATTTCCATACGCGAAAAGTAAATACCTTACTGCCCAGGCGGCCATGGCCAGGATGAGGGTCTTTTTCATTCCGAAGCGCAAAAAGAACACGGGTAGCAGGAGCATGAAAATGACTTCCGAACCCTGCCCGATGGTCATCTTGCCGGCCGCATTGGGCAATTTTGTGCCGACCAGGTAATCGTGGGCGTATTGATAATAAAAAGCCAGGGGCACACAGATGCACACCGAAGCCAGGAAAAATATGACGTAATTTCTATCCTTGAACAACTTCAGGGCATCCAGGCCCAGGATCGTGCCCAGGCTGACTTTTTCCTTACGGTTCACCTTGGGCGGCGTTTTCGGCAGGAAGAAACTGAAGAGGCCCATCACCAGGGAGGCTATGCACGTCATCAGGAAAGTATTTCTAAGCAATCCTTCTTTGACCTGGTCCTTGCTGTCCCAATGAAAAACGAAACTGATCAACAATCCGGCGACGATCCATCCTATCGTTCCCAGCACGCGGATAAACCCGAATTGCTTTTCCGCGCTGGATATTTGGTTGAAGGAAACCGAATTGACCAGCGCCAGCGTCGGCATGTACAACACCATGTAGATAAACACCAGGGGATAAAAAGCACTGAAGGTACCCGCCTTGTACATGAAGTACATCAAGATGGCGCCGGCGAGGTGCAAAATTCCCAATATCCGCTCCGCATTGAAATACCGGTCCGCGATCAGCCCGATGATGAAGGGAGCGATAATGGCGCCGAACGATTGGGTGGCAAAAGCCGAAGCTGTCTGGGATCCATTGGCCGCGAGGTTGGCGCCTAAAAAGGTACCGAAGGTGACAAACCATGCGCCCCAGATGAAAAACTCCAGGAACATCATCGTGGCCAGCTTCAGGTAAGTGGATATTTTCATAGAGCCCAGGCTTTTTCTCCTTTTTTGTAGGGAACATCTCCATCATAACGGCCGGGCGTTTCGATATACCTCAACGCGATCGTGGCCCCGGGCTTTGAAGTGAAATATCCCCAAAGGGTCAGTTGCTTCAGCATGATATAATACCCCAGGGGGCTTTTCTTTTTGGCATCGTCATCGCCCGTCAGCGCCTTGGACTGCTTATCCAGGTCGGTGAGGAAGTTGTGGCGGTCCGTGGGGCTCATGTCCATGAATTTTTTAGCCTTTATGGTCGCCAGCCCCTTGGTGAAGGTAGCCTGTTCGTCCGGTGCATAACAATCCGTGACGATCACCTTCATAAACGGCCCGATCCCCGCTTCCTTAGCGCCGGGAGAATCAGCAGTATGGGGCAGGATGGTTTCCCCTATTTCGTCCATCAGGGCGACATCCTCATCCGAGAACAAGCCTGTTTGCACGGGCGTCGTCTTACAACCCGTCAGGAATGCATCGGCGCCGATGATCGTGCCCCCTACCAGGACGGCCACTAACTGTAAGGCCTCTCTTCTTTGCATGGCAAGCGATTTTAAATGTTTGCGACGCGCCTCCGGCGCGTCAAAGGTTCGATTTTTTGAGCTCTTCCACGGCATGGTTTGCCGCCCTGGCCGTAAAGGCCATATAGGTCAGGGATGGGTTCACACAATTGGAGCTGGTCATGAAGGCCCCGTCCGTGACGTACACGTTGGGCGCATCCCATACCTGGTTCCACTTGTTCAGGACCGAGGTCTTGGGGTCCTTACCCATACGCGCGGTACCCATTTCATGGATGCCCCGGCCCAGGACCTGGTTGTTATCGAATCCCTTGACGTTCTTCACTCCTGCTGCCTCGAGCATCTCGATAGCATCCTGCTGCATATCTTTCCGCATCTTGTATTCATTATCCCGCAACACGGCATCCACGGCCAGGATGTTGAGCCCCCACTTATCTTTCTTCGTCTTATCCAGAGTGACCTTATTATCGTGGTAAGGCAATGTTTCTCCGAATCCACCGACGCCCATGGACCAGCCTCCCGGTTCCGAGAGGGCTTCCTTCAGATCCGCACCTATATTCAATTCAGCAATTTCACGGCTCCAACCCGAGCGCCCCGCTCCACCCTGGTAACCGAAGCCGCGGAGGTATTCGCGCTTGTCGCCAAAGAGGTTTCGGAACCGGGGAATATAGATGCCATTTGCCCTGCGCCCGTAATAATATTTGTCTTCATACCCTTCAGCCTCTCCATAGGCGCCAACATCGAGGTGGTGATCCATCAGGTTGTGTCCCAGCTCCCCGCTGCTGCTACCCAGGCCGCCGGGCCATACATCGGTGGCCGAGTTCATCAGGACCCAGGCGGAATTGAGCGTAGACGCATTGAGGAATACGATCTTCGATTTGTATTGGTACGTCTGGTTGTTTTCCGCGTCTACGATCTCCACTCCCGAAGCGCGCTTCTTGTCCTTATCGTATAGGATTTGGGTGACGATGCTCCAGGGGCGAACGGTCAACCGGCCCGTCGCCATGGCCGCAGGCAACGTGGAGGACTGCGTACTAAAATAGGCGCCGAAAGGGCAACCCAGCGAGCACTTGTTCCGGTATTGGCAATTGGTCCGGCCCGGGAGTGGCTCGGTGATATTGGCAACGCGTCCGATAATCATCGTACGTGCGTTCTTATAGTGCGCCTTGATGCGCGCCGCGACATCCTTTTCGACGACGTTCAGTTCCATGGGTGGCATGAAATGCCCGTCGGGCAACTGGCGCAGGCCTTCTTTGGAACCTGAGATCCCCGCGAACTTTTCCACGTGGTCGTACCAGGGCGCCAGGTCCGCATAGCGAACGGGCCAGTCCACGGCGATGCCATCCTTGGCATTCGCTTCAAAGTCAAAATCGCTCCAGCGGTAGCTTTGACGTCCCCATAGGAGGGAACGGCCCCCGACGTGGTAGCCCCGGAACCAATCGAAGCGTTTGATTTCAGTGTAAGGCGATTCCTTTTCGTTGACCCACCAATCCAGGTTGATTTCGTTGAGTGGATAGTCCCGGTTGAGTACGGGATAATCCTTGATCATTTGTTCGGTCTTGCGTCCCCTGTGGGGAAACTCCCAGGGTCCCTTGGTGGCATTCACATAGTCCTTGACATGGACGATGTCTTTTCCGCGTTCGAGGAGCAAAACCCGGAGTCCGCCTTCCGCCAGTTCCTTGGCTGCCCAGCCTCCGCTAATTCCAGAGCCGATGACGATCGCATCGTATTCATTATCCGCCATACTACAATCGTTGAAGTTTGCGCCCTGGGGCGCGTCTTGATTAGATCGTCTAAAAGTAACTAATTATTCGTTTTAGCAACGCCGTTCCTCCCTTGTGCAAACCGTTGCGCAATATAACCGCGACCCGCTGCGGCACCGGGACCCCGGATTGGCCCGTCGTCACCCGAGCCCCAGGATCTTCCGATTGGTCGCCGCATCCGATCCGCTGGATGCAAAGTCGTCGAAAGCCCTTTCGGTAACGTGGATGATGTGGTCCCGGATGAACGGCGCGCCTTCCCGCGCCCCATCTTCAGAATTCTTCAGGCAACACTCCCATTCCAACACTGCCCAACCCGGAAAATCGTATTGGGCCAGTTTGCTGAAAATGCCCTTGAAATCTACCTGCCCGTCGCCCAGGGAACGGAAACGTCCCGCCCGGTCGATCCAGGGGGAATAACCCCCATAAACACCTTTTTTGCCGTTGGGATGGAACTCGGCGTCTTTGACGTGAAACATCCGGATGCGGTCATGATAGAAGTCGATGAATTCCAGGTAATCCAGGCATTGTAAAACAAAATGGGATGGATCGTAAAGGATGCATGCCCGGGAATGGCCCTTTACTTCATCCAAAAAACGCTCGAAAGTAACACCGTCAAACAAGTCCTCCCCGGGATGAAGCTCGTAACACAAATCTATACCGTTGGATTCGAAAGCATCCAGGATGGGTTTCCAGCGCTTCCCCAATTCCTTGAACCCTTCTTCCACCAGCCCCGCAGGACGCTGGGGCCAGGGATACATCATGGGCCAAAGGAATGCCCCGCTGAAGGTTACATGGGCTATTAATCCCAGGTTGGCGGAGGCCTTGGCAGCGTAATGGAGCTGCTGTACGGCCCACTCCGTCCTGGCCTTCGGATTGTTGCGCACGGCCGGGGGCGCAAAGCCGTCGAACAACGTATCGTACGTCGGATGGACCGCAACGAGTTGTCCCTGCAGGTGCGTGGACAGTTCGGTGATTTCGAGTCCGTGCTTCGCCACCTGGCCTTTCAGCTCCTGGGCGTAGGTTTTGCTCTCCGCGGCTTTGGCCAGGTCGATGAAACGCGGATCGGTCGTGGGCAGTTGAATGCCCTTGTATCCCAGGCCGGCGGCCCAGGCACAAATGGAGTCCAGGTTATTGAAGGGCGCCTGGTCTCCAATAAACTGGGCCAGGAAAATGGCGGGGCCTTTGATCGTGCGCATAAAATTATGTGTTTGCGACGCGCTTGTGGCGCGTCATTGAAGGTTCAACGGTATCCACTTTTGATCTGAATGACCCGAGGCGATCACCCGCTCGATGAAGGCCATTCCTCTTACTCCATCCGTAATCCCCGGATAGTCCAGGGATTCGGGACTGGGTGTCTTGCCTTCCATATCGGACAAAATGCATTCCCCCACATTCCTGTACAGGTTGGCAAAAGCCTCGAGGTACCCTTCAGGATGTCCCGGTGGGGTTCTCGTATTGTGTCGGGCGTAAAATCCATTGTATCCGGCTCCCGTCCGGTGGATCTCCGCGGGTTTCTCGAGCCATTTGAGGAGGAGGGTATTGGCGTCGGCCTGCTGCCATTCGAGGCCGCCCAGTTCTCCATATACCCGGATGCGGATGTTGTTTTCTTCACCCGCGGCAATCTGCGTTGCCATCAGGATACCGCTGGCTCCCCCTTTGAAGCGCAGGAGCACCGACCCGTCGTCATCCAGGCGCCGCCCCGGAACAAACGTATGAATATCCGCGTTCAGTTGAGAGACCTGCAGGCCGCTGACATATTCGGCGAGGTTGAAAGCATGCGTGCCAATATCGCCCATAGCCCCGGCGATACCGCTTTGCTTGGGATCCGTCCTCCACGCGGCTTGCTTGTTGCCGCTTTCTTCCTTCTTACTCAACCACCCTTGCGGATATTCCACGTATACCTTCCGTATGGTTCCCAGGCGTCCATCCGCAATGATGGACCGGGCCTCTTTCACCATGGGGTAACCGGTGTACGTATGCGTCAAACAAAAACGTTTCCCGCTGCTCATGACGATTTTTTCCAGGGCGAGGGCCTCCGGAAGCGAAAAGGTCATTGGCTTGTCCAGGATGACATGGAAACCATTTTCCAGGGCCATCCGGCTGGGGTCGAAGTGAACGTGATTGGGGGTTACGATGCTGACCACCTGAATCCGCTGGTCCGCGGGGAGACTGGATTCCTTATTGAACAGTTCCTGGTACGAAGCGTAGATCCGCTCGGGGACGAGCCCCAATGCAGCCCCGCTGGACTTCGACTTGTCCGGGTCGCTGCTGAAGGCGCCCGCTACGAGGTCGTACATACCATCGAGACGCGCTGCAATCCGGTGGACCGCGCCGATGAAGGCGCCTTGCCCCCCGCCGATCATACCGAGGCGTAGTTTTTGTTGCATGCAATAAAACTAATGAAATCTTTTCGGACTCGCTTTGGCGAGGGAGAAAACCAGGAATTTCGCCTTCGGCCACGCCGCGTTCAGCACTTTCAGAATCGCTGCGACCGTCGTACCGGTAGTTACGATGTCGTCGATCAAAAGGATACGATCGGCGGCGACGGTTCCCCGGATATAATATACCCCCTTCAACTCATCCACGCGCAGCCGCTTTGAATGCAAGTCCCGGAAGGGCACCGTCACCTGCCGTTTTCCCAATAAAGTCGGGCAGTATATGCCGTCACAAACCAGCGCAATTTCCCGGCCGAGCGCATCCAGGGAAGTACATTCAATTCCCGGATCCCGCTCGTCGTGATGCAGGGCGCGTAGGATCATCGTGCCCCGGGGTAGCCGTTTCAGCGCCGCCAGGGCACATTCGATCCAAATTCCCGTATCGGGACTGATACCATATTTGAATCTGATCAAACTGCGCGACAGCGCATCCGGCCCTGTTTCAACCGGAAAATAGTAGCACAAATAAATATGCGGACACGTCCGCCCCCCATAGTAAATCCGCCCACGCATGCGGGCAAACTACCTTATTTTAGCCCAAAAATCCCTTGACCTCCGAAGTCATCCGCTGCGCCCAGGTGCCCGTACAAGTGCCTATAGAAGCCATCATGGCCGAAGTCAGCGCACTCCCTTCCTATTGGAAGGCCCACCTCAACACGGCCCATTATATGGGGGACTGGACCGTGCTATCCCTGAGGGCCCCCGGGGGAAACGCGGACTTTATCGCGGGGGATTCGATGGGCGAGGCCCCTTACGCGGATACGCCCCTCATGGAACAAACACCCGGGATCAAGGAATTAATGGACTCCTTACCATTCACCCCCAAAGGTGTCCGCCTGCTCCGCCTGTCTCCGGGCTCCCACATTAAGGAACACCGCGATCAAGACCTGGCTTTCGAGCAGGGAGAGGTCCGTCTCCATTTTCCCATCCTTACTCATCCGGAGGTGGCGTTCGTGGTGGACGGAGAAAGGATATCCATGAGGGCGGGGGAATGCTGGTACATCAATGCCAACCTGCCTCACAGCGTTTCCAACCCGGGCCCCGGCGAAAGGATACACCTGGTCGTTGACGGACCGGTAACCGAATCGCTTCGGGGCTGGTTCGAGCGGGCGGAAAAGAGATACAGCACCGTCGCCGGCCCCGCGGGTGAAGAAGAGGCCATTATCCGGCAACTGCGCCTGATGAATACAGTAACCTCTTTGAAACTCGCGGACGAAATGGAGGCTGCGCTTGCGAAAAAACCGGATCACTGGTATCCAACGGCACTCGTTGACGAGCACAATTGCGAGTGGATGGACCTACAAGACCTGCCCTTCACCGACCCTTTTTTCCACGAAACCCTGAGCCGCGCCAAACAAAAACCATGTAAGGTACTCAGCACCCTTTCGTTCTTGTCCGAATGGGCTGTCCCTCATGTTCCTCCTTCAGCATTTATATTCCACGTGTCGCGCTGCGGGTCGACCCTGATCACCCAACTCCTGGGCCTGGACCCCCTAAACATCACGCTTGCGGAAGTTCCTTTCCTGGATCAATTGCTGAGGGCCGGCCGGTCCATCCGGGACGCACTCCACTTTTACGGGCAGCGACGGGGTGGCAATGAAAAGAAGTTATTCATCAAAACCGACAGTTGGCACATCTGTTTTTACTCCCAGCTCAGGGAGTGGTATCCGGAGGTTCCCTTTTTTCTTTTATATCGTTCCCCGGAAGAAGTCCTTCATTCGCATCAGAAACGGAGGGGGATGCAGTCGGTACCAGGCATCGTCGAACCATCCATCCTTTGGGGAGAAGACCCACCTGTTGCAGACAACCTGGATGCCTATATGGCGAAAGTATTGGGCGTGTACTTCCGACGGTTCCTCGACATAGCCGCCTCCGACAAAAATGCTTACCTGGTCAATTATGCCGAAGGCATCCCACAAATTGTTGAAAAGATAGCATTCCTTACAAATACCGAGATAACGCCCACCTTGCGCGCCAGAATGCAAGAACGCAGCGGCTATCACGCCAAATTCCCCGATCAGCGATTTTCGGAAATACCCGGCGACGGGTTCCCCTCGGAGATGATGGCGCCATTGTGTGAACTATATGCCCGCCTTGAGGCCCTTCGCCTGCCATAATTCCATAAAGAAGACGCCGAGCTTTTCGATGGATTCCGCAGGGTCCTCAAGGTCGGTATCAAGGATCAAGTCTGCATCGTCGGGCGCCTCATAGGGGTCGTTCACCCCTGTCAGGCCCAGGAGCTTGTCAGGGTGACCATCCGGGAGGAAAGCACGCGCGTAGAGCCCCTTGGTATCGCGCTTCAACAGTTCGGCTATGGAACAGCGGACCCATACCGTATGGGCCTCGCGCAACGCCTTCCGTGCGGAGGCGTAAGGGTTGATCGCTGCGATAATGGCCGGCTCGCCCTTTTGCAAGAAGCCGTTAGCGACTTCCCCCAAACGCCGGATCTGTTCGCGCCGGTCCTCCGGCGAAAAACCCAGGTTCCATCCGGGCATACGCCGGTAGACATCCCCATCGATCACCCTGAGGGAAATTCCCCGGCGAGACAACCAGATACGCAAGCCTTCGGCCAGTGTCGTTTTTCCGGCCCCCGAAAGGCCCGTCAGTTGAATCAGTATCATGCGGCGGCCGGCAAAATAGGCCATTTTTCACTAGGTTTGCCCGATGCCGTTCCGCAAACTCAACAACCTCATTGGCTGGGCCGTCTGCTTTGCCGCCTGCACCGTTTACCTGATGACCATGGAAGCCGGCGGCAGCTTTTGGGACTGCGGGGAATTCATCTCCTGCGCCACCAAAGTGCAGATTCCACACCCGCCGGGAGCCCCGCTATTCGTCCTGCTTGGCCGCCTGTTCGTATACGTACTGCCAACCAACCCGGCGAGAGCCGTCAATACCCTATCCGCGCTCGCCAGCGGATTTACCATCCTCTTTCTATTTTGGACCATCACCCATTTTGCGCGGAAATGCATAACAGACGTTCCGACGATCATGCTTGCAGGCGTGGTGGGCGCTCTCGCTTTTGCCTTTTCCGACTCCTTTTGGTTTTCTGCGGTGGAAAGCGAGGTCTATGGATTATCGTCCTTTTTTACCGCCCTCACCATTTGGGCCGCCCTGAAATGGGAAGACAGCAACGATGACCGCTGGATCGTCCTCGTTTTCTTCCTGATCGGCCTCGGGGCCGGCGTTCACGAGTTGAGCATCCTGACCATTCCCACGGTAGTCATGATCTATTACTTCCGGCGTTGGAAGGCTACCTGGATGGGAGGAATCCTGGCCTTCCTGGCGGCCTGCGTCGTGACGGGCTTCGTACAGATCGTGGTCCTCCAGAAGACCATATTCTGGGGCAGCGACCTGGATGTATTTTTTGTCGATCACTGGGGCTTGCCGCTGTTTTCGGGATTTGCGACATTCTTCGCCCTAATCGGGGCGGCGATCCTGATACCCCGGAAAAACCTGGCCCTTTGGTGTCTCGCTTTCCTATTACTCGGTTATTCCACCTACGTCACTCCGATGGAACGCTCCAACGCAGAGCCCGCCATCGATATGTACAAAGTGGACAACCCCGTCAACCTCTCCGGCTACCTGGGCCGGGATCAATATGGAGACTATCCCCTCATCCGGGGTCAACAATTCACCGCCCGTCCGCGTCGATATGTCCAGGATGGAAATCAATACGCTTACCTCAACGGGAAATACGAAATCACCGGCCAAAATGAAAATCCGGTATACGACGCCGCCGATAAAATGTGGCTTCCCCGCATATGGGACAACAGCAACGATCAAAGCCACGCCGACTTTTATGCCGAATGGCTGGGTATTGGTAAGGACTCCACGGGCGCCTATTCCCGCGCTCCAAACCAATGGGATAACCTCACGTGGTTCCTGACCTACCAACTCAACTGGATGTACTGGAGGTATTTCTTTTGGAATTTTTCAGGCAGGCAAAACGATTTGGAGGGATTTGGAAATCCCCGCGACGGGAACATCATTACGGGTATAAATCCCCTCGACCGGATTTGGCTGGGAGACCAAAAGGCCATCCCCGAGAGTGCCCATACCGGAAGGAACCGCTTGTTTGCCCTTCCCTTGCTTCTCGGAATGTTGGGGTTCCTCTTTCAATGCAGGCGCAAACCCGGGGACTGGATCGTCGTCGGAGCCCTATTCTTTTTTACCGGCCTGGCCATCGTCCTTTATTTGAACCAACCGGGCAACCAACCCCGCGAAAGGGACTATGCTTTCGTGGGTAGCTACTATGCGTTTTCCATTTGGATCGGTTTGGGCGTATGCATGGCCGGCCGCCTCGCACGCTGGTTTTGTTTATTTGTCCCCATCCTGATGGCCTTCCAGGAGTGGCCTGACCACGACCGCGGCCATAAAACGCTGCCCCTGTCCATAGCCACCGATTACCTGCAAAGCTGCGCTCCCAATGCCATCCTGTTCACCTTTGGAGACAACGACACCTATCCCTTGTGGTACGCCCAGGAAGCCATGGGGGTGCGACCGGACATACGCGTGATCAATACCAACCTCCTCGGCTTCGATTGGTGCATAGACAAATTGAGACGGCGGGTCAATGACAGTGATCCCATCGATCCGATCTGGACACAGGAGCAAGTGGCAGGAGAAAGGAGGGATGTGATTTACGCCACGGAAGACACCGGCATGACCGACCTGGAAAAGATGATGCGCGAAGCCGGAGACACCTATTCCTCTCACCTTGTCAGCGTGCCCGTCGATACCGCCCTGGTCCGCAGGAACGGCACCGTCGATCCGGGGGACGCCATCGAAACCAGGCTGACCTTCCGCATTCCCCACAGCGCCCTCGAAAAAGGAGACGCGGTACTGCTGAACATTATTGCCGCCAACCACTGGAAACGCCCCATCTACTTCACCTACCCCGACGAGGACCTGGGCTTTGGAGGCTATCTCCGCCAGGATGGCCTTACCTACCGGCTCGTGCCCGTGTTGAACGACCCCGTGCATATCGCCTGGATGCAGGACAAGCTGCTGAACGTCTTTACCTTCGGCAACGCCCGGCGACCCGGGGTCTACTTCGATGAGGAAAACCGGCATCACCTGCTCACGCTGAGACAAGCCTGTGTCAACCTGGCTTCCGCGCTGCTCAATGCAGGCCACTCCTCGGACGCCGCAAAGGTCTTGGAGAAATGCGACCGCAACATGGATCCCGGAAATATGCCCTATGGAATGTGCAGCCGCTACGGAAACTACCACAACCGGACCTCCGAGCGCTTTGCTGCTCTCGCCTATGCGGCCGGAGACGTCGAACTGGCGCGGAAAGTTTCGGCATCCCTTCGCCTGGATTGCACGCAACAAATCACCTATTACGCAAGCCTGCCGTCGTGGAGAAAGCCTCCCGGCAACTCGCTGGAGTACGAGGCGCAAACCGCGGGGGACATCCTGAAGAATCTGGATTCCCTCCAAAAGAAATTCGATTCCGGGCCGCAGGCGGGGCGCTTGCGCTAAGGG
>Ga0210391_10001290_pt1 | contig 23108 bp, 20 predicted proteins | sample IncBWC12OmetaG_FD_160573 | JGI IMG/M metagenome (GOLD analysis project Ga0210391, IMG submission 160573) | Forest soil microbial communities from Barre Woods Harvard Forest LTER site, Petersham, Massachusetts, United States - Inc-BW-C-12-O ...
GTTGGGCCGATTCTCGCGGGTCGATGTTACAGGACCAGGTGAATCGTTTGTTCGAAGACAGTTTTACCCGCGACCGCTCGGGTCATGCAGAGCTGGCAACCTGGTCGCCAGCCGTAGACATTTACGAAACCACGAATGAATTGGTCGTAAAAGCCGACCTGCCGGACCTTCGCGACGAGGATATCGACATCCGCGTCGTCAACAATACCTTGACCATCCGCGGCGAGCGGAAATTCGAGAAGGACGTCAAGGAAGACAATTGCCTCCGAATCGAACGCGCCTACGGTCCGTTCATGAGGAGCTTTTCCCTGCCGAACACCGTCAGCTCGGAGAACATTCGAGCCGATTATCGCAACGGCGTGCTGACCCTGCATATGGCCAAGCGTGAAGAATCCAAGCCGAAGCAGATCAAGATCAGCGTCGCAGCAAGCGCCAAGTAGTTTACCCATATCGCGCGCACGGGGCCGAAGCTGCCCCGTGCGGACGATCAAGGAGGCAGCAGTGATCGAACACAAGGAAATATCTAGGGACGATATTGCTCAGCGAGCGTACGAGCTTTATGTCCAGCGCGGCGAGAATACTGGGAAGGACGTCGAGGACTGGATCCGAGCGGAGAAAGAGTTGGGCGCCGAGGCGGACGTTACGCCGACAAGGACGATGGCCGCACAAGCAGGCCACAGCAATTGACGCGCGGGAAGTTTGGGGGGGGCGGGGTCATTCCGCCCTTCATCCGGCGCTCGAATCGGTGAAAAACGCCACGCCGCACAGGGGGTCCGGCTGATCCAGGCCGAATACTTCATGTCTAACTTCGCGACCGTTCGCGAAAATGGCGCGCGTATTTCGACGGGCGTTGTGTTCCGGTTGTAAGGAACGAGCGCTTCGTTTCGCCCCGGGGGTCGGCGGTTTGCGCCGGCCCCTTTTTCTTGGGGGATACGGGCAGTTGAATCAGCTTCCGCCGATTCGATGATTTGACAGGAAAGCAGGCTCACCATAGTATCGATTTCTTGCGGTTCCGCTGCGGATACTGCTGATAGCTGATGAATCCAACGAGCGCGGCGAAGGACAAGCCTAAGTTTTATCTGACTACGCCGATTTACTATGCGAACTCGCGTCCGCATGTGGGGTCAGCGTACACGACCATCGTTTGCGATGCGATTGCGCGTTACAAGCGGATGTGCGGGTACGACGTGGCGTACCTGACCGGCACGGACGAACACGGCGTGAACATCGAGCGCGCGGCGGAAGCGAAGGGCATCACGCCGCAGCAGCTGGTGGACGCGAACGAGGCTATTTTTCGCGATTTGTGGAAGCTGCTGGGGATTACCCATACGGATTTTATCCGCACGACTTCTGCGGAGCACGCGCGGGCCGTGGAGAAGCTGGTGACGCGGACGCTGGAGCTCGATCGCGGACGGCTGGAGGCCGAGAAGGCGATCTACAAGGCGCAATACGAGGGGCGCTACTGCATTTACGACAATCTTTATGTGAGCGATACGCCGGAGCCGGCGAAATGTCCGACATGCGGGCGCGACGCAGAGCTGATTTCCGAGGAAAATTATTTTTTCAGGCTTTCCACTTACCAGGGAAAGCTGCTGGAGCTCTACAAGAGCCAGCCGCAGTTCGTACAGCCGGATTTCCGGTTGAACGAGGTGCGCAGCTTCGTCGAGAGCGGGCTGAAGGATGTGTCGATCAGCCGGAAGACGATCAAGTGGGGCATTCCATGGCCGGGCGATCCGGAGCATGTTTTTTACGTGTGGTACGACGCGCTGACAAGCTACATGAGCGGGATCGGATACGCGAGCGAGAACAGGAAACGGCAGGATGAGTTCGCCAAATTCTGGCCGGCCGATCTGCACATGATCGGAAAGGAAATTATCCGGTTTCACGCCGTCTACTGGCCGGCGTTCCTGATGGCGGCCGACTTGCCGCTGCCGAAGCAGATTTTTGCGCACGGATGGCTACTCTTCGAGCAGGAAAAGATGAGCAAGTCGAAGGGCAACGTGGCGTATCCGGAGCCGATCGTGCGCGTGCTGGGGAACGACGCGCTGCGGTATTATCTGCTGCGCGAGGTGGTGTTCGGGCAGGACGGGAATTTTTCGCGCGAAGCGCTGATCACGCGGTACAACGCGGATCTGGCGAACGGGCTGGGCAACCTGGCGAGCCGGACGCTGACGATGATCGAGAAATATTTTGGCGGCGAGGTGCCGGCAATCCCCGCTGAGGCGGATCAGAACGAAAGCGTACAACAGGTGGCGAGCGCGGCGCGGGCGGCTGTGGAGCAGCATATGGCCGCGTACAATTTTTCGGGCGTGGTGCAGGCGATCTGGGGGCTGATCGCGGCGGTAGATCAGTACATTGCGGACGCGAAGCCGTGGAAGCTCGCAGAATCGACCGAGCCGGGCGCGAAGAGACAGCTTGGGGCGGTGCTTTGGACGGCAGGGCAGGCGCTGCGCTTCGTGGCTGTCCTGGCGCATCCTTTTATTCCGGAATCGACGCAGCAGCTTTGGTTGCGGCTGGGGCAGACGGGATCGGTGGCGGATCAGAGGATCGATTCGCTCGGATGGGGAATGTTGGGATCGGGCGAGAAAGTTGGGAAGGCGGAGGCGCTGTTTCCTCGAGCCGACGCGAAGGAAATTTCGGAAAGGATTGACGCGATGGAAAATGAGATTCGGAATCCCGCGGCTCAACCGGCGGCGGTAGCTTCCACACCGACTGCAGCGCCTTCTGCAGCCGCTCCTGCGCCCGCCGGTGGGAAAATCACGATTGATGATTTTGCGAAGGTGGAGTTACGCGTGGGGCAGATCCAATCGGCCGAGAGGATTCAGGGCGCGGACAAATTGCTGAAGCTGATGGTCGATATTGGCGATGAGGTGCGGCAGGTTCTAGCGGGGATTGCGATGGGGTATGCGCCCGAAGAGTTGGTTGGGCGCAAGGTCGTGTTGGTGGCGAATCTGGCGCCCCGGAAAATGCGGGGGTTGGAGTCAAACGGGATGCTTCTGGCAGCTTCGGCAGGAGCGGATGGGAAGCCCGTGCTGTGTACGTTTGCTGAGGATATTCCGCCGGGCGCAAAGGTGAAGTAGGCGTTCGGGATTGCTCGCCGGGCGCGGTTGGTTTTTGTCGCAGCTCCCCCACCGCAGGGTCGAAAGCGAGCTTGACCCCAGCCTTTTACCGGGGTCCAAAGGCTTCATTCCTCGGGAGGGCTGAGCTAGCTACCGCTACCTACGGTTTCATTTTCATAGCGAAGTCCACGATCGAGCGGATGGCTATGCCTGTGGGCCCCTTGGCTAGCCAGGGGCGGCCTTCGTCAATCCAGCAGGTGGAGGCGATGTCGAGGTGAATCCACGGCGTGTCTTCGGCGAATTCCTTGATGAACCAGGCGCCAGTGCTGGCGCCGCCGCCTTTGCCGCTGCCGGTGTTGCGGATGTCGGCGATTTCGCTTTTGATCATCTGCTGATATTCCTCGTCCATGGGCATGGGCCACATTTTTTCACCGGCGGATTTCGTGCTTTCGAGAAACGTGTCGAGATATTCGCGGGGTACGCCAAAGGCGCCGACGTGGACGTTGGAGAGCGCGACTTCGATGGCGCCGGTTAGAGTGGCGGCATCGATCAGGTGCGTGGCGCCCAGCTTGCGGGCGTAGAAAACGCCGTCGGCGAGGATCAGGCGGCCTTCGGCGTCTGTATTGATCACTTCGATGGTCTTGCCGGACATGGCGACCTGGACGTCGCCGGGTTTTTGGGCGCGGCCGCCCGGCATGTTTTCGGTGGCGGGGATCACGGCGATCACCGGGATCGCGGGTTTGAGCGCGGCGATGGCGCGCATGGCGCCGAGCATGGTGGCGCCGCCGCCCATGTCGTACTTCATTTTTTCCATGTTGTTCGCGGGCTTGATGGAGATGCCGCCGGTGTCGAAGGTGACGGCTTTGCCGACGAGGCCGAGCACTGGGGCGTCCGGCGCGGGATTTCGCGGCGTGTAACGCAGGACGATCACGCGGGGCGGTTCAATGCTTCCCTGGGCAACGCCGATCAGGGCTCCCATTTTCAGCTCAGCGATTTTGCGCTCATCGAGGATTTCGATTCCGAGGCCGGCTTCCTTGGCCATGGCTTCGGCGCGCGCGGCGAGAATTCGCGGCGTGAGTTTATTGGATGGCTCGACGATGAGGTCGCGGGCGAAATTCATCGAATCGCCGATCGTGCGGCCGTCAGCGATGGCAGCTTTCAGGTCCGCATTGGAATCGAATCCGGCGAGGCCGACCGAGACGATTTCGCGATCTTTTTTGTCGGTGTGATATTTGTTGGACTCGAAGTCGGCGACGATCAGGCCTTCGACCACGACTTGCGCCGCACCTTCGCCGTTTTCGCCTTCGCGCGTGAGGAAGACGAATTTTTTCACGCCGCGCGCTTTCAGCTGCCGCAGCGCCGTGCCGGCGATCTTGCGCAGGTCGGAAACCTGGAACTTCGCCGGCTTTCCTGCCCCGATCAGCAGAAGCTTTTGGGCCGCTAAGCCATCGGGAAAGTGCAGCAGCAGGACCTCGAGCGGCTTCCCGGTGATTTCGCCGTTCGCAGCGAGCGCGGCGAGGCGGCCGTTCATGGCACGGTCGATTTCTCTCAAGACTCCGTCGAATTTGTCGTCCTTGTCGAAAACGTAGGTTACGAGCGCGTCAGTTTCCACCGAAGCGTACGGCTGAATCTCAATGTTGATCTGCATGTCTCCCTTTCGAATGTTCGTTCCAAGTTAGCGGCGCCGCGAGTGGGAAATGGCTTCGTCCGCTTCGCGCTTGGCTTCCTTTCGGCGTTCAGATTCGCGGCGGTCGTGGAATTTCTTGCCTTTGCCAACGGCGAGTTCACATTTTGCCAGCCCGTCGCGGAAATAGATCTTCAGCGGCAACACGGTCATGCCCTTTTGCTGGATGCTGGCGTCGAGTTTTTCGATTTCTCTGCGGTTGAGCAACAGCTTGCGCCTTCGCAGAGGATCGTGGTTACGAGATCCACCGGGCCGATATTCCGGTATATGGCAGTTTACCAGCCAGGGCTCTCCGGCGCGAATTTCGGCGTAGGATTCGCGGATGGACGCCTTGCCTTCGCGGAGGGTTTTGACCTCGGTGCCGACGAGGACGATGCCGGCCTCGAACTTGTCGAGAAGCTCGTAGTTGTAGCCGGCGGCGCGGTTTTGGGCCACGATCTTGTTGTTTTCGCGTTGCGCTTTTCTTTCGGCTGCTTTCATGCGGTGAACATCATAGCTGCCGCGCGCAACCGGCTGCAAGGCAGCGAACGCAGCCGGTTTCTCAGCTTTTCTCACATACTGCCGTAATGTGGGACCCGCCCGAGGCGAATCCTTTTGCCCGCACCCGAGTTTAAATTCATGGGTCTGTAACGGATGTGTCTAGAAAGTTCGATAATAAGACATGGCTCGCGGCAACGGGGCCGCTTCCTTGCCGCATCATATCCCGGGTGCTAGACTCCCATAGCATCCGCACGATCCTTCGGAGGGTTTGTTTGCGTCGTACAAAGTGGTTGCCGCTTTTGGCGTGTGCCGTAGTCTTTCTGGCCGGCTGCCCCAAAGGAAACCAGGACTATGATGCCGGCCGGAAGGCCGAGAACCTGCAGGACTACGACACGGCTCTCGTCCATTACGATGCTGCGCTGCGCACCGATCCCGCCAATGCGGAATTCAAGCTTCGCGCCATGCACGTGCGTTATGAGGACGCCCAGTTCCATCTGGAACAAGGACAAAAGGCGCTGCAAAAGGGCGACTTGCAGCTGGCGTTGACGGAATTCCAGAAATCGCAGGCGCTGGACCCTTCGAATTCGGCCGCCGATCAGCAGATTAAGAAGACGATGGAACTGATCGCCGGTAAAGCGGCGGTGGCGGTTCCCCGGGCGGTCGATCCCAACGTGAGCTCCGACGAGGACCTGACGCCAGCCCCCCCGCTACTGAAACCGCTGTCGCAAGATGCCATCAACTTGAAGATGACGAACGATGCGCGCGTGGTATACGAGACAATCGCGAAGCTGGCGGGGCTGAGCGTGATCTTCGATCCGGATTTCACCTCGCGACGGATCACCGCGGATCTGCCGGGCGTGACGCTGGAGCAGGCGCTGGACGACATTTCGCTCGAGAGCAAGGCCTTTTGGAAGCCGCTGTCGGCGAGCGTGATCTTCATCGCGCCGGACACGCCGCAAAAGCGGAAGGACGTGGAAGACGAGGAAGTTCGGACGTTCTATCTGTCGAACACGCTGACGCCGCAGGATTTGACCGAGGTTGTGACCTCCTTGAGGTCGCTGCTCGACTTGCGCCGCGTGCAACAGGTGAATGCGCAGAACGCCATCGTGATTCGGGACACCCCTGACCGGCTGGCCCTGGCGTCGAAAATCATCCGGGATATCGACAAGGCCAAACCCGAAGTGCTATTGCACGTGCAGGTGGTGACGGCGAGCGTGGACCGCTTGCGCGATTTGGGTCTTTTGCCCGGGCAGAGCGTGGCGATTTCGTTTACGCCGCGAACGAGCGTGCAGCCCAGCAGCACGTCCGGCTCAACCAGCACGACCACGCCGACATCGGGCACATCGACTTCGCCGACGCAGATCACGCTGAGCAACCTGAAGAACCTGACAGGCGCGGATTACAGCGCGACTTTACCCGGAGCGACGGCAAACGCGATTCTGACCGACAACAAGACACGGATCATCCAGGATCCCGAGGTTCGCGTGAGCGACGGCGAAAAGGCGACTTTGAAGATCGGCGAGCGCGTGCCCGTGGCGACCGGCAGCTTCCAGGCGGGCGTCGGCGTGGGCGTGGGCACCGGAGCGGGCGTCGTGAACCCGCTGGTGAACACCCAGTTTCAATATATCGACGTCGGCGTGGATATTGACGTGACGCCGCGCGTACATCCTGACGGCGACGTCAGCATGAAGCTTTCGATTGAAGTTTCGTCGATCACGGGCACAGACAGCATCGGCGGCATCAATCAGCCGGTGATCGGCAGCAAGAAGATCGAGCACGATATTCGCCTAAAGGACGGCGAGGTGAGCGTCCTGGGTGGGTTGATCGAACGCACGGAAACGAAGAACGTCAACGGCATTCCCGGTCTGGCGCAGATTCCGTTCATCAAATACTTCACCGCGGACAATAGCAACGAGGTGCAGGAAGACGAAGTGTTGATCGTCCTGACGCCGCACATCATCCGGTTCCCGTCGATCGACGCGGACAATCTGCAAACCGTGGCCGCCGGAACGGATTCGAATCCGCACGTCTACCGCGGGGCTGGGGAAGCTTCGGCACCGAACACGACCCAGCAGGCGCCTTCGCCGTTCGCAGGCCCGCAAGCCGACTCGGCTCACGCCCTACCGCAGGCCGGCGCTCCGTCGAGCGTCTCGCAGCTGCATTTCAATCCGCCGACGACGATGATGAAGGCCGGCGATACGACCACGGTGGGACTGGCCGTGTCGAATGTGAACGACCTCTACGCGATCCCCCTGCTGATTCACTACAATCCGGCGACGATTCAGGTGGAGGAAGTGCGCGATGGCGGATTCCTTTCCGGCGGCACGGATACGACTGCCGGGAACCAGGGCGCCATTGCGATCGTGCAGCGGATCGATGCGCAGAAGGGCGATATCATCGTCTCCGCCACGCGCAAGCCGAATACGCCCGGCGTGAGCGGGTCGGGGACGCTGCTGGGACTCGTGGTGCGCGCGGTCGCCCCGGGTACTTCCGCGCTGCAGGTGCTGCAGGTGAATGCTCGCGATTCGCAGCAACGCACCGTGCCGATGGTTTCGCAGGAAGCCACGATCCAGGTGCAGTGAGCGCAGCGATGCTCAGCAGTTCCCGCAATCTCGGCCCGGTCCCGCGAACCCGCAGACGGGCATGGCGTGCCGCGAGCCGCCGGGAAGATTTCCGAACGACTCCTTCCAAGAGCTGGGCCCGCAATTCCGGAATGACGCTGCTTGAGCTGCTGGTGGCTTCGTCGATATTGATACTGCTGGCGACGGTGGCGATGCCGATGGCGCGCGTCACAATCATTCGCCAGCGCGAGCAGTTGTTGCGTTACCGGTTGCGCGAGATCCGCGACGCAATCGATCGCTACAACGATGCGGCGTCGAAGGGCCTGTTCCAGGTGCAGGCCGGGACGGAAAATTACCCGCCGGACCTCGATACGCTGTACCACGGAGTGACGCTGACGGGCGCGCAGCAACAGCAAAACACCCGGCTGCGATTCTTGCGCGAGATTCCCGTCGATCCAATAACGAACTCGAAGGACTGGGGCATGCGATCGGTGCAGGACGATCCCGACAGCACCGAGTGGGGCGGGCAGGATGTGTTCGACGTTTACAGCAAGGCGACGGGCACGGCGCTGGACGGGACGAAGTACTCGGACTGGTAGACCGGTCCGCGATTGAAACTCGAAAACGGAATGAACCGACGAAGTCCATCGAGAGCGACCGGCGAGGCGAGCGTGCGCAATTCGCGCGGATTCACCCTGCTCGAGCTGATGATCGTGATCGTCATCATCCTGATCCTGGCGACGATGAGTTCGGTGCGCTACGAACAGTCCGTGGTGCAGGCGCATGAAGCGGCTCTGCGTCAGGATCTTTTTGTGATGAGGCAGGCGATCCAGAACTACACGCTGGACAAGGAAGCTGCGCCCACCTCGCTCGACGACCTGCATCAATCGCAATACATCGGCGAAGTTCCCACCGATCCGATCACGCACCAGCAGGACTGGGTGACGGAGGCCTGCGAGGACGTGCTAAGCCCGGATCAGGTCCCGGGCGGCATCTGCGACGTACACTCCGCTTCGGACTCCGTCTCGCCACTCAACGGCAAGCCCTACAGCTCGTTCTAACCTCCCTGAAAAAGACACGGCCGTCCGCCCGCGATGGTTGGCGCTTATAACAAGCGGCGCGTAACTCCTCTTGGGCGGGGGATAAGAGGAGATATCCTTAGACAGGGTTTGGGGCTCCATGAAGAAACTCAAATTTATTCTGTCGATTCCAAGCGACACGATGTATCTGCGCGCGCAGACGGCGGCGGCGAAGGTCGTCGCGGACCGCCTAGGTATAGAGCTGGACGTCATCAACGCGGGGATGGATTCGGTGGCGCAGGGCCAGCAGCTGCTCGATATCGTACTGTCACGAACCGCACCGCGGCCGGCTGGAATTCTGGTCGAGCCCGTCAGCGCCGCCGGATTGCCGCGCGTGGCGGAAGCTGCGGTTGCCGCGGGCGTGGCCTGGGTCGTAAACAATGCGCACGTGGACTACCTGACCGCGCTGCGCCGCAACGCGAAGGTTCCCGTCTTTCAGGTTTCCCAGGATCACGTAGAAGTTGGAAAGATCCAAGGCCGGCAGATCGGAGCGATCTTACCGGGCGGCGGCTCCGTTCTCTACCTTCGCGGGCCGGCCATGAGCTGGTGGGCCACGCGCCGGCTTGACGGACTGGATCAGGCCAAACCGAAGAATATCGAAGTGAAAGCGTTGAAGGTGATCGGATCGTCGGCGGACAACGCCTACACCGCCGTTTGTTCCTGGCTCGGCCTCACGCATCCCAAACCCGAAAGCGTGCAGCTGATCGTTTCGCAGAACGCGGATTTTGCGCACGGCGCGCGGAAGGCGTTTGAGACCACGAGCGTGGCCGAGCGGCCAAAATGGCTGGCAATACCGCGGGCGGGCGTGGGAGTGGAGGACCGAAGCCGGCCGCTGGTGGATCAGGGCTCGCTCTGCGCGAGCGTGGTGACTTCGCTGACCATGGATCGGGCGGTCGAGATGCTGGCGCGGTCGCTGGCAGACGGATCGCAGCCGCCTGAACACACATTCGTCGAGGCGTATTCCTATCCGAGCGTCGAGGACCTGGCGACGAAGTGGAAGGGCGCTGTGCTACCGAGATAGATCCCCGGAAACGCTCGGGAGGGCGCCTTACTGAGTGCGATACTTCCTTGAATTGGTTCTCCCGTACCTCCAAACCTCGAATTGCGCGCCACATGAGTCCAGGAAGTGCCCCGTTAAATGATCGCGTCGCTGAGCCAGGCTGCCGCGATGACCAGGGGCAGTCCGTACACAGAGTGTCTACCGACGGCTGTCCCGTAACGCTGCGCTCCTGGCTAAGCTTCACTCGAACCCCCGGTAAAGGCACTGTCTCGACAACGGGCGGGCGGGCGCGCGCGCGAGGGTCTGCAGGGTTCTCATTCCTTCCGGCCTCGGGACGGGACGACTGGCAGGACGGCGGAGAGATACGAAGACGGGTGCCGCACGGCGGTTGAAAACTTTAACTTTCAGAGTTAGCATCACGCCGCACAATCGGGATGATGCGAGGCGATGACGCCTCCCGGTGGGACAATCCGCAAGAAACACGGACGTACTGGGGAGGAATGCATGTCGGGAACGCCCTATCCGAAAGAACAGATGCACCGCATCGCTTATACCAAGCTTTCGGAACGCCAGATTGCCGACAAGTTGAGCACGGTCGCCGTGAGCGGGCCGACGAGCGCCTCGCCGCTCGCCGACGTGTTCGCCGGCAGGTCGATCCGGATCGTCACGGATAAGGGCCCAGCGCTGAGCTATACGTTCAGCCGGACCAATCGCCTTTCGGTGGCTGAGAACGGCGGAAGCGCGGTGGAGGCAGGATACGGCGCCCTGACGCTGAACAGCGTCGCGTTCTTCTCGCACATGGTCCCCGGAACCCAACGCGGCTACGGCGTGGTGATTGAGCAGGACACAAACCTCGCGACGGTATTCGAGCTGTGGTTCAGCGGTAATCAGGACAATCGCGAAGTGCAACGCGAGATTTATTACGGCTACGTCGAGCAGCCCGGCCAGCCGCCCCCGACAGCTCGCCACGTCACCACGAACCGCGTCGAGGGCAAGGGCTTTTACTGGAAGCAGGACACCGGAGCGGAGACGCTGGAGTTCTTTCCGTCCGCTGCTTACTCGAATTTTGTCGAGCTGTCGCGCCTGGGCGGCGAACTGGGGTTCTGCGCGCCGTCCGACTATATCAAGATCAATACCGACCTCTATATCTACACGCGAACCGAATGCGAGTTTTCCGGCACCTTCACCGCGTACGTGATGGACCTGAACCGCGTCGAACAGATCGGGCTCCGGCTGGGCTTCGACGCCAACGACTCGCTGGAGTATTACGTTTTCCGCGGCAGTGGCGAATGGCTGGGGCAGCTCGCCCAGTTCGAAAAATTCGGCGACGAAAACGGCGCGCCGGTTCCCGCGGCGGCCGCCGGCCAGACTCCGGCGAAAGGCGCGCGGCGTGTCTATCGGCCGCTAAAAACGATGGCGAAGATGACGAAGGCCGAAGTCGACGCCGTGTGCACCAAGAAAACGACCGCGTTTGCGCCCGCCACGGGGCCCGGCGCACAGATGGGCGGCAATCGCGGGCCAAACACCGACTGGCTGGCCGGCAAGACGCTGACGCTTCGCTACGATACCGCGCCGGCGATGGAATATCGCTTCGAAGACGCCGAAACGTTGAACTGGCGCAAGGAAGGCGACACCAACTGGACCAAAGCGCGATATCAGGCGTGGGAATCGGCGCCGGGAGCGATCCTGTTCGGTCACCTGCTGGAAGGCACCCCGAACCATGACGGACACTCGGTCGTCGCGGACTTCCACCAAGGGCTCGTCACATGTTTTAACGGGTATCTGAACACCCCCTATTTCGCCAACGAGGCGGGCGTGAGGATACTGTTCGGCGTGATCGAGATGGAAGACCTGATTCCGCCGAAGTATAACCGCCACCACTTCACGGATGAGATGGTCGGTCACGCGGTGAGCCAGAACTACGCACCGGGCCTGACCTCGATGCACCTTTACACCACGCCGCATTCACTCTCCTGGATTATCTTCACCGACGCCGATGCCGGTGGGTTGGAGTGGAGCGGGCCGGCGGCCTATGTGAAGATTCGGGACGGCCTGTATTTCATGTATTGGCTGGAGGAGGCCTGCAACGGCACGCTTGGCACCATCCTGGTCAACTTGCATACGATGCGCGACGTTGGCGTCAGTTATAACTGCGGCACAAATGGCCTAAACATGAGCGCGGTCGGCGCGCACGAGAGGCTCGCCGGCCGGTTCGATATCACGCGCTTCTATCAGGCGAAGACATCAGGGGGGGTGGCATGATCAAGGATGCTCGTTCCACACGCCGGTCGTTTCTGAGAGGCGGCGCACTGCTCGCCGCGCCCCTGGCCGCAGTCGGGCTGCCCGCCGTAGTGATCGCGGACGATGAGCTGAAGGCGCGCCTGGCGAGGCTCGAGAACGAGGCCGCAGTCGAAGGGCTGCACCGGACCTGGCTCCGGCGCGTCAACACCGAAGCACGTGATGATGCTACGTCGCTATTCGCCGATCCCGAAGCCGGCGCGTTCGACAGATCGGTACGCAGCATCGCGGCGGATCACGCCGGCAAACCTGACGCGATCGAAGTCGCCGCGGACGGCAAGAGCGCTACCGGGCGTTTCTATTGCGCGGTAGAAATCGAAAACGCCATCGCGCAGGACTGCACACTGGCACGGATGGCCCACGCGCAAGGCGGTGGTTTTGTCCGCCGGACAGAGCGCCGAGTGCTGAACGCCGAATACGTGAAATCCTCAGGTGCGTGGGCCATCGCGAAGGTCGAGTGGGCAACCGAGCAGCCCGAAAGCGGAATCAGCGAAGCCATCGCGAGACGCGGTGCTCTGAGTTATATTTTGAAATAGTGTTCACCATCGAACTTCGCCGCCGGTTAGCTGCTCGACGAAACAGGCGACATTGGAACAGTAGCCGGCCGGGTGCGATACCAATCAGCAGCAGTCTTCTCAATCACATTCGAGCGCTGCGCTGGTGTCTCACCCGGATACCGCAGACGTGCGGCTGGCGGTAAGCGGTCAGTTTTTACTTAGGTTTTACCGTGCTGTAACATCAGACGCGTGAAGACTTTGGAGTTGCTCGGCCAGGCACCGTCTCGAAACGGTACCGTTCTGAAGTTGGTCCGCCGCAGCGACGAGTACATCATCCTCGCCAACGGCAAGAGCCTTATGTCGAGCCTCATGCACGGCTCGGAGGAGGCGCTGGCGACGTTCGCGTGCCGGCAGGCGCGGACGCTGGAGCGGCCCCGTGTGCTCATAGGCGGACTCGGCATGGGTTTCACGCTGCGTGCGACGCTCGATCTTCTGCCACCGGATTCGACGGTTGTCGTGGCCGAGTTGGTACCGGCCGTAGTCGAGTGGAATCGTGGCCCGCTCGCAGCCCTGGCCCGACACCCGCTGAAGGATGCGCGCGTGCGCGTCGAGATCGAAGACGTTGCCGTCGTCCTCGGTTCACGCGCCGGCCAGTTCGACGCCGTGCTACTTGACGTGGACAACGGTCCGGCGGCTTTCGCCGCCTCTAGCAATGACGGGCTCTACGATGACCGTGGAATCGCCGCTGCATTTGCCGCTCTCAAGATGAATGGGGTCTTGGCCGTCTGGTCGGCCCGAGAGGATCGGAAATTCGAGCAACGCCTGAGCCATGGGAGGTTTGTTGTCGAGGTGGAGCGCGTGCGTGGTCGCCTGAAAAAAGGCGGTCCCCGGCACACGATCTTTCTGGGTCACAAATCTCCAGGGAGGTGAGGGCACTGGGAGGAAACAAACTCCAGCGAACAATAATTCAGGAAGTCCCTTGGTTCCTAAATAACTTCCTGCCGCGCGGGTCAGGATGAATGTGGCTTGGAGGGAGGCGCGAGGGCGACGCAGGATTCGGAGGTGAGGTAGAGGAAGGTGAAGGTTTCCTGCAAGTACAGGCGGACGTGCGTGTCGGTGTGGCTCACATAGCCGATGGAGGCGTCTTGGCCGACGTGAAGATCGAGGTCGCCTCCGCGGGTTGTGACCACGAAGGCCCCGTCAATGGCGGGAGCCCAAATGATTTTGCCTTCGACGAGGCGCTTGACGTGTTCGAGAACCGGATAGCCGTAATCGCTGGTTTCGGCAAGTTCGGTGTAAGCGTCGGCGCTGAGCAGGATGGAATAGGGGCCATTGACGCCCACCAGACGCAACTGACTTAGGGCCTCCGCAAAGGCTTCGGGGTACTTGCGGACATCGCCGGGGAGAGATTTTTTAGGATTGCTAGTGCCCTGGCGGACGCCGACGATTTCGGCGGCCCCATAGCCCTCGAAAATCGCACGGTCCTCGGCGAAAGCGAGCTTGCGCGCGGCGTCTTTCGTGGGCTGCCAGTCGGAGTCGTTGGCGCCGCGTTCCACGTCGTCAATCATCTGGCGCTCAAGATCGAATGGGACACGCAACTCGACGAGTGCTTTGGCTTCGCGCTGGCGGGAGATCACGCCTTCTCCGGGACCTGCGATCGTGCGCAGGTGGCCAGTGCCGACGGCGGAGAGAGCGGAACCCGCCGGCCCATGAACGTCCACCACGCGGCGGCCGGCGAGATAGCGCTTGAACGTCCGCGAAGTCTCTTCCTCGATTTGAACCCACGCGACATCGGAAATCGGAGCGAGCTCGCGATATAGGTTATTCATGGGCAATGTCTCCTCTTAAGGAACCGATGCCGAGCGAACCATCCTTCGAACGTGTGTTAGAGCTAGGAGATGCAACTGGCGCAGAGGCCGCAGCGGGGGTCTCCACGTCGGAAGACTCGGCGGACGGGTCCGGAGTGATACTGTCGAGGAACGAAGCCGTCGGGATGAAAAAAAGCCCTCCCGTAACGGCGGTGCTGAAGTCCAAGATGCGATCGTAATTGCCGGGAGGTCGTCCGATGAACATATTTTCAAGCATCTGCTCGACGGTGCGAGGCGAACGGCTGTAGCCGATAAAGTAGGTTCCAAATTCCCCGTGGCCCGGGCGGCCGAAGGGCATGTTGTCCCTGAGAATTTTTATTTCGTTGCCGTTCTCTTCGATCACGGTGAGCGCGCTGTGCGCCGACGTGGGCTTGACGGAATCGTCTAGTTCGACGTCGGAGAGCTTCTTGCGGCCAATGATTTTTTCTTGCACCTCAGTCGGGAGCTCGTTCCACCGCTCCAGATTGTGAAGATACTTTTGCACCATCACGTAGCTCCCGCCTGCGAAGGAGGAATCCTCATCCCCGACGAAAACGGCGTGTGTTGCCGCACGGCCACTCGGATTTTCAGTGCCGTCCACAAAGCCGAGAAGATCGCGATTGTCGACGTAGCGGAAACCGTGGACTTCGTCGGCCGTGGAGACGGCCCCTCCGAGGCGCGCCATGATTTGCATCGCGAGCTCGAAGCAGAGATCCATGCGTTTGGCTCGGATGTGGAAGAGCAAGTCCCCGGGAGTCGAAAGCGCGTGTCGCGTGCCGGAGCGAATCTCGCGGAAAGGATGCAACTCCGCAGGGCGCGGTGAGCCGAACAGGCGATCCCACGCGCCCGAACCGAAACCCATGATGCAGGAGAGAGCGGAGTCGAGGTCGCGAAAACCGACCGCACGCAAAAGCCCGGATAGATTGGCACAGAGAGAAAGAACAGCCGCGCGACTTTCGTCGGAGGGCTGGACGGTGAGGACGAGAAATATGGCGGCCCGGGTGAGCGGCAAGGAAACGGGCTGCGACACGAAGGTATCGGCGCCTATCGGCTGAGCGTTGCTTGGATCCGACGCCATCGTTAACATTCCTGTCGAGGCTGAAGAACTTCGCTCTTACAAGTCCCGCCTGACTCAGGTGCGAATCCGCGGGGCGACAGGTTACCATCCTCACTGGAGAAACGTCCACGTGGACTGGGAACAGCAGTGATTGGGTCGGCCCACCCGGAATCGCTCAAGTCCCCGTCAGCGTCGTGACAGTCGACAGTGCGTGGCGGGTGAGGATGCAGATTCTCACCCGCTTCACTGTTGGCTGGGGCTAGGCAGGTTCGGCAATATTCATCCTGCTTACTTCCACCAGTACACCGCCAGGAGCCTCGTAGTAGAAACCGTATGTTTCGGGTCCTCCGCGCTGTAGCTTCTTGGGCTTGGGCGCCCCGTAGTTCCGAGCGCTCAAGCCTTCGTGCATGAGGTCCACAGCAGTCTGCGTGGGCTGAAGAAAGCCAACGTGAAACAGTCCGGGATATCCCTGCTCTGGTGTCATGAGCTTGTCATACATCAGCGTCAGCAGAAAGTCCTCGGAATTGCGCAGAACAGCCAGTTTGTCGGCGCGTTTGTCGATTACCTGAAAACCGAACACCGAGCAGAAGAACTCCGTCAGTGCCGGAACGTCGTACGTGGTGAGGTTTGTGTGATTCATAGGACAAGCAGGTCCCCGTCCGGTTATTAGGCGTGTGGATTATTCCTGAGTGCGCCGTCATCCAGCAACGCGTGAGGCTTAATCTCTGATGCAACCGCCAACTGTATCGCGATGTTCGCCGGCAGGACACGATACAGCCTGATCCTGACGACCCTGGTCCGGTCTCCCCTGATCGGCTTGCCTGTCGCGATCCCGATCTCTGTCGTGGTCCGACGCGCCTTGCGGTCCGGGAGGTCCTTGAGGTCCCGCCGGTCCTGCTGCCGGGGTCGTGGAACATCCGGCCATGAGCAATCCCAGTATAAACGCACTCGAAAGCAGCGATACCTTCATGGATTTCATCTTGATTCTCCTTTGCGAGGCCGCTCAACGTGAAATTCCGCTATAGCCCGCGGTCTGTAGGCAGCGAGGATCCTACTCGTTATCGACAGGCAGGCGCTGTCCGGATTCGCACAGTCGCCCATCTTGGATCGGCTGTCGCTACTTCTTGGCGAGCTCGCCCTCGAACTGGCTCTCAACATATTCTCGACTCAGGGGAATTCCAGCATTCGTCAACACGATCGAATAAACGACCTTGTTCCCTTCAATCTGCGCGGTGATGAATGCACCGTCTTCCGGCAGCTCCTGATAGGTGAATTTCACTTTTCTGCCGTCGTCGAGTGATTTGGTCCAGTCTTTATCTGGCATGTTCTATCTCGGGCGGAGCTGGTGCCGCCACAACTATTCATTATTCGGGCCAAGAAAATCGCGAATCGGAAACGAGGTCGGTTCAATCAACAGGTTAGACGCCTTTGGATTTGACAGTAACCTCAACGTGAGCACCCTTCTTGAGCTTCGCATCTTCGCCATGTTCATCAGTGAGGGTATTTTCAATCCGGAGATCTCGATACAGACGGTCGGCCCCGTGCACGGCGATATGGGCTTTTTCCGGTTGTCTCGAACGTGGAGACAGGATGATTTTGTCCACGGTTCCGGGCAACGTGACGCTTGGCTCTTCCACGATCCGGGAGGTATCTAGATTCAATTCGGCTAGTTTCGCAGACCTAGCCATGCGGGGCTTCGCCATTTCCTTGCTGACGCTGTCGCGCATCGCCTTGCCTGGTTCCTTTTTTACGTTCTTGTGTGTCATACACTTACGATACTTCCGACATCGGAGCCGTGCAGTCCCGTTTCGCACACTTTCGGATTAACGCGGTTTAGGCTCGTGCGCTGTCGCTGACTTGTCCTGCATTGCCGATGCTCGAGAACCTGAAATTCTCATTCCGCACGTACCGCAGGCTGCGCGACGCATCGGTGAGCGCCTGTCCTTCCGCATCTCCGTCACGACTCGCCTGCAGTTCTGGAATCCGGCGACGGATTGCTGTTTCTGCGTCCTTCACGCGTTGGGGAAGCGCGGGTGAGCCTAGTGGTTCCAGCAGAGCGAGAAGCCAGATATCCTGCCATTCGTGAAATTTGCTTTCAGACATGCGTTTTCTCCGTTTTCCACACGTGGTGCGAACCTGTGTCGATTCGGAGAAGTAGAGTAAGCCCCTTCCGCGGCCGACAACTGTCCCATATCGGACGCTTTTCAATTTCGCAGTTGGCTCAAGGCTGGATCAGTCGTGCAAGACGACGCTGAGAAGGGATTTGTCTATGTAGAGTCCGCCGTTGTAACGGATGAAGCCCAGTTTCCTAAATTTGTTCATGAACAGATTGACTCGGGACCGCGTTCCGCCGATCATCTCAGCCAACAGCTCTTGGGACACTTTGGGTATCTTCTTGCCGGGTTCATCCTCTGCGCCGTAGCTTGCGAGCAGTAGCAGTGCGCGCGCCAAGCGTTTCTCGGATGAGTTGAAAAGTTGGTCCACCAAGTCCGCCTGGACTCGAATATTACGCGCCAGCATATAGGCGATGAAACGGTCCGAGAACTCGTGCTCACTGCGGAGTACGCGAATCATTTCGTCTTTCGAAATGATGAGGACAGTGGTGGAGCTAATGGCGGTCGCGGTCGCCATACAAACTGACTGGCCCGCAAGACACCCCTCGCCGAAAAAATCTCCGAGCCCGAGAACCGCCACGACCGCTTCTTTGCCGGTTGCATTAACCACAGCAAGCCTGACGCCGCCTTCCTGGATGTACATGACGTCCTTCGCCGGATCGCCTTGACTGAAGATGGTCTGTTTTGCTCGAAACGCGCCAACTTGTCGCCCGAGACCGGCCGAGTTGAGAAACAACCCCACGTCGAACGCCATGGTTCGAGACTTCTTCTTCTTAGGCGAGCGGTCGCCCTTCGCAGACTTACGCCGAGGCGGGGAAATCGGCATGCGCCAAGCTAGCATGGAATCTTGCTTCTGTTCAATAATGGACAACCTCAAGTTCGGTGCAATAATGAATATGTATGCCGAACCTCTATTTCTGGGAGCCGGAAAACCAAAACCACGGGATTCTGCACGCCGTGTTGGCGTGGGACGAATGTGATCGCGTGCTCGGTTGTGCGTCAGCAACTAATCTCGGAGCGGAGTTTCCCACCGGATCGATGAATGTCGGCAGCGACGCCACGGTTGCCATCCTTTACGTGCGTCCCGACGAAGCGAACAAGATATGGGTTGCAGGTTTCTACCGGGTAGACGCAGATGTAACGAAAATCCACGAGGCCCTCGGGACCCTGAGAAGAATTCCGGCCATCGTCCCTGGTATGAACGGATAGCGGTGTTAAATCGGAGGCTATTCTGATTCGCTGTCCCCACTGTGCGTCGATAATTCATCTGGAGAACCCGCCTTCGTCGGCGGTTACCTGCTGGATGTGCCAATCAACCATTGAACGCGGTTCCGTCTCTTCGAATTCCGGCCCACCGACAATTCGGGTACCGTCGTCACTACCCCGAGAAAGGCCTAGCCCCATCGGGTTGTCGGAAACTCCGTTTCCGGACTCCGCGAATACCGAACTCCCCGAAGGCGATCATTTCACAGTTTGCGTCGTCGAAGGACCATCGCAGGGAGCGGAATTTGAAATTACGAGTTTAATCACGACGATTGGACGAATGGGAGGCGGTGCGGACGTTGAAATCGATGATCCTGAAATTTCCCGGTCACATTGTGCTATCGAGATCAGGCCAGGCGGGATTATTTTGTACGATCTGCGTTCAACGAACGGGACCTATCTGCACAATTCTCGCATTTCGGTGATCCGATTGGACCCGATGTCGATTTTTCGAATCGGAACGTCGCTGCTTCAAATGAAGGCGACTTGACGATGTGAGTTTTGAGGCCCTGGCCGACAAATCTCGACAGCGCATAATTCGACGAACTGCAGACCGCCGGGCATTCGCTCTACGACTTGCGATCGGAGCGCGCAGCAAGGTAGAGACGAGGCCACGCCCCGATCGTGATCCCTACACTAAAGACCTGATCGTAATAGCTCGGCAAGCCTGTCACTACTGTTTCGTCAGCCGCCCGTCATGAAATGGGCGAAATGGCCAAGATCATCCTCGTGGCAGACGACACTTCGGCGATTCGCGAGGAGTCAGATTGCCGTCTGCTCCTGGCCGTCTGTTAGACGTAGCTCTGCTGAAGGACGGAGTTCCAATGGATGCGACACGAAGCAGGGACGAACTCACGGACCGGTCTGCAAACACGCACGTCGCTGCACGTTCCACCGGTGGCCAAGCACTCGCCATGTCGGTTGACAACCACCACGGGCAACGAGTTTGGGTTCGGATCGGCGAGAGGCCACGCCTTTGCCCCAGATGTCGGAGTGCGGCTACTCAGCGATCGCGTCGACGGGGAGTTCTTGAAGCGTTGCTGACCTTTGTGCCGGTGCGCCCATTCCGATGTATGGATTGTGATAGGCGTTTTTACGGATCGCTATTTAAGTTTCCCTCTGTCTGTACCCAAATTCCCGTTGCTCGCGGGCCGCGGGTGGGGCCTCGACTGTCGCCGTGAAGCCTGTAAGTCCTCGGGACGTTCTTAACCTTAACGCGTTTCCTCCCGGAACCGATTCGCGGTTTTCATTCCTCTGAAACAGTTTTAGTTCAACTATGAGTCGCCGGCGACTGCACTCAAACCGATAGGAGCTTTCAGGGCGGCCGCTAGACCTCTATTGAGAATCTCATTCTTACCTACGTTCCTTACTCGGCTTGTGCCGGGCCCGCGTGACTTACCGAAGGCGAGTCTTAACGAACTGGAAGCGTTACTTCGCCGGGCCGAGAAACTGATTGTGGAATCAACGGGCTTAGTGCGTGCACGCTGGAGTGCCTTTACTGGATTGGAGCCCTGCCGGATAAAGAGCAACAGGGCCAAGAAAGTTTAGTGGGATGGGTCACTTTGTCTCCGATTGCGATGAAGGTGGTTTAGAGCCGTCCGCCAACTGAGTAGCGCCCTGCGCAAGGGCCGACGGCGAAGATTCCAACCGATCGCTTTCGATTCGTTTTCTTATGATTCAACGTCGAGCGAACCTTTTCCCAATCCCGGTTCGCGTTTATTCCTTCCCGGTAGTGACTCGTCTGAGCCTCCAGGCTTCCTAGCCGCGTCAACGAGCGCCTTATATTCAACCGACAGGACCCGAATCTTACTCATGAGCGTCTGGTATTCGGGGCTGTTCCGGTTGGTGCGTCCTAATTCGCTCCACGCTTGTAGGATGAGCTGGAGTTTATGGACCGCTACGTTAACCTCGTGCATGTGACTCACCTCAAAAAGTAGTTCAAATAGGGGTGTACAGCGACGATTGCACATCTGAACGAACAGGCGAGCGCCTGCCAAGAAAGCCAGGCCGCGCGCCGACCTTCGGGCCGGGACGTGCAGGAAGGGTTTATCGGGATGGGGGGGTGCGGGGCCCTTGTGTTCGTCAGGCGCGTGTTCGGGCCCCGCACATGGAGGAAACTGCCTCTCATATCGACTACAATCGTTGGGGCACCTTTTCCCGACTGTTCAATATTGATCAGGTTCCCAAAGAGTTAAGGCGTCGTCGTGCCGATCAAGCGGAACATCGCACGACCATGGCGGGGGAGAACGACAGGGCCTGACCTAGCCTTGGTGGGTAGTGTGCAGTATTGAACAGACATTTCCGGCTCTCTCCAATATTTATCCTGAGGATGGCCAGACGATCGACGCCCCTCTTGAGGGCGGTCGACCTAGCCTTGTACTCGCTGAAAGCTGACGTGCGCGCTCCCTCGGCGAGCGAGGAAAACCAACACACGGAGCTCCGCCGCAAAACGGGCGCGGAGCTCGGTGGAGGAGCGTGAATTGATGAAACGCAAACACAACCTGATCAGCATTACTCGGAATTCGGGATTCCAGTTGGACCCAAGCTTGTCCAGCGATGAATCAATTGTACTGCGAGCTCTCGCCGATGGAAGAACCGACAGGCAGGTATGTCGCGATCTCGGAATGGACCCAAACACTTTCCTCCGCCTGATGCGCGAGATGCGGATAAAGATCGGTGCTGCGGACAACGTTTCTCTGGTGGCCTGGGCGATTCGGCGGATCCAAGGCGGCGACCAGAGAATTTATAAGCCGGAGGATTTTGCGCGCCTCGCGTGAGAAGGTATCGTCGACGAGGTCGGCTCGCCCGGGCACGGAACGGTCTTGAATTTGCGTTCGCCATTTGACGTGCTCACGGAACAGGTCCGAGCCGAATCCCGTGAGATAGAGCAGTCATCGCAACGCGATCGCCTGGCCCGATTCCCCATGGCAGAGGCGGAAGCGAAGGATGATTTTTCGCGAGCGCCTGATTGACACTAACCGGCCCAGGCCCACTCTATTGAGGCGCGCCTCCAGGGGCCTCGCACGGTGCAACGTCGCGCGCGTCGCTTCAACTTCCTCACCCGGCCCACTTTAGGCGGCGGCTTTCGATAATACCGTAAGTGCTTGCCACACAAATTCATGCGCTTCGAGCAGCGTTGCGCCATTCTCCTGACTGTCTGCCGCTGTCAGGAGCCCGACTTGTGCGGCCGCCAAATGATCCACGATCCGCTGTAGCACAGGGTCGTGGACCGGGGTCTCCAGGGGAGTGTCCATAATCCACCTCGGTGTCGGGAACACGTACGATAAGGGTACGCGGTACCCCCTTTGATATAGGCAATCCGCGAATATTTCCGGCAAGCGTATCCTATGGTTGGTCACCCTAGGCCAAGCGAAGTATCTTATTGATTCCGTGACCTTTATAAAAATACATACGTATGCGAGTTGCTAATAGAGCTCGCAGATGATAGATATGGGACGAGAGAGCCTGACGCGGAGGTGGCTATGACGCCGCGAGAAATATCCCCCGTCGGTCGGCAGCAGTCGCTGCTTGGCAAATTCCGATTATCCGGCACGACTCTGACATACCGGAGCGGGCAAACCATCTTTGCCCAAGGAGACCCCGCTCGGACGGTCTTCTACGTTCAAAGAGGGGGCGTGAAGCTTTCGGTGTTGTCGGGTCACGGCAAGGAAGCGGTTGTCGCATTGCTGGGTGCCGGAAGCTTTCTGGGCGAGGGATGCCTGGCGGGCCAGCGTGTGCGCATAGCGACAGCTACCGCCATTGGACTGAGCATCATGATTCGGATTGAACAGCGAGAAATGATGCACGTCTTGGATGAGCAGCATTCGTTTTCTGCCTTTTTCATACGGCATATTCTGTTGCGCAACCTTCGAGTGGAAGCGGACTTGGTCGATCAACTTTTCAACTCGAGTGAAAAACGGTTGGCGCGGGCGCTTCTGCTGATTGCCCATTACGGCAATCAGGGCAAACCCAAAACCGACATTCCCAAGATCAGCCAGGAAACGCTGGCCGAAATGATCGGAACAACCCGTGCGCGTGTCAGCTCGTTCATGAACAAGTTCCGGAAGTTGGGTTTCATTGACTACAACGGCGGACTGAAGGTGCACAGTTCCCTTCTCAGTATCGTCCTGCACGAGGGGCATCCTTAACCCATTCGCACCGTGAGCTCC
>Ga0210391_10001291_pt1 | contig 23099 bp, 16 predicted proteins | sample IncBWC12OmetaG_FD_160573 | JGI IMG/M metagenome (GOLD analysis project Ga0210391, IMG submission 160573) | Forest soil microbial communities from Barre Woods Harvard Forest LTER site, Petersham, Massachusetts, United States - Inc-BW-C-12-O ...
GTTGACCCCAGCGGAATTCTCGCGTATTCTGCTGGCGTACGAACCGGTTTGGGCGATCGGCACGGGAAAGACAGCGACTCCGGAATTGGCCTCCCAGGCGCACCGATACTTGCGGGAGCTTGCCGAGGCGCAGTTTTCGTTCGAGTTGGCCTCCGCACTCAGGATTCTGTACGGCGGCAGCGTCAAGCCCGACAACATCAAGGGTTTGATGGCGCAGTCGGAAATCGACGGCGCGCTTGTCGGCGGAGCGAGCCTCGATCCAGAATCGTTCGCATCAATCGTGAATTATAGAGCTTAGAATTTTGCGCGTGCATCGGGTGGCAGCCAGCCCGGCGCGAAGGAAGCAGGAGCGGAAATGCCGGCTTGGGGAAAATGGGTTGTGGCGATGGGGGTGGCCGTCGGCCTTATCTGGATCGGCTGGCACGTCTCGGCCGTGCTCGTCACCTTGCACATACTCGTGTGCTTCGTGCTGATCGCCGTCATCATGCTCCAGAGCGGCAACGCCGCCGATCTCGCCGGCGCCTTCGGCGGGGCGGGCAGCCAGACGGCGTTTGGTCCGCGCGGCGCGGCCACGTTTCTATCGCGGGCCACCACCTGGTGCGCCATCGTTTTCATGATGACCTCGCTCACTCTTTCGTTTAAACGCTCCGCGCCGTCATCCGGTGTCAATTCGATTCTGAACGAGACGTCCACGCCCGGCGCCGCGCCGGCGCCGTCGAAGACGCCCGCGCCTCCGATTCAGCTTCCCGTCCAGCCCGCGCCGCAATCCTCAGCGCCGGCGCCGAGCTCGACTCCCCAGAAGTAATCGCTTCGGAGGCCGGCGCGTCCGGGTCGACCTCCCGCCGGCATTCCCCGAAAAGCCAAAGGGAGCCAGAATTATTTGCGTAGACGGCAGATGATTCTTGAAGAAGCGCGCTGGCAGGTAAACATCTTCGCTTGCCTGGGGACTCTGCCCCAGAAGGTCGCATCCATCTCCCGGCTCGCATGAGAAGCGCCGCCGCTGCAATCGAGAAACACGTCAGCGATCCTGTCCCCCTGCACGGCCGAACAGGTCAGATATTCTCCGATCTCCCAGTCGCTTGACGGAAACGTAACCATAGCCTTGCTCAAGTGAGGAATCAGCCCCGCGTGATCGACGCCCGCATAGAGGCAGTAAATTATCAGGCAGACGAAGACGACGATGGCCGAGCATCCGAGTGCGACTTCCCTAGTGAATCTCTTGATCAGCGATTGAGCCACGCGCGGATTGTATCTCAGCTCCGGCTATCAGAAGCGGATCGAGGCCTCCGGTGGCAGATCGCCGATCAAGCCGATCACCATCGAGATCATTCAGAACCCTCCTTTGAGCCAGAAGAGGTGGCCGTTGAAAACGCAAGTGGAAGAGATTTATAATCGCTTTGGATGTCGGCGTTCTTGCCGAGAAGGAGGTGATCCCTGAGGTACGCGAAATATTGAGGTATTGGTAACGGGGCGCATGTGAATCTGCCGTGCGCCTCTTTTTTTTCCGCCTAGGCTCTCGCTAGGTAGATCGTGCGCAGAATGTACTCGTCTTTGCTTTCATCCGACTTGCCAACGTGGGTCACGTCCTCTCCTTGCGGTTCTCCGGGATATGGGTGGAAACCGAGCCCGGTCGTTCCTTTGGCTTGCAATCTGCATCAGGAGCGATACAATTTTCCGGGACTGGCGCCGAAAAAGGAGATTCCTGCTAAAAGGAAAAAGAGTGAATACATCATCCCAGTACCCGCAAGACGTGCTCCGTAAGAAACTGGTTGTCGCTGGCATTCCAGAATCGGAGCACAGCGTGGAATCACTTGGTGCCAGGATGCCCGCGGATTTTGGCGCGCAGGCATTTCAAAGTATCTCCGCCGACATGATGGCGGAACTGCTCTTGTATTTCATCGCCAAAGGCATCGTCACCCTTCCCTTGGCCGTCGAAAAGGCCCTCCTCGATATGCCCTGGGGTTCGCATATCTGCCAGTTCTACAATCGCAAAGAAGACCTGGTCAAAATGCTCGTGCCGTATTTCAAGCAGGGGCTGGAAAAAAATGATGCCTGCGTGTGGCTCGTCGGCGATCTGACGGTCGACGAAGCCAGGAATGCGCTCGCGGCGGTCGTGCCCGGCCTGGAGCGCTACATGGCCAAAGGACAAATGCAAATCCGGCATTACACGGAGTTTTATACGAACCCGAACGGCACGGTGAAGCCGGCGGACCAGCTGAGCGACCAGTTCGCAGAAATGGGATCAGCGCTGAGGGCCGAAGGCTTTGCAGGCCTTCGCGCTTCCGGGAGCGTTAGCTGGATCAAGAACGAAGAGAGTCTGTCCCGATTCATGGACTACGAAACCAAGGTGCATTGCGCGATTCAGGGTTCCCGCATGATGGCCGTCTGCACCTACCCGGCCCGAACCGCTGCCTTGCACCGAAGCAGAGAGCTCATTCACAATCACGGCAAAATTTACGTCAAGCGGGGCGAATGGGTGCACGACAATTCCAGGGACGCAAGAAAGATCGAAGCTGTCTTCGCTTCGTTGGCCACGCTGTAATTGCAGCGATCCTCGCTCGACGTAAACGCCGTCCACGTAACGCTCGGTCCCCTCTTCGGTTTCGAGCCTCCATCCAACACCCGATTGCAAAGCCTGCGACGCGTATCGCTACCGGATTCGCGCAGCAACACCGGCACCGAAGAGCGGAATACTGGCTTCGACCAGTGTGCCGGGTTCCGCGCGTGACACCGTCAAGTCCCCGGGTCGTGTTTTTCTCACCGGGCCCTACGCGTACCGCGATCCGCAACCAATTCCCGTGGTTTTGCGTCTGAGTAGGCATGAGTGAACCGACATTCGATATTTTCTCAGGGACCTCCGACAAAGATGCCCTCTGGCTCGAATCAATTGAAGGGCTTCCGAAAGCGAGGGGACGCATGGAACACCTCGCGGAGGTGAGACCCGGCGCGTATTTCCTCTACGATCCCGCAAGTCATTCGATCCTCGCGAACACCGACAGCTCCAGACAGCTACAATATGAAACACAAGATAAGTAGGTGATCCTCTAGCGCCATTCGCCTTACGACTTCTTCACGACTTTGTCCCATGCCTCGTCGCATCATCCATTCGACGGGGCAGTCGCGGGGCTACAAATAAGGAAATACCGGATGAAACGAGTCGCCATTCTTGCCTTGCTGGTCATCTTGAGTGTGGCTGGCTCGATACGCGTCCATGCGCAAGGCATGACCATCCAAGAATATGAGCGCCAGTCTCAGATAGCGGCCAAGAAACAGCAAAAGGTGGACAGAAAGACGGCCAAGAAACAGCGAAGAATGTCACGTAAGGCCGGAAAGAAACAGCGGAAAGCGATGAAGAAATATCAGAAAGCGCAGCGAAGATCATCCGGCAAGGTGAATCGTCGCTAGATCCAGTTCGAACCGCTCGGCCCAGTCTTTTCCGCTTATTTTAATCCGCAGCCCGTTCTCGGTCGCCTGTTGCCTTGCGGCGCGAATCTCACTCAAGGGCTCTGTCCAACGCGAATCGATTGAATATCGGCAAGAGTTCATTTGTATGGGAGAACAACGAAGGCCGCGTTGTTAAAATGACGCAAGAGGTTTATGATCTTTTGCGCGTCTGTGTCGAAGGAAAAGAGCCGAACGACGCCGTATTCACCTGGTCTGAAGGGCGCCCTGCAAAGGAGTTCCAAGGATCGCGGGAGCAGTTGACGAAAGCGGCCGGTGTTGGGGATATTCTCTTGCACGATTTCAGACGCGCGCAATTTGCTCCGTGCCGGCGTCAGCCGGGATGTAGCGAAGCGCATTACGGGGCACAAGACCGATTCTATGTTTTCGAGATACAACATCGTTGCTGGGACGGATCTTATGGAAGCAGCGGCGAAGCTCGAAAATCGTAGGGATGGTCGCCGTACGGTCAAAACCTCGGATCCAGACTCGTAAGTCCTGTGCGGTCGTGGCGGAACTGGCAGACGCACCAGCTTGAGGGGCTGGCGCTCGCAAGAGCGTGGTGGTTCGAATCCACTCGACCGCAGATCTATTGAAGAAGAGGCCCATTTTCATTAGCCTTTTCGTTTCTCTTCCGGAAGGCGCCGCGCTCCGGCTTCCGTTCCCACGATGCCGGAGCAAGCCTCAAGGGCACGATGACCGATCCGACCTCTTACTCCTGGTATAGCGCTTATCAGCGCGCCGAGCTCGAAACGGACTTCGCTCGGTTGGCCGATCGAATCGATGAGGCCTTGAACGCGATCGAACGCAGGCTCGCCCAGGGCCGACTCGACGATGCGGAGTTCACCGAACTTCAAGCCGCTCTGCGGTCACTGGTTCTGCTGCCTTACTGAAAATCGCCGGCCATTTTCGGAAGGCAAAAGCCGCCGGAGGATATCGATCGCCGCGGCCTCTGGCTGTATAATCCCCGCGATAAACTCCATGGCCGAGATCAAAACGAAAAAGACCGCGGTCGATCCTGCGGCGTACATCAACGCCATCAAGGACGAGCGGGTGCGCGCCGAATGCTGGATGGTGGCGAAGATGATGCAGAAGGCCACGAAGTCGAAGCCGAAGATGTGGGGGACGAGCATCGTGGGCTTCGGAAGCTGCCGCTATCGATATCCGGACGGGCGCGAAATGGACTGGATGTTGATCGCGTTCTCCGCGCGCAAGGCCTACATTTCCGTTTACGCGCATCCCGATCATGCCGGCCGCAAGGAACTGTTGGCCAAGCTCGGCAAATGCGCCGCCGGAAAATCCTGCATCAACATCAAACGTCTGTCGGACATCGATCTTCCGACGCTCAACAAGATCGTGGTCGCGTCTGTCGCAAAGATGCGCGCGGACCATCCGGCGTAGATCGTTCGAGTCTTCTCCCCGGCTCCGCGATCGAGCGGACAATCTCCCTACAATTCCGTCGCGCGGTTCTATATCATCGCGTCTTGCACTGACCATGAATCGAAGCAGGCAGCACGCCCGGGGCTCGGCCGCCGCAGCTTTCCTGCTGGCGCTGGTTTTGACGCTGCTGGTGGCCGCGACAGTCTTCGCGTTCGCGGCGCATATTTTCCCGGCACCGGCGCCGATTACGGACGCCGCGGTTTTGGTGGATCAGCAGTACGCGCGGACGCTGTACGTGGCGGGGGCGGTGTTTGTGCTGGCGCAGCTCGGCCTCGCGTTCGCTGTGTTTCGGTTTCGCGACCGCGGCGCGCCCGCCCGGTTTTCCCGCGGCAGCGTGCCGCTGGAAATTCTGTGGACCTCGATCACCTTGATCGTGTTCGTGGGACTGGCCCTGGCGGGACGCCAGGCCTGGGCCATGGACCGCTACATGCCACCGGCGCCGGACGCGATTCAAATCGAAGTGACCGAGGCGCAATTCGTTTTCACGTTTCGCTATCCCGGCCCGGACGGAAAATTCGGGCGGCTCGATCCGAGCTTGGTCGATGCGCCGGCCGGAAACCCGCTCGGCCTCGATCCGAACGATCCGAACGGTAAAGATGACGTCGTAGGCGCCACGCTCACGGTGCCCGTCAACCGCCCGATCGAGCTGCTGGTGCGTTCGCAAGACGTGGTCCACAATTTCGACGTGCGCGAGCTGCGCCTCCAGCAAGACGCCGTCCCCGGCATGATGATCCCGATCCACTTCACGGCGACCAAGATCGGCACGTACGCGATCGTATGCACGCAGCTGTGCGGATTGGGACATAACAAGATGAGCGCGGAGCTCCGGGTGGTTTCCGAAAGCGATTACCGCGCGGCGCTCGAGCCGACGAGCGGCGTCGCTCCGCCGGTGCCGTCGAAATGACGCGCAGCTCCGCGATTTCTCCCGGATTCAACCGCAGCCGCGTCTTCAGCACCGATCACAAAATCGTTGGCCTGCAGTATTTTTTCCTGGCTCTGGCCGCGGTCACCATCGGCGTCATCCTTTCGCTGCTGATGCGTTTTCACCTCGTGTGGCCTGCCGCGCATCTGCCCTTCATCACCGGCGGCATCATGACACCGGAGCAATATCTTGCGCTCGTGACCATGCACGGCACGATCATGATTTTCTTCGTGCTGACCACGGCGCCGCAGAGCGGATTCGGCAACTATTTTCTGCCGATTCAGATCGGTGCGCCGGACATGGCGTTTCCGCGGCTGAACATGCTGTCATTCTGGTTCACGCTGGCCGCGTTCCTCTGCGTGCTCGCCGCGTTCGCGGTGCCCGGCGGCGCGCCTATCAGCGGATGGACCGCCTATCCGCCGCTCAGCGGCCTGGGCGAAATCACGGGCCCCGGCGAGGGCTTCGGCCAGACGCTGTGGATCGTGGGCATCCTGATTTTCTCCGCCGCGTCGCTGCTCGGCTCGCTGAATTTTATTGCTACTACGATCGACCTGCGCGCGCCAGGCATGACGCTGCTGCGCATGCCGCTGACCGTCTGGGCCTGGTTTGTCACCGCGATCCTCAGCCTGCTGGCGTTCAGCGTTCTGCTTGCGGGTGGAATTCTGCTGCTGCTCGATCGTTCGGCCGGCACGAGTTTCTTCATCCCTGGGAATCTGGTGGTCAGCGGCGAAGTTCAGGGACACAGCGGAGGATCGCCGCTGCTGTGGCAGCACCTGTTCTGGTTCTTCGGTCATCCCGAGGTTTACATCGCGATTCTGCCCGGCATGGGGCTGGTCTCAAGCATCCTCGCGAATTTTTCACGCAAGCCGGTATTCGGATATCGCGCCATGGCGCTGGCGATCTGTGCCATCGGCCTGCTCGGCTTTCTGGTCTGGGGCCACCATATGTTCGTCAGCGGGATGAACCCGTATTCGGGGCTCACATTCTCGCTGCTCACGGTGTCGATTGGCGTGCCGTCGGCGATCAAGACGTTCAACTGGCTCGGGACCCTGTGGGGTGGCCGGATTCAGCTGCGGACCCCGATGCTGTTTGCCATCGGATTCGTTTCATTTTTCGTCACGGGAGGGCTTTCGGGAATTTTCCTGGCCCAACCGGCCGTGGATACCATGCTGCACGCGACCTACTACGTGGTCGCGCACATTCACCTGGTGATGGGCGTGGCGGCGGTCTTCGGAATCTTCGCCGGGACGTACTTCTGGTTCCCGAAGATGTTCGGCCGCGCGATGAGCGAGCCGCTGGGCAAACTGCATTTCTGGCTTACGTTTGCGGGCGTCTACTGCATCTTCATGCCCATGCATTTCCTGGGAGTGGCCGGAGGGATCCGGCGCTATGCGGATCCAAGCGGAGCGAAATATCTGCTGGGGCTTCAGCCGCTGCACGAATTCATCACCGTGGCGGCGTTCATCACCGCCGCGGCGCAGCTGATCTTCTTCTGGAATTTTTTCCGCAGTTTGAAATCAGGCGCGCCGGCAACCGCAAATCCCTGGAACGCAACCACGCTTGAGTGGGCCACCTCGTCACCTCCTCCCGCCGACAATTTCGGGGGCGAGTTTCCGTCGGTCTATCGCGGGCCCTATGAATACAGCCTGCCCGGCGAGGCCGTCGATTTCCTGCCGCAGAATTTCGCCGGCAAACAAGTCCCGCAGGCGGTCACGGTCAGCGGCGAAATCCCGCAGCGTGTGTATCGCACGGGGGTGTTCATGCTGCTGGCGGGCGTGGCGATGTTTTTCATGGCGCTCGTCAGCGCGGAAATCGTGCGCAAGGGTTTTTCGTCCGACTGGCAGCCGCTCCACCTCCCGTGGCGAATTCTGTGCCTCAGCACCGCGATCCTGATCGCCAGCGGCTTCGCTTTGGCGCGGTCGCGCGGCCGGTTGCGGGCCGGAGACGACGCGGGCTTCCGCCATTGGTGGGGAATTACAGCGATGCTCGGATTATTGTTTGTTGCCGGGATCGCCGTGGCGTGGCGCCAGCTCCTGGGGGTCGGAGTCGGCCTTGTGACGAATCCGAGCAGCAGCTTTTTTTACGTATTTACCGCGGCGCACGCAGTGCACGTGCTCGGAGGCGTCGCCGCGCTTGCAGCGGTTGCTTTTCGGCCGCTTCGCCGTGTATCGCGCGCCACAGCCGCGGACATCGTTTCGGTGTACTGGCACGCGATCAACGGCCTCTGGGTTCTCCTGATTCTGTTTCTACTAATCGATCGATGACCGAGCAGAGGGAGGTCGGAGAAATGCGCAGAAATTTTCGAAATCGGGACGCCAGGTGGGCGGCAGCCGCGGCTGCGTGCGTGATGGCGTTTGCCGTCACGGCGTCGCGCGCCGCCGCCCAGGGCTGCGCGATGTGCTACCAGTCGGCCGCTGCATCCGCCGCGCCGGGTCGCCAAGCGCTGCGCCACGGAATCCTGCTACTTCTGGTCCCTGCAGTCGGTCTGTTCTTCGGCATCCTCGCATTCATTTATCGCCGCCGCAACCTCACCCGCTAATTCAGCAATCCGCTACTGCTCGATTGCTCAACGACACGCATCTCTATGACATTTCATCGCCGCCGTTATATGAGAATTCGGATTTGTGTGACGCAATTTGACGCTTCCTTTGTATCTGATTGATTTGCGAGATCTTATTCCGTAGAATTACGCTCGATTTCTGGAATCGCGCTTGCATGTAGGTTCGTAACTCTTACTCATACATCCGCAATTCGTAGCGCAGTTGTCGGGCAGTTAGGCAGATCGCAGGCCAAGTTGGGTGGGGGAGAATGGGGTGGCCTGCGGAACACAACAAAACTGAGGATGATAGAGGAGCTCCGAATGTCGAATCTCCGGCAGGGTCGTCTGGCTGGCGCGCTTCTAGGTGTGCTTACGGCAGTGCTGCTGTTTTGTCTGATCCCGTCAATCGCGAAGGCGCAGACGGTTGCATCCGTCACCGGCACCGTTACCGATAGCACCGGGGCCGCTGTTCCCGGCGCCGCCATCAAGCTCATCGACACGCGGACCAATACCGCATATTTCGGGAAGACTTCCGGCGACGGCACTTACCGGATCACGGACGTCCCACCAGGCCCCGGTTATTCGCTGAGTGTAACCAAAGACGGCTTCCAGGTTTTTGTGGTCAATGCGCTCTACCTCCCGGTGGCCACGGCGACAACTCAAGACGTTGTCCTTGAACTGGGAACCGTGTCCCAGAAGATCGAAGTTACGGCGGAAGGTTCGGTTACGCTCAATACGACGGACACGACGATCGGAAATGCCATCGACATGCACGCAATCGAGAGCCTGCCCACCGAGTACCGCGATGACCCAGGCAACCTGTTGCGCCTCGAGCCGGGCGTCGTTAGTGCCCAGAACGCCCCGGGCGTCTCACCACAGGCCCCCGGAGCCATCGACCCGAACGGGACTCGTGATGGCTCGGTTGCTGGAGCGCGCGCGGACCAGAACAACATTATTGTCGATGGGATTGAGGCTACCGACTTTGCCGTCGGTCTTCCGTTCACAATTAAGGCCGCCATTCCCGTGGATGCCATTCAGGAATTTAATACCGAGGTCGCCAATCCTTTGCCTCAATATGGAGGACGAGGCGGCGCGCAAACCATCATCGCTACCAAGAGTGGCTCAAACACGTGGCACGGCAATGCCTACGAATTCAATCGAACTGCCGCCACCGAAGCGAACACCTACTTCAATAGACTTTCCGATGTCGAGCGGTCCGGTTTAATCCGCAACCAGTTCGGCGGCAATGTGGGCGGCCCGATCTGGAAAGACAGGCTATTCTTCTTTTTCGAATATGACGGCAGGCGGGACAGGTCACAAGCCCCGACAACCGCCATCGTGCCATTCCCGCACGTGGACCTGGGTGAAATCGCCTATTACAACCAGAGCATGGGCACGGATCCATCATCCGATTGCGCCAGCACAGGCGCTCGCCTGACGGCTGCAGATGTGAGCACCGGTTGCATCACAATCCTTCCGGCTGCGAGTGTTACAAACCTTGACCCCTGCGCCCATCAGAGTTGCGCGGCCACACTGGGATTCCAGGCAGCTGGCGCCGATCCCACTTTGATCAACCTTTTCAAGAACCGCTATCCGGCGCCAAACAACTATACGGTGGGAGATGGTCTCAATACCGCCGGATTTAACTTCAACGCTCCCGAACCCGTGATCGAGAATAGCTACCTCACTCACGTCGACTACAACCTCAATCAAAAGAATAAGATTTTCGTGCGGTTCAACTACATAAACGATACGGCTGTGCAGACCCCGAACCAGTTCGAGGGCGATCCACTGACGTCACCGGCTCTCATTCGGGACCGCGCTTGGGCTGTGGGAGAGACCTGGACGGCGAACGCGAACTTTGTGAACCAATTCACCTACGGAGAAACGCGTTCCGATGATGCGGAACCGATCCTGTTTAATCCGGAACAGAACCTATACGAACTGGAGTTTTTCAGCGGGTTAGTATCGAATCCCTACCTTCGGCAAAGCGCGTTGGGGACGATCTCACCGGAACCGACCTTTCGTGACGACGCCACCTACACTCATGGCAAGCACACCTTCGTTTTTGGAGCAGAATTCCATCCCACTGTGGTCAAAGATGGTTTGACGAATGACTTTATCTTTATCCAGCAAGGGCTGGGAGGGAACATACCTGGCTTGGGAAATCCGGGATCCGCTCTGAGACCGGCGGATATCGACCCCAACCCGATTTCGCTGGAAGAATGGGATGGCGCCTTCGTTGGTCTTCTCGGTCCGATCTGGAACCTTCAAGGTGTATTCAACTACTCGGGCCAGGGAACACCGCTTGCACAGGGTTCCGGTGTAAGCCACGAATACCGTCTCAACGAGTATGCCGGTTATTTTCAGGATAGCTGGAGAATTCGCGCGAATCTAACCCTGACTCTGGGCGTCCGCTACCAATACCAAAGCGTCCCTTACGAGGTGACTGGCAAACAGGCGAGCGTTTTGAATACGAACTTCAATTCTCTTATGGCCACGCGCATCGCCAACGGTTTGGCCGGCATCTCCGGTCCGGACGCAACGCCTTTGCTCAAATATCAATTAACCGGAAAGGCAAACCACGCTCCAGGCCTTTACAATTCCGACCCGCATGACTTCGCTCCAAGGCTGGGGTTGGTCTGGAACCCAACATTCCGCGACGGTTTGCTTGGCCGCTTCGTGGGCGATCGCAAGACCGTTGTTCGCGCGAATGCGGGAGTCCTGTACGACGAAAATGTGGTGAACAACGTTGTCGCTCTCGAGAATCAGAGTGACTATACGTTCGGAAACACCGATGCCGAGGACTTCGGCGTGTCCGGCAATGTGACGCAGTCCCTCGCCACGGAGCCCCGTTTCAACTCGGTTACTTCGGTGCCATTTGCGGTCACTGCGCCCACATTCGTCACGCCAGTGACTCCCGTCTTTGCGATCTTTAATGGCGCGGTGGACGATCGCCTTAAAACCCCATACGAATATACCGTCTCTTTGGGTGTTGAACGGGAACTACCCGGCGGCTTTATCGTCGATGCTGACTATTATGGGCGGTTTAACCGGCACCTGTTCGTGTTGGTCGACGCGGCCCAGCTCGTTGACTTCACCGATCCGGCCTCGAAAGAGACACTGGCCACGGCGTTTACGAATCTGGAAAAAGAATCCCGCGCGAGTGACACGACCGTCCCAAACGAGCCCTTCTTTGAGAACCAGATCAATGCTGCTCTGGGTGGTCCGGGTTCCTGCCTTGCCCAATTCGGTTCGAGTTGCACGACGGCAGTCTATAACTCGTTCGGCGGAGCACCCGGTTCGCAACTCGGGCAGGGGAACGCCGCGGGGGTGTGGTATTCGTTGCCGCGACCTGTCAACGTCGGCTTCACACCGCAGTTCGAGGTGAACACGTTCGACACGAGCCTGGGTTCTTCTTCGTATAACGGACTCTTGGTTACGGTTCGCAAGCGGCTGACGCACGGCCTGCAGTTCGACGTGAACTACACCTATTCCCACGCGATCGACAATAACTCGGACACGGCGAATGAGAATGGCGGCTACCAACCCGGCGTGACGGCGATCTTGTGCGATGCGACGAACCCCCACGTCTGCCGGGGGAATTCGGAATTCGACGCAAAACACATCATCAACGCCGATCTTGTCTACGATCTGCCGTTCGGGCGCGGAAAGGCCCTCGGTCATGACGTAAACAAGTGGGTCGACGAAGTCATCGGCGGTTGGCAAGTCAGCGGAATCGAGACGTGGCATACCGGTTTTGCGTTGACCGCCGATTCAGGAATCGCCAGTACAACCAGTCTGGCGGCGGACGCCGGTGAGGTATTCGTGGGTCCGCGGTCGGCGCTACAGACGCAGGTTCACGTCGACGCTGCAGAGAACGGTGCAGTCCAGCTTTACCAAAACCCGACGGCCGCTGCAGCGGCATTTATACCGCCCACTGGCCTTGGCATGGGCACGCGCGATGATCTGCGCGGGCCGCACTTTTCTAATCTGGATTTCGGTGTTGCCAAGAATTTTCCGCTTTACGCAGAGAGGTACATCCTCCAATTTCGAGCGGACGCCTTTAACGTGTTTAATCACACAAACTTCGGACTTCCCAATCCGGTTCTCACGTCCCCTAACTTTGGCCAACTCACCACCGAAGTGGGCGTTGATCCTTCGCGTGTGATGCAGTTCTCTCTGCGGTTTGAGTTTTAGTTCGAGCCCGGCCATTGCCAACGGAAACGGGCCTCGAGTCTCGAGGCCTGTTTTCGTGGAACGTGCCCAAAAATTTGGAATTGCTGCGGGAAATCTAAACGGTTTGTAGCTGCGTGAGCCGGAATGGATCGCCTGTTTTATCGTGCAGTTCGCGCCACAGGCTTTCCGGTTGGGCCATGAAGACCTCGACGACCCTCGGATCGAACTGCTTGCCTGAAAACCTCAGAATCTCTTCACGCGCCGCGGAAATCGGCAGCGCCTTGCGGTAGGGCCGGTCGGAAATCATGGCGTCCAGCGTATCGGCCACGGCGAATATCCGGGCGCCCAGGGGAATCTGCTCACCCTTCAGCCCGCGCGGATAACCCGATCCGTCATAGCATTCCTGGTGCGACAGCACGATTTCCGCCGCTTCCTTCAAAAAAGGGATTCTCTCGAGCACCGCAAACCCGATGTCGCAGTGCCGCCGCATGATTTCGCGTTCTTCGGCAGTCAGCGGTCCCGGCTTCGTCAAGATGTTGTCCGGCACGCCCATTTTTCCGATATCGTGTAGAAAAGCCCCGCGCGCGATATGTCGCAGCAGACCCTTTTCCACACCCATGGCCCGCGCGATGGTGATCGTAAACGCGGTCACCCGCTGGCAGTGGCCTTCGGTCTCCGCATCCTTCGCGTCCAGAGCTCCGCCGAGAGCTTCGAGCGTGTAATCGTAGGATTGTTCGAGATCCTGCAGCGCGATGGAAAGCTGTTGCGTACGTTCGGCGACCAATTGCTCGAGGTCGCTCTGATAGGTCCGGTTTTCCAGTACCAGATTGCGGTGCTCGAGCGCCCGCCGCACGCTCAGATACAGCTGGTCCTTCTCGAACGGCTTCAAAATATAGTCGTACGCGCCCGCACGGATCGCTTCGAGCGCGATCGAAATGTCGTGCATCGCCGTAACCATGATCACCGGCACGTCGGGATCGTCCAGCCGCAGCTCGCCGAGCAGCTTCAGCCCATCCATCTCCGGCATTACGATGTCGCTCAGCACCAGGTCGAATGAATCCCGCCGAAACGACTCCAGCCCGACTTTGCCGTTGTGGCATGTCGTGCACTGGAAGCCTTGGGCCTCCAGCAGGGTCGAAATCACCTCGCGGATCGCCTCTTCGTCGTCGACAACTAGGATTTTTTGCTTGGGCATGGCACCCCGTTCGATGACCCATTATAAGCCACGGCACATTCCGCTCGAGCGTTTGTTGCCGTATGTTGCAACCGTGTGCTAGTTTTTACAATGGCCTTTTCGTACCCTCTTATTTGCTCGCGAAGTGCGTTTCGCCCCTCATTTTTGGCCGGTTTTATCGCCGGATAGGTTTCCATGACGTTTGCGTCTAACCCGGGGTTTCTCGCCGTCGCGTTTATGGAGGGTTCCGCGGCGTTTATCCTTCTTGTCCTCTATTGGCTGCTGGTGCCCGGTTTTCCCGCGCGCTTCTTCCGTTACTGGCTGGCCGGCTGGACGGTTTATGTCGGTGTGGATGCCCTCCGAATTTACTCGCTCTGGCAGGGAGGTGCCAACGAGCCGCGTTTCGCCCCGGCCCTTTCGCTGATCGCCGCGGCGCTGTTTTTCGCAGCCGTACTTGAATGCCTGGGCCGCGGCAGGAATTTGAAATATCTCCTGCCGCTCGCCGGCATCGCCGCCAGCGTGCTCGTCGCGCTGGGCTCACTCGGGAGCGTGCCGTCTCTTCAGCGCAACGTGGAATCGTTCTCTGAATGCCTCCTCTATCTCTCGACCGGCTGGCTCTTGTGGCGCTCGCAGGATCGGCACCGCGGCGTGGGTTGGAAACTGCTCGCGGGAGCATGCATTCTCCGCGGCCTTCATGGGCTCGATCGGTCCGATTGGGCCAATCACTCGCTCGGTCTGTTCCGGGTTTCCTTCGAGGGCATGTTCGGAATCGCGATCGGCATTGCCATGGCGGTTTTGGTGCTCGAAGCGGGCCGGGTTCGCAATGAGGATCTGCACGAAAAGCTCCGCCGCCTGGCTCTGATCACCGCCGAAGCCACGCAGTCTTTTAAAGTCGACGACGCGTTGCAGGGAGTTCTGCGCCATCTGGTCGAAACGCTGGCCGCCAGTCACGGGGTCGTTTTCCTGCTCGACGATTCCGATCGCGCCGCCACCCTCTCGGTCCGCGCGTCGGTAGGATTCAGCGATCGATTCCGGAAACAGGCCGCCCGTGCATCCGCGACCGAGCCGCCGATCTCGCTAGCCCTAAAGCAGGACGCGGCGGTCGCGATCTACCGTGATTCTCCCGACTCCTCGAGCCGCAAGTGGCTCGATTCGGAAAAGCTCGAGTCGCTGGTTTTGGTCCGGATCGCTGGAAAAGAAGGCCCGCTCGGATTGCTGGGGATCGGCTCGGCCACTTCCCGGAAATTCGAAACCGAAGAGGAAAATTACCTCGTCAACGTTGCGAACCTCCTGGGTCTAACGGTGCAGAACGTCGCGCTGTTCGAGGGCGCCGCGACCTCGCGCCGCCAGTGGCTCGATACATTCGATTCGATCGACGATTTGATTTTGGTTCACGCACTCGACGGGCGCATCATTCGCGTCAATCGGCCTCTCGCCGAGAAGCTCAATTCCACGCCGGACGCGCTCACTACGCGCTTCGTGCGCGATGTTCTCCGGCAGGGAAGTGTGGTGCCCTGGTCGCGCTGCCCTTATTGCGAGGGCGCCTCGGGAAAAACCGACATGCTCGATCCGTCGTTCAACGGATACTTTCTGGCAAGCGATTCGGCCCTGCACGATTCCGAAGGCGGGCGCCTGGGTACCATCCACGTGCTCAAGGATTTTACGAGCAGCCGCCAGGCCGAAAACAAATTCCGCACGCTCTTCGAGAAAATCCAGGAGGGAGTGTTTGTGTCCACGCCGGAGGGCCAGTTTGTCGATTTCAACGACGCCTTCATGCGTATTCTCGGATTTGAAACCCACGACGATCTGCTCCAGGCCGATCTTCACGCGCAGCTCTATGTCGACTCCGCCGATCGCGAACGTCGCCAGCGTTTGCTCCAGGAGTACGGCGAAGTGATCGATTTTGAGTTCCAGTTTCTGCGCCGCGACGGAGAGGTTCGCACCGCTCACGAATCGAGCTTTGCCACCCGCGACGACGCGGGCAACGTGGTCTCCTACCAGGGCTTTCTGATCGATATCACCGATCAGAAGCAGGCAGAAATCGAAATGCGCCGTCGCAATCGCGCGCTGCTCGCGCTCAACGCCATCAGCGAGGTGCTGGGGCAAGCCGTTGCGCTTGAGGACGGCCTCACCGCTGCGCTGCTCAAAATCACCGAGCTTTTCTCCATCAGCGCCGCGTCGGTCTACATTCTGGATCAGGCCACGAGCGTCCTGAAGCGCACGGCGGCTGTCGGCTACGAAACCGAATCCGCGCGGCGGAATCTCGCCATGCAGGTTTCCAAAACCCTGCTCGATCAGATTCGTCAGGCGCGAGCGACGCTGCTATCGGGGGCGCTGCCTGCGCTGCCTGAAGAAATCCGCGAGCTGCACCACAAGGAACGAATTCAGGAATCGCAGGTCATCGTCCTGTGGGCCAAGGATCGCATCATGGGTATGCTCGTGGTGGGCAACCGCGATCCGCGGCCCTTCGCCACCGCCGAATTGAATCTGCTTTCGGCCGTAGGCAACCAGATCGCCACCACCATCGACAAATCACTGCTGCTCGAAAAAACCCGCGAGGCCTACGATTCGCTGCGCCGCACGCAGGAACAGCTGCTCCAGAGCGAGAAAATGGCTGCCGTGGGGCAATTGATCTCCGGGGTGGCGCACGAGTTGAATAATCCGCTGACCGCGATCCTGGGCTACAGCCAGTTGCTCAAATCCGAGGAATTCGTCCAGGGCCGCGGAGCGGACTACCTTGAAAAACTCTACAAACAGGCGCAGCGCACCCATCATATCGTGCAGAATCTGCTGAGCTTCGCGCGGCAGCAGAAGCCCCATCGTGCGCCCGTTCAACTCAATCAGATACTCGAGGACACGCTGTTGCTTCGCGAATTCGACATGAAGATTCACAACATCGCGATTCACCGCGAATTCGATCCCGAGCTGCCCGCAACGGCCGGCGATTTCCACCAGCTTGAACAGGTTTTCCTGAATTTGCTGAACAACGCGGTGGACGCCATCCAGGAAAAGGGTGGCTCGGGCGAAATCTGGATTCGCACAGAAGGCGATGGCTCTCGCCTGCGTGTTGAAATCACCGACAGCGGCCGCGGTGTCTCGAACCCGCACAAGGTTTTCGACCCGTTTTACACCACGAAACCGGTTGGCAAAGGCACCGGCCTGGGCCTGAGCATCTGCTACGGAATTGTGAAGGAGCACGGCGGCGAAATCCAGGTTCGCAACGCGCCTCCGCGCGGCGCTTCGTTCGTCGTCACCCTGCCGCTCTCGCAGGAGACTTCGACGTCGTCCAGCGAACCGGCTTCCCCTCGGGATCTTTCCGTCTCCGGAACGATTCTTTTGGTCGACCGCGAGGAATCTCTGCTGTTGCTCGAACAGGAGGTCTTGTTGTCGAGCGGTGCGGTGGTTCGAATGGCGCACTCGGCCGAGGAGGCCATCGAAACTCTGAGCCACCATTCCGTGGATGCGGTGGTCACCGACGTCAATCTCCCCGGGAAGACGTCGACCGCCGGTTTGTTCCAATGGATCAAGGAGAATCGTCCCGATCTGTCGACGCGCGTCGTGTTCACCGCGTCGAATGCCGGCGATTCGGCCGCGCCTGTCCTTCGCGACTCGGGTTGTCCCGTGCTGGCCAAGCCCTTCCCCGTCGAAGAGTTCTGCAGGATCGTCCAGTCCGTCCTCGCGGCACCGGTCTCAACCTTCTCCCGCTCGTAATCGTCTTTTCCGTCCAATGCCGGCGGCGGTTGACTGGATTTTGTCCTAACAGACCCTACTGGCTCCGCCCCCTTTTCAGCCTACGCGGTGGTCCGAGGCCCCTCGATGAGATCGAATCCCCGGGCGAGAATTTCTTCGAAAATCGAGCACGGCGGAAAACCTGTTATTCTTGATCGAGCGTCTAATCCTTGGGAGCCACGAATGAAGCGAATCGCCTGTTTGCTCGCGGTGCTCGCGTTCGGCGTGTTGGCCGCGGGCCAGACCGTGTCGCCGCCGGAGCCGGCCGCGACGAACCCGGCCACGCAAGCGGGCGCCGCCGCAGCGCAAAACCCCGAATTTCTGGCGGCCGCCGATGAAGTGCTCAAACAGATGAGCGTGATCCTGCACCTCCCGATCAAAGAGCCTCTGAAGAAGAGCCTGCGCTCTAAGCAGGAAATCCGCGCTTACCTGATCGAGGCGGACAAAGAAGACAAAAACGACGCGCAAAAATACGCCGACGACAAGTCTCTGGAAGCTTTCGGATTGATCCCCAAGGATTTTCCGCTCGACGCGTTCATGCTCGACGTTCTCACCGAACAGGTCGCCGGCCTCTACGATCCGAAGGCCAAGGAGTTCTATATCGCCGATTGGATTCCGTCGGACGAGCAGAAGGACGTGATGTCCCACGAGCTCACGCACGCGCTCGAAGACCAGTCCTTCAACGTGGACCCCTGGATTAAGGCCGCGCGGCCCAATGATGACGCGGAATTGGCGCGCGATTCCGTCAGCGAAGGCACGGCCCTTGCCGCGATGCTTGATTACTCCCTGCGCGATGAGCATCTGAGCGTCCGCGAAATCGGCGACGTCTCTGCGCTCATTCGTCCCGGAGCGGTCGAAGAAATGGACAAGGATTCGAAGCTCGCGAAGGCGCCGCTGGTGATCCGCGATTCGCTGCTTTTTCCCTACCTCGCCGGCACGTCGTTTTCGCAAGCCTTCCTGAAGGCGCATTCCGGCTGGCAGGACCTGCACCTGATCTTCGAGAATCCGCCGGTTTCGACCCAGCAGATCATGGAGCCGGAGTTCTACCTGAAGGGCGTCGGTCCCGCGAAAGTGACCCTGCCGGCCTGGAACGGCGTCGCGCCCGCGGACTGGAAGCTGCTGGAAGAAAATGTGATGGGCCAGTTCGGCGTCGAGGAAATATTGAAGCAATTTCTCGATGAAGATCGCGCGAAGGCCATTTCGCCCACGTGGGACGGCGACCGCTACGCCGTGTTCGAAGATCCGAAAACCAAGAACCTGAAACTGGTCTGGATCGTGGCGCTCGAAACCGACGACGATGCCGCGCGCTATTTCGGCCAGTACAGTGAAGCGCTGGAGATGAAATATTCCGAGCGCACTAAACTTTTCCGGCGCCCGAATTTTTTCCAGTTCGATACGCCGGCCGGCGGAGTCTTCCTCCGCTGCATGGGTCGGCAGTGTCTCGCGGTCGAAGGCGCGTCGCGGCAGACATTTGAAGCCATCAATCGCGCGATGGACTGGCCGGCGGCTCCCGGGCCGGCCGAAGAGCCGTCTCCTTCGATGGCCCAAATTCCCGAAACGGCCAGCCTCGCCTCGCGATAGTATTCCCGGATGGGGTTCCTTGATTTTCCGCGCGTTCCCGAACCGGAGGTGATGGACGATTCGGGCGAGGTCGAAGCCTACGCATCCGCTGCGGCCCAGGCTCATCTCGACAAGATCGATCACACGCTCGTCGAGCACGCCGTGCGCCTGGTCGAAGGCCGCAACCAGGGCCGCGCGCTGGATATCGGCACCGGGCCGGGTCAAATCGTGATCAAGCTTGCGCGGCGGTTGCCCGGATGGAAGCTGCGTGGTGTGGATCGCTCGCCGGGAATGATCGGGCAGGCGCGAGCGAACCTTGCTGCGGCGGGCGACGAGCCGGGTCACCGCGTTACATTCAAACTGGCCGACGGAAACCGGCTGCCATTTCCGGACAAGAGCTTCGAGCTGGTGATGTGCAATTCGGTGCTGCATCACCTGTCGGAGCCGGCAAACCTGCTTTCGGAAATGTCGCGGCTGGCGACCCAAGACGGAGCGATTCTGCTGCGTGACCTGCGGCGTCCCAGTCGCCTCGCGTATCCGCTGCACGTCCGCTGGCACGGACGCAATTACTCCGGTGAAATGCTGCGGCTTTACCGCGATTCGGTGCGCGCGGCTTACACCGTGCCGGAGCTCAAACAGCTGCTCCGGTCTACTGCGATTTCCGGAGCGCAGGTCTTTGAGCACCGCTCGACCCACATCGGCGTCGAACGGGCTGCGAAAGCACCCGCGTAAACTCCACCCGCGAGCCTCGCGAATAATCTCGCTCTCAATCGTTGAAGGCGGCTTCGGCGGCGCCGACTCGCTGAATTACCATGAGCGTCTGGTCGTCGGTTTGGTGGCCGCCGGCGCAGTGCTTTTCCACATCCGCCAGGCACGCGGCGACGAAATTCCTCGGCTCCCAGCCGTGACGGTCGGCGGCGGCGCGCGAAAGGCCGTCGAGACCGAAGTCTTCGCCCGCTCCGTTTCGCGCTTCGGAAATTCCGTCGGTGTAGAGCAGCAGGCTGTCGCCGGGTTCCAGCCGCACGCGGCGTACGGAATACCGGCTTGTCGAAAACAATCCCAGCGGCAATCCGGTCGCCTCCAGATGCGTGACACCATTTTTCGAAGTGAGCAGGATCGGGAAATGGCCCGCGCTGGCGATCTCGATTTCGCCCAAACGGCCGGCGCGTCCGCAGACGAGCGTGGCGAATTGCCCGGCGATGGTGCTCTCGCAAAACATGCGATTGGCCATTTCGAGCAGGGCGTCGAGCTCAAGACCGATGCCCGCCAGCGCGCGAAACATCGCGTGCAGATGGGTCATCAGCATCGACGCGGCAACTCCTTTGCCGCTCACGTCGCCCAGCAGAAAAATCAGTTTCGAATTCTCGCCCGGACCCTGGATCAGGTCGCAATAGTCGCCGCTGACGATCCCCGCAGGCCGGTAAAAGTAGTGTACCCGCCAATCGCGGACGTGGACGTTGGATTGCGGGAGCAATCCCTGCTGCACGCGCGACGCAAGCTCCAGGTCCCGCTCGAGCGCGCGCTGCTCTTCGCTGGTGAGGTGATCCAGGCACAGACGGGCGAGGGGATCGGCGAGCAGGCGATCCTTCTCGACCGGATCGTGGCAGACGTCGCACAGTCCGTAGCTGCCGCCGTCCATGCGGCGCAGCGCCCCTTCGACGTCGTCCAGAAGCTTGAAAAAAGGCGCGGACTGGGAAGAATCGTCGGTCACGGGGATCGTGGAGATCGCGACCTTGAGACTGTCGCGTCGCTTTTCGAGCTGCTCTCGAAGGTAGGGATCGCTGATCGCGTTCACGGGTTGAGTCTCCAGGGGCGATCGTCTCGCCCGTTGCGTTGCCGCACTATCCGATTCCGGCATGGAATTTTTCCGCCTTTGGCCGATCCGGATTGGATTCATCGGAATCCTGTCCCGATTCAGCAGCGCCGGGAGCAAGCAGGGGGCACCGGGATTTGCGTTCCAGGCGGGCGAGGCGCTGTTCGAGGCGGATCCGTCGCTCGCGATAGACGCCGGCCGCGATGGTGCCGAGGCGGCTGGCGCTGCGCAGCTCAAGGAGCGCTTTTTTCGCGAGGGCTGCGGCGCGATGCGGCTCGCGGGCGCGATGCTCGTAGTAGATTGCGAGCTGTTCGTAGGCTTCCAGTCCCTCCCGCGAATTCCCGAGCATCTCTTCCCAGAGCTTGAGCGCCAGCCTAAAATCGCCATCGCGCTTGGCCAGGCGCGCGAGCGAGCTGCGGGCGGCGCGGTCGGTTTCCGCCGGGAGATCGCGATCGATCGACTGCGCGTAGTGCTTTCGGGCGCGCGCGGATTCGCCGCGGCGTTCGCAGATGCGCGAGAGACCGAAAAGCTCGAGGCCGTCGTGGCCGTGCTCGTCAGGATTTGCAAGCAGCGACAGGGTTCGCGCGGCGAGTGCGGCGAGGCCACGCAGATCCATCTGATTGTGGCGGAAGATCGGAAGCAGGGGTTCGGGTGGGCCGCCGCGAAGATAGTCGAAGTACAGATGGGGGATCATCCACGAATTCATGTCCGACCCGCGATTCCAGCCGAGAACTTTCAACTCGAGTTCGGCGAGGCGCGTGGAACCGATGCGCAGACGCCAGAGGGTTCGCGCGGGATGGAGGAAATCCAGGTGTGCGCGCAGGGCGGGCGGGGGGATCGAGCGCGTCATGCGGTAGCGCGTTTCAAGCAGCGGCCAGTCGAAGGATTTTCCGTTGAAGGTGACGAGGACGGGGCGCTCGACGATGCGTTCGGCGAGCGCGACGAGCAGCGAGTGCTCATCGCTGTGGTCGCGCATGAAAAGCTGCTCGACTTCCAGTCCGCCGGCGTCCCACCAGGCGAGGCCGACCATGAACGGGTAGGTCCCGGTGCCGCCGGTGATACCGGTGGTTTCCGTGTCGAGGAAAAGCCATTGGCGAGGATCGGCGATTTCGCCCGAGGCTTTCGGCGCGAGCAGTTCGAGCGCCGCGGGATCCAGTTCGCCTTCCGGAGCGCCCAGGCCGGGACCGTCCGTGACAGGCTCCGCATACCATTTGCGCAGAGCGACGTGTTCGCCGAATTCGTTGGCGTGGACCCTCGCTTCGAGCAACCTCACCAGGCGCTCGGCGCCTTCCGGTATGTCCGGGGCGCGGCCGCGCGCTTTCGACGCGGTCGTAGGATCACCCGACACGGGCCGAAGCGCCTTCAGGCGTCCGAGAATCGTCGAGGCGCTCACGGCCGACGACTCCGATGGTCGAGTGAAATGCAGGGAAGCCTGAGAACTAGGCGCATAGATGGCTCAGGATGGCGCGCGCGGCTTCTTTCGTGCGCTCGGTTTTCATTCCTGCCGGGCCCACGCAGGAAGGGCAGCCATTGTCGCAGGGGCAGCCGGAGATCAGTTCGCGCGTTTTTTGCAGCAGGAGTTCGTGGACGTGATACAGCGGCTCGCTGAAGCCGATGCCCCCGGGGTAGGCGTCGTAGAGATAGAGATTCGGCTCAAAATATTCCTTTGTTTCTTCGGCGTCGATTCGCGCGATGGAGGCGTCCTGCCATTCGGTTTCGACGCCCGGCGTTGAGGGGCGTTCGCCGACGGCGGTTCCCAGATCGCGGCGGTCGCACATCAGGAGCAGCGAAGCCATGGATTCCAGCGCGTAGAGCAGACCGAGAATGCCGCTCTGGCGTTCGGAAAGCGCGAAGGGCAGCGACGTGAGCAGCGAGCGGCTCAGTGTGATCCAGAAGGCGGTCGTGTGCATTTCGTTTTCGGGGAGCTCGAGTTTGCCGTCGCCGACATTTTCGTTCGTGAAGAATTTTATTTTTTTGAAGCCGATGACCTGGGACCGGACGAGGACGTCGCCGTGGGCGCGGGAAGCACAGGGGGCAGCGGAGGCGGAAATGCGGGATTCTTCGGCGATTTCGAGGACGCGCACCTGCGTGTAGCGGATGGCATCGGTGTAGTACTCGATGTTGACGCGCCGGACGTAGGCCTTGCGCTGGTCGAAGTCGAGGCGGTCAACGTGGTATTGCTGGCCCTGGTGCAGATAGATCGCTTTCGGATGCACGGTGGTGAGCGCGGAGGAGAAATCCACTTCGCCGATGACCTGCGGGGACCCTTTTTTCGCGCCTTCGGTGTTGCCGTCGTCTTCAG
>Ga0210391_10001294_pt1 | contig 23084 bp, 23 predicted proteins | sample IncBWC12OmetaG_FD_160573 | JGI IMG/M metagenome (GOLD analysis project Ga0210391, IMG submission 160573) | Forest soil microbial communities from Barre Woods Harvard Forest LTER site, Petersham, Massachusetts, United States - Inc-BW-C-12-O ...
CCCTTCCGCGATCTTCCTGTCGCGGCATGCCGAGCCCGTTCCGGGCAGCGTCATCACCGTGATGCGCGAGGGAACGCGGTCGCTGCTGATCGAAGTCCAGGTGCTGGCGGATGCGAGTCTCGGGGCCAATCCGCGCCGGGTGGCGGTCGGGATCGACGGCAATCGGCTCACCATGCTGCTTGCGGTGGCCCACCGACACGCGGGCCTGCAACTGCAGGGCCAGGATGTTTTCGCGAACGTCGTCGGCGGCGTGCGGCTGACGGAGACTGCCGGAGATTTAGCCATCGTGATGGCCGCCCGTTCGAGCTTGCGCGATTCGCCGGTCTCTCATTCGCTGATCGCGTTCGGCGAACTCGGTCTCGCGGGGGAGATTCGTCCGGTGCCCTTCGGCGAGGAGCGGCTGCGCGAGGCGGCGAAACACGGCTTCAAGTCGGCAGTGGTGCCGGCGGCGAACGTGCCGAAGCGGTCTCCCGACGGAATGTCGGTTGTCGGGGTGACGCGCCTGAATCAGGCGCTCGAGGCGTTCTGACGCACAGCTAGTAAGGCGATCACCTTGATGTCGGCAGCAATACGGTCGTGCGTGCGACGCGGCCCAACGTAGTGCCGCTGCTCGGCTCGCCGATGGCGACATAGAACGCCGCGGAATGATCGCGGGCGCGAGGCACGAGTCTGACGAACAAACTCGCCATATGCGACCCGTTCGGCAAATGCTGCGTCATCCGAGGTTGAGGTACATAGTCGACGCCGGGCAATGCCGAGGAAGGCTCGGTCCACCATACAAAGCTCGTATCGCCATCGGATGATGGGGAGCGACGAACCTTGATTTCCGCGAAATTCTGCCGAGAACCGATCCTGTAGTGACCGGCCGAGATGCTGATGTTGTTGCTCTCCGGGCGATTCGCCGAGAGCGCTGCGCCAGTCCCGGCGCGGCGCGGCAACGACGGCGTTTGCGCGGCTTGTGCCGTATTCTCTGCCGGCGAAACATCCTGCGGGCCGGGTGGCGTTGGTGCCGTTGGTGCCGTTGGTGCCGAGTCGGTGATGGTCGGCGCATTCGCGACACTCTGCGCAACCGCTTGCGAGGAATCTTGCGAAACCGCGGCACCTGGGCCGATTTTCCCTACCAATGGACGATTGAATGAAGTCCATAGGATTCCACTCACCAGTAGGCAGGCAAGCAGGACTCCAGTGGCGCGCACCCATTGCCGCGTCGCAATCCTGGGCGGATCCAGGCGGGCGATCCAATCGCCAACCGATATCGAACGATCCTTCCGATCCCATGAAAGACCCATCGCCAATGTTTCCCATTGTCGCCGACTCAGCCCGTGCGGCCGCTGGGCCACCAAGCCGAGCGCCCTTGCCTCAGTCGATCGCCGGCGTTGAAAGGGATGCTCCCCTGCGAGCAGTTCGTACGACACGCACGCGAGGGCAAAGAGATCATCGCGCGGATCGGCCGCCGCGCCGGCCAACAGTTCGCAGCACGCATAGGCCGGCGTCAGCGCCATGGAATTGCTGCGCAGACGGTGCAGAGCGCTGGAGGCGCCAAAATCCAGAATGCGCACCTCGCCCGAGTGGGTGATCATGATGTTTTGCGGTTTCAAGTCTCCGTGGGCCACTTTGCGCGCATGCGCGTGAGCCAGGCCGGCTCCCACCTCTCGTATGATCGTCCATGCAAATGATCTCCGCGTTCCTTGCTGTTTCAGCCGCTCGATCATCTCGCCCAAGAGTTCCCCCTCCAGGAACTCCATCGTGAAGAATGCGACGTCGTCATCCTGATCGAGCTCGAATACTTTGACGATATTGGGATGCGACAGCGCCTGCGCGCAATGGAATTCGCTGCGCAGATGCGACATGATTTCCGGGCGGCGGGCGGCGCTATCGTGCAGAAACTTTATCGCCACGTGCCGATTGTTTTCGGGCAAATCGCAGCGGTAGCGATCCAGCGCCTTGAATACCGTTCCCATGCCGCCCCGGCCGAGCCGAGCCTCCAGAACGTAGCGATCGTGCAAGATGCGGCCGATTGCGGCAGCGGGAGATTCCCAGCGGTCATGCGTCCGCGCCGGCGCAGAATTGGCCGACTCCGTTACCACCGGACCGTCGCCCATTGGTATGTCGTATCGCTCCGTTGGCACCTTGACGGCCGCGCTCAAATCAAACTCGATCGTGATGCCGGCACCGCCGAGCGCGCCCAATTCGGGGTGGGCGATTCTCGACTCAATGAGGCGATATAGTTCGGCCGGGACTTCGCCGCGCCTGAATCGCTGCTCGAGCAGTGCGACCACGTTCCATGCCAGGTCCGGGTCCGCCCGCGATAGCTTCGAGAGCTTGTCGATGAAATCGTCTAAGGTGCACTCGCCGCATGCAACCTCATCGAGGTGCAGCTGCCAGATCAATTCCACTTGAGATGCGGTGTCGTCCGTTCTTGTAGAAATTACATTCATAGACTCCCGCGTGTTCAGCATTATGTCGGTCGCCGACCGCTGATCTTACAAAGACCATTTGCCGTTCGAATCGTTCCGCCGATCTCGCCATGCTGGCTGCTCTCGCCGTGCCGCGCTACTGTGGTTGCGGCGGTCGTATCCGCACCGTCTTGATGGCGTTGTCGCCGGTCTGCAGCACCTCCAGCATGTAATCCGCCAATTTCAGCGTGGTGCCGGGTTCGGGGATGGCCTCCAGGAATTCCACGATCAAGCCGTTCAGGGTTTTCGGCCCGTCCGTGGGCAGGTTCCAGCGCATGGAGCGGTTGAGCGCGCGGATGGTCGCGGACCCATTGACGACATAGCTGCCGTCGGCGTCGGCGTGCACGTCCTTGTGCATCATGGTTGCCGGATCCGTCGTGAATTCCCCGACGATTTCCTCGAGTATGTCCTCGAGCGTCACCAGCCCTTGAATGTCGCCGTATTCGTCGACCACGAACGCCATGCGTCGCTTGTCGCGCTGAAAATTCAGAAGCTGAGTGTTGAGTGTGGTGCCGGACGGCGCGAAGTACGCTTCACGCGCGCCGGCCGCTTCGATCAGCGCATCCCGGTCCAGGCGGCCGCGCGCCAGTTCGTGTACCACCTGCTTCATGTGGAGCACGCCGATGATGCGGTCGATCTCCCCTTCGTAAACCGGCAGCCGCGTGTGCTGGCTCTGGCGCAGCTGCTCGACGACGCGGTCCCAATCGTCGTCGACGTCGATGCCGACGATTTCGTTCCGCGGCACCATGATGTCTTCCACGGTCGCGTGCTCTAGATCCAGGATGCTGACCAGCATCTGCTGGTGCCGGTGCGGAATCATCGCGCCGGCCTCGGCGACGACGGTGCGCAGCTCCTCGCTGCTCAGGGAGTTCGATGCCTGCTGCGGCGATACCCCGAACAGGCGCAGCACCCCGTTGGCCAGGAGGTTGGTGGCCCACACGAAGGGATAGAGCAGCAGCAGCAGAGGCGTGTAAATGTAGGCCGCGGGCAGGGCCAGCCGTTCCGGATGCAGGGCGCCGAAGGTCTTGGGCGCAACTTCGCAGAAAATCAGCAGCACCAAGGTCAGGGCCGCGGCACCGAAGGCGACCAGGAACTCGCCTCCCAAGCGCAGGGCTATGAACCCCACGAGCATCGGCGCGGCCACATTGACGATGGTGCTCAACAGCAGGATCAAACCGATCAATCGGTCCGGATGGGCGAGCAGTTTCTCCGCCAGACGTGCGCCGCGGTTTCCTTCACTGGCGCTATGCCTGAGGCGATAGCGGTTCAAACTCATGAGGGCGGTTTCGCTGCCGGCAAAAAATGCCGCGAGGATGAGCAGCCCCGCCAGGGCGCAGAAGAGCAGTTCCAAGGGGGGGTGCGGCATCAGCCCCAATGCCGCCCGAGCATATCCTCGAGGACGAACTTCACGCCGAAGTACGCGACGGCGAGCACGCCGAATCCGCTCAAGGTCCATTGAACGGCCGAACGGCCGCGCCAGCCGAATCGAACGCGACCGATCAACAGCACGCCGAACAGAACCCAGGCGAGCAGCGACAGCGCGGTCTTTTGCACCAGGTTCTGCGTGAACAGATTTGTGACGAACACGAACCCCGTGAACAGCGCGAGAGTCAGAAGACCGAACCCCGCTGCGATCAGCCTGAACATGACCCTTTCGAGGGCATCGAGCGGCGGCAGGACGCTCGGCAGATCGGCGATCCGCCGTGTGCGCAGGCGCCGATCGAGAAACACGAGCAGCACCGCCGTGAGCGCCGCCGCGAACAGCAGGGCGGCCGCGCCCATGGAGAGCAGGATGTGTGCGGTCAGTTCCCAGCCGGCCGTGGCGGATTCAGGTTGGCCGCTGCCGACGCCGGTGACGGCCGCGCCGAACGCCGCGCTCGCCATCAGAAGTGCACCCAGCGCGCGGTACTGCCGGTCGATGGATATCAGGCAGGCGAGGACGGCGAGCGCCCAGGCGAACAGGGAGACCGCCTCGAGCAGGCCGATGGAGAAGGGACCATCGGTGCGCATCATGTGCATCATGGCGTCGCTGTGGCCGACGATGGACACCAGTATCAAGATCCAGGCGAGGGGCTCCAGGCGTGGAGAATTCACACTGCGCAGCAAAACCCACGCGCTGGCGATGTAGAGCAGGAATAAAGCAACGGCAAGAATCACGTAGGCCCTTTGGATCGCGGCGGCGCTAAATGACGACCCGGGAATGATAACATCAACACCATGTTCGACCGCCTCACATCCAGCTTGTCCTCGGCACTCAAGTCGCTCTCCGGCCGCGGCCGCCTTACCGACGACAATATCAGCGATACGGTGCGCGAGGTGCGCCTCGCGCTGCTCGACGCCGACGTCGCGCTCAGCGTCGTCAAGACCTTCACCGAGGCCGTCAAGGCACGCGCCGTCGGCGTCGAAGTCACCAAGAGCCTCACCCCCGGACAGGCCTTCATCAAGGTGGTGCACGAGGAGCTGACGCGGCTCATGGGGGAGCCCTCCACCGGGCTCAATCTGCGCGCGCAGCGTCCGGTGGTGGTCATGCTCGCCGGCCTGCAAGGCGCCGGCAAAACCACGAGCGCCGGCAAACTCGCCCGCTGGCTGATCGAGAAGCAAAAGAAGAAAGTGTTGATGGTCAGCACCGACGTGTATCGTCCGGCGGCCATTCTGCAGCTCGAGACTCTGGCTTCACAGGTGGGCGCGGGTTTTGCCGCGGCACTCGCGAGCGAAGCACCCATCGCCATTGCGAAGCGCGCGCTTACCGAGGCGACGCTGCAGGCCTACGACGTGCTGCTGCTCGACACCGCGGGCCGTTTGCATGTCGATGCGGAGATGATGACGGAAATCGCGGAACTCGAGGCGGCGGTCAAGCCGCACGAGCGCCTGTTCGTGGTGGACAGCATGGCGGGGCAGGACGCGGTCAACGCCGCCAAGGCCTTCAATGATGCCCTCAGTCTGACCGGGGTCATCCTGACCAAGGCGGACGGCGACGCGCGCGGCGGTGCGGCGCTGTCGGTCAGGCAGATCACGGGCAAGCCCATTTTGTTCGTCGGTACCGGCGAGAAATCCGATGCCCTGGAGCTGTTCCAGCCGGAGCGGATCGCCTCGCGCATCCTCGGTATGGGCGATGTGCTGTCCCTGGTCGAACAGGTGCAGGGGCAGGTCGACCAGGAAAAGGCCGAAAAGCTCGCCCAGAAGATCGGCAAGGGAAAGTCCTTCGATCTGGCGGATTTGCGCGACCAGTTGCACCAGATCCAGAGCATGGGCGGCATGTCCGCCCTGCTCGATAAACTGCCGGCGCAGATGCAGGCCAACGCCGCGGCCGCGGCGGGCGCGGTCAACCCCCGAAACCTGAAGCGGCAATTGGGGATCATCGACTCGATGACGCCGCGGGAACGCCGGCGCCCGGATATCATCGACGGCTCCCGTAAACGCCGCATTGCAGCAGGCGCCGGAGTGCAGCTGCCCGAGGTCAACCGTCTGCTCAAGCAGTTCGATCAGATGCAAAAGACCATGAAAAAGCTTGCCAAAGGCGGCATGCTGAAGAACATGATGCGGGGTATGGCGGGGCGTATGCCGCCGGGGTTTAGACCCTGACGCCTACGATTCTGGGCCGGCTCCTGCGCCATTTGCTGCTGATTCAACGAGTTGTTGCTCTGAGGGGCCGATTGTCATTACAATTAGCGGCTACGCTTTGCAAGGTGAATTCAAGATGGTGACGATTCGTTTGACTCGACGCGGCGGCAAGAAGACCCCGTTCTATCACGTGGTGGTGACCGACAGCCGCAAGCGCCAGGGCGGCACCAGCCTCGAAAGCGTGGGACTGTTCAATCCCGTGGCCCGCGGCGCTGAAATCAAGCTGCGCCTGGACGTCGCTCGAATCGAGCACTGGGTCTCCAAGGGCGCCCATATGTCGGATCGCGTCAAGTTTCTACTGACCAGCTTCCGCAAGCAGGCCGCCTAAGGCCCTTGTAAGACCAAAGGAGGGCAGCGATGGGCGACGATTCATCGGCGCTCATCCAACTGGGGTTCGTAGGAGCGCCGTATGGCGTCCGAGGTTGGGTCAAGCTACGTTCGCACACCGATCCGCCGGAGCGCCTGCTCGAACATCGAAGTTTGATGCTGGGCCGGGGCAGCGTGTGGCAGGCCTACCGGATCGAAGCCAGCGGCCGCAGCGGCGGCGCCCTGACCGTGAAATTGGCGGGGGTCGAGGATAGAGATCAGGCGCAGGCACTCAGGGGCGCCGAGATTTGCGTGCCGCGGAGCGAATTGCCGCCGCGCGACGATCGGGATTTCTATCGGGCCGACCTGATCGGCTGCGAAGTGGTGAATCTCGAGGGCACCGGCTTGGGAAGGGTGCAGAATTTTATGGAAACGCCGGCGCAGGTATTGATGGTCGTGCGCGGGGCGAAGGATATTTTGATACCGGCCGTGCCGCAGTATCTGCGGCGGGTGGATTTGCAGTCGCGCCGGGTGGTCGTGGACTGGGATGCCGGGGCGGCGGAATAGGGCGACGGGACAAAGCGCGTGCGCATCTCGGTCGTGACGTTGTTTCCGGCGATGATTCGCGAGGCTCTGGCGCACGGCGTGGTCGGACGGGCGGTCGAGCGCGGGATCCTCGAGGTCGAGTACTTCGACCCACGCGACGACGCGACCGACGTGCATCGGACGGTGGACGACCGGTCCTACGGCGGCGGCCCGGGCATGGTATTGAAGGTCGGGCCGTTGCGCAGCGCCCTGCGCCGCGCGATGGCGGCGCTGCCTGCGGGCAGCCGGCGCGTGTATTTGGGCGCGGACGGGGTCAGGTTCGATCAGCGCGTGGCGCGCGAGGCGCGTGACTGGCCCGGCCTCACGCTGGTGGCGGGACGCTACGAGGGCGTCGATGAGCGCTTCATCGAGCGCGAAACCGACGAGCAGTGGTCGATCGGCGACTACGTGCTCTCGGGGGGCGAACTGCCGGCGCTGGTGGTGATCGACGCGATTGCGCGGCTGATTCCGGGAACGCTCGGCAGCGAGGAATCGGCGGTGCACGAATCGTTCAGCGACGGATTGGTGGATTGGCCGCACTACACGCGTCCTCCGGCAATCGATGGGCAGGAGGTGCCTGCGGTGTTGATGTCGGGCGATCACGCGGCGATTCGCCGCTGGCGATTGCGTCAGGCGCTGGGCCGAACCTGGCTGCGGCGGCCGGAGTTGCTGGAGCGCCGGGACTTGAGCGATGAAGAGCGAAAGTTGTTGGAAGAATTCAAGATCGAACGTGCGAGAGGGCGAGTGCTATGAACAAAGTCATCCAAGAATTGAACGGCGAGCGCGCAACGCGCAAGATTCCGGATTTCAATCCCGGCGATACCGTCGTCGTGCAAGTCAAAGTGACGGAAGGCGATCGTGAGCGCGTTCAGGCCTACGAGGGCGTGGTCATCGCCAAGAAGAACCGCGGGATCAATTCATCGTTCACGGTGCGCAAGGTTTCGCACGGCGAAGGCGTGGAGCGCGTATTCCAAACCTTCAGTCCCGCGATCAGCGAGGTCAGCGTGAAGCGCCGCGGCGCGGTTCGGCGCGCCAAGCTGTACTACCTGCGCGATTTGTCGGGCAAAGCGGCGCGCATCGACGAGAAGATATAGACGTCGGCCGCTTCAGACCCTAGGAGCGATTGAAATGGGTGTCGGGTCCGCTCTGGTGGGATTTTTCGGACTGGTTTGGCGAATTCTCGAGGGGATCCGCAGGGTCCTGCACTTGGTTCTCCTGCTGGTGATTTTCGGGTTCATTCTCGCCGCCCTGCACACCTCCATTCCCATCGTTCCGCACTCCGCCGCGCTGGTGATCGCGCCCGAGGGCGAGCTGGTGGAACAGCTCACGAGCGCCCCGGTTCGCCGCGCCTTCGGCCAGGCGTCCGGTGGCCCCGCTCCCGAGACCCTGCTCCGGGACGTGATCGAGGCCATTGCGGCCGCGAAGTCCGACGCGCGCATCAAGCTGATCGTGCTGGATCTGGGCTCCCTCGAATCCTCGGGCTTGTCGAAGCTGCAGGAGATCGGTGCGGCGCTCCGTGATTTCCGCGCCTCCGGCAAGCGTGTGGTCGTGGCGGCCGATTCGCTCGATCAGACCCAGTACTATCTCGCCTCCCAGGCCGGCGAGGTCTATCTCGATCCGATGGGCATGGTGTATCTCGACGGCTTCAGCTACTACCGCATGTTCCTGAAGGACGCCATCGACAAGTTGGGTGTCGACGTCAATGTATTCCGTGCCGGGACCTTCAAGAGCTACACCGACCAATTCTCGCGCAGCGACATGGCCCCGAGCGAACGCGACGAGAGTTCGGCGTGGTTGGGGGCGCTGTGGAACTCCTACCAACAGGACGTCACGCGGGCGCGCTCGCTGCCCGGCGGCGCGCTCAGCGAGTTCATCACCGACGAACCGGCGGCGCTGCTTGCCGTCAACGGGGATGCGGCCAAATTGGCGCTGCAGCGCGGCCTGGTCACCGCGCTGAAGAGCCGGCGCCAGATGGCGGACGAACTGAAGGTGCTGGTGGGGGAGGATGAGGACAGCCATTCCTTCAATTCCATCTCCATGAATCAATACCTGGCCTCCGTGCGCTCCAAGCACGTGCTGAAATCCAAGTCGGACTCCAAGGTCGGCGTCATCGTGGCTTCGGGAGAGATTCTCGACGGCCACCAGCCGCCGGGCACGATCGGCGGCGAGAGCACGGCGGACTTGTTGCGGCAGGCGCGCTACGACAACGCCGTGAAGGCGGTGGTGTTGCGCGTGGACAGCCCGGGCGGGAGCATGTTCGCGTCGGAGCAGATCCTTCGCGAGGTGCAATCACTGCGCAAGGCGGGCAAACCCGTCGTGGTCTCCATGAGCACTTACGGCGCCTCGGGCGGCTACTATATCTCCGCGGCGGCGAATCAGATATTTGCCAGTCCCACGACGCTGACCGGATCGATCGGCGTGTTCTCGGTGGTCCCGACCTTTCAGCACAGCCTGGAGAAGCTCGGCATCAAAGTCGACGGCCTGGGCACCACGGCGCTCGCCGGCGACATGCGCCAGGATCGGGCGCTCAGCCCAGCCGCCCGACAGATTCTGCAGAGTTCGGTCGACCACGCCTACGCCGAATTCTTGCGGCGGGTGGGTGACGGCCGAAAAAAGACCGTGGAGGACGTGGACAAGATCGCGCAGGGCCGGGTGTGGGCCGGAGTCGACGCCCAACGCATTGGCTTGGTCGATCATCTGGGCGGTCTCAAGGACGCCACCGAAGCGGCCGCGAAACTCGCGCAGCTGGGCGCCGATTACGATGTGGACTACATCGAGACCGAGCTCAACCTGCGGGAGCAATTGTTGATGCAGCTTCGATCCGAAACGGTGCGAATGGGCGAACTGGCCGGGATCGTCCCGCAGAGCAGCGGCATCGAGCGGATTCTCGACCCCGTTCTCGATCAGGCACGCGCCATCGCGAGGCTCAACGACCCTCGTGGGCTATACGCCTATTGCTGGTGCCGCGAGCCGCGGCTCACGCTCAAAGGGCTCGCCGGGCGCTGATCTCGAGAGGCTCGGAGGCTCAACGGTTCAGAGGCTGGACCAGTCGAGCGTGATCTTCCCCGACTTCCCGGAATTCATGATCTCGAAACCCTCGCGGTAATCGTTGATGCCCAACCGATGGGTGATCACCGGGCGCACGTCGAGGCCGCTCTGCAGCATGCTCGACATCTTGTACCAGGTCTCGAACATCTCGCGGCCGTAGATCCCCTTGATCACCAGGCCCTTGAAAATGACCTGGTTCCAGTCGATGGCCGTCTCGCCGGGCGGAATGCCCAGCATGGAGATGCTGCCGCCGTGATTCATGGTACGCAGCATTTCGCGCAGGGCGGTGGCGTTGCCCGACATCTCGAACCCCACGTCGAAGCCTTCTTCCATCCCCAGATCGCGCATCGCATCGTCCAGGGACTCGCGCGAGACGTTGAGCGTCTTGGATGCGCCCATCTTCGCGGCGAGCCCCAGGCGATAATCGTTCACGTCGGTGATCACGATGTGCCGGGCGCCGCAGTGCCGGGCGATGGCCACCGCCATGATGCCGATGGGTCCCGCGCCGGTGATGAGCACGTCCTCGCCGACGACGTTGAACGCCAGGGCGGTGTGCGTGGCATTGCCGAACGGGTCGAGGATGGAGGCGATCTCATCGTCGATGGCGGACGGCAACTTGAAGACATTGGTCGCGGGGATGGTCAGGTATTCTGCGAAGGCGCCGGCCCGGTTGACCCCGACGCCGGAGGTATTGCGGCACAGGTGGCGCCGCCCCGCGCGGCAGTTGCGGCAGTGGCCGCAGGTGATGTGCCCTTCGCCGGACACGCGGTCTCCGGTATTGAAGCCGCGCACCTCGCTGCCCAGTTCGACGATTTCGCCCGAATACTCATGGCCGATCGCCATCGGCACCGGGACTGTTTTCCGCGCCCACGCATCCCAGTTGTAGATGTGGATGTCGGTGCCGCAGATCGCCGTGCGGTGAACCTTGATGAGTACGTCGTTGTGGCCGACTGCGGGCTCCGGGACATCCTGCAGCCAGATCCCGGGTTCCGCGCGCGCCTTGACCAGTGCTTTCATGATTTCCTCAATGGATGATGCCGAGATCGCGTCCCGCGGATTGAAACGCACGAATGACCTGATCGAGCTGTTCGCGGGAGTGCGCGGCACTGATCTGGGTGCGAATCCGCGCTTTTCCATGCGGAACGACCGGAAACGAGAAAGCCACGACGTAGGCCCCCCGTTCCTGAACCCGCTCCGCGAGGTTGACCGCCAATGGCGCGTCGCCCAGCATGACCGGGATGATGGGATGCTCGCCGGGAAGCAGATCGAAACCCAGGCCCTGCATCTGTGCGCGGTAGTAGCGGGCATTCGCGTGCAGGCGCTCGCGCAAATCGGCCGACCCTTCGAGCAGATCGAGCACGCGCAATGTCGCCGCGGCGACCGGCGGCGGGATGCTGTTCGAGAACAGATAGGGGCGCGACCGCTGACGCAGCCAACCGACGATTTCCTTGCGCGCGGCGACGTAGCCGCCGCTGGCGCCTCCGAGGGCCTTGCCGAGAGTGCCGGTGAGGATGTCGATTCGGCCAATGACGCCGCGCAGTTCATGCGAACCGCGGCCGCCCGCGCCCATGAATCCCGTGGCATGCGAATCATCCACCATGACCAGCGCGCCGTAGCGATCGGCCAGGTCGCAGATCTCCTTCAGTTTGGCGATCGATCCGTCCATGGAGAACACACCGTCGGTCGCGATCATGCGCACGCGCGCTCCCTGTGAATCCTTCAGCGCCTGCTCGAGTTCGTTCAAGTCGTTGTTGGCATAGCGCAGGCGGCGTGCCTTGCACAGCCGAATGCCGTCGATGATGCTGGCATGGTTCAGCGCGTCGCTGATCACCGCATCCTGCTCGTCGAGCAAGGTCTCGAACAATCCGCCGTTCGCGTCGAAGCAGGACGAGTACAAGATCGTGTCTTCCATCGACAGATAGGCGCTCAGACGCTCCTCCAGCTCCCGGTGGACGCTCTGCGTGCCGCAAATGAAGCGCACCGAGGCGACGCCGTAGCCGTAGCGTGCGAGCGCCTCGTGTGCCGCTTTCAGCACTTCGGGATGGTTGGCCAACCCCAGGTAGTTGTTGGCGCAGAGATTGATCATCTCGCGTCCGTCGGCGAGGCGCACCACCGGACCCTGCGCCGAGCCGATCACGCGTTCGCGCTTCAGCAGTCCCGACGCGTCGAGTGCTGCCGTGTCTCTGAGGAGACGCTCGCGGAATTCCTTCAGCACGGCGTTCTCGAGTTCCGTATCGAGCCTTTCATGGCGGTATTATAGCGGCTTCGCAATATCGGCTCGGGTTATATGGAAGACGGCAATCACCGGCTCGACAAGTGGCTATGGCAGGCTCGTTTTTACAAAACGCGCAGCCTCGCGACCGCGGCCATCAACGGCGGCAAAGTGCATCTGAACGCAGAGCGCGTGAAGCCCGCGCACCGCGTTCGCATCGGCGATGCCTTGAGCCTGTCGATGCAGGGCATCGTGGCGGAGTTCGAAGTGTTGGCGTTGCCGTCGCGGCGCGGACCGCCCGCCGAGGCGCAGGCCTGTTTCGCCGAGACGCCCGCGAGCGCCGAACGCCGCGCGCGGCTGCGCGAGCAGCAGCGCCTGGCACAGGCCTCGCGGCCGCGCCCCGACGCTCGGCCGGACAAACGGGACCGCCGGCGGTTGATGCGGCTGCAGCGCGAGCAAACCTAGACAGGCTCCCATCTTTGACCGCAAGCCTCGATCGGGTGCAGAATTTGGAAAATCATTGGGGGAAACGCATGCATCCGATCAACACCGTCAAGGGCGCCATCACAACCGGGGTAGTGCTCGCCGTCGTCATCGGCATCTGCCTCACCTCCTGGTCCGGAGTGGCGGTGGGCTTCCATGTGGCGCGCATCGACCGTTGGCTGCACATCGTTTCCGGCGTCTTCTGGATCGGCCTCTTGTACTACTTCAACGTCGTGCAGACCCCGGGTCTTGCCGCGGCGGCCGCGGACAAGGGCGGGCCGGGCGGCGCAGGAGTGTCCAAGTACATCGCTCCGCTGGCACTGGTGTGGTTCCGCTGGGCGGCCGTCGCCACCTGGCTTACGGGCGTGTTTTATCTGCTCAATGGGTATGGGGTCGGCAGCACGATCGCGATCGTCCGCGCCTTCACGCTTCAAGAAGGATTTCGCACCATCGGCGTCGGCGCCTGGCTCGGCACCATCATGCTGTTCAACGTCTGGGTGTTCATCTGGCCGAACCAGAAGAAGATTCTTGGAATCGTCCCCGCGACCGACGAAGAGAAGGCGGCGGCGCGCAAGACCGCGGGCAGGGCGTCGCGCATCAATTTCATCCTGTCGCTACCCATGCTGATGTGCATGGGCGGCCAGTCCCACGGCTTGCCGTTCTAGACCGAGGGCGCCGCTAGACCCAAAGATCCGCCATGCTCTCCGGGTCATCGAGGTCGCAGCTCAGGGCCGTTTCGGGCTGCAGCGTCGCCCAGTGAGCGTTGTGCCAGACCGCGCTCGCGAGGCCGGCGGTGGGTAGCTCCCTGGGGCTAGGCTTCGGTCCCAGGCGGCTGGCGAGTTCGCTCAAGCCGGGGTTGTGACCGCAGATCAGGATGTGGCGAAGGGCGGCGTCGCGCCGCTCGAGCAGCCGCCAGGTCGTTTCCGCCGTGGCCAGGTACAATTCGCGCGCGCATTGCACCTGTTTCGCATCGAGCTCACAGGCGGCGGCGATGATCTCGGCCGTTGCCCAGGCGCGCTCCGCCGGACTCACCAAAATGAGGTCCGGGATGAGATCGCGGTACACGATGCGCGTCGCCATTTCCTGCGCTTCGATGCAGCCACGGCGCGTCAACGTGCGCTCGAAGTCCTCCGCGCAGGCGTCGATGGACTGCGCTTTCCCGTGACGCAACAGCGTCAGCCTGCGCATACCCACAGGCGGCCACCTTCAATTTTCGTAGCAAACACGCGTACCGGCTCGTAAGCGGGCGGACTCAAGGCTTCTCCGGTTCGCAGGCAGAAGCGGGCGCCGTGGCGCGGACAAATGATTTCGTTTCCCTCGACGGCACCGCCCGTGAGCTGGGCGCCGTCATGCGTGCAGATGTCCTCGATGGCGAAGTAAGACTCGCCGCTTCGCACCACGGCGATCATGCGGCGGCCCACCGGAATCGAGATCGCATCCCCGTCACGCAAATTCTCCGTCGGCCCCGCGTCGATCCACTTCATCACATCATGCCGGTTTGCAGGCGCGCCTCGTCCGACATCATGGTCTGGTTCCAAGGCGGATCGAACACCAACTCCACGTTCGCACGCGCAACGGTGGGCACTATCTGCACCTTGTCGCGCACGTCCTGAACCAACACCTCGCCCATCCCGCAGCCCGGCGCCGTCAGAGTCATCTTGATGTCGACGGTGCGCGTCGCATCCTCGTTCTTGCTGACGTCGCACTCGTACACCAACCCCAGGTCGACGATATTCACCGGGATTTCCGGATCGTAGCAAGTCTTGAGCTGCTGCCAAACGATGTTCTTGATGTCTTCCTCGGACGCTCCGGGCGGCACCTCGGGTGCGGTCGCGGCGGTCTTGCCGATGGCGTCCGCGTCCTGGCCGGCGATGCGGAACAAATTGCCGTCGATGTACACGGTGAAGCTGCCGCCGAGGGCCTGCGTGATGTAGCCCACCGCGCCCAGCTTGAGATTGACTTCGACGCCCGCCGGGATAGCCACCGCCTTGACGTTGCGCTGCACGACGATGGGTTCATTTTCGTACGAATGCATGGGTTTGGGATCTCACTCCGTGGAGACCGCAGGCAAAACCTGCGGGTTGGACGAGCGCAGCGCCGAGGCGAGCGTGTGCCAGCAGAGGCTCGCGCACTTCACCCGCGCGGGGTATGCCCGGACCCCGGACAGTGCCGCGAGTTTGCCGAGCTCCTGGGCATGAGGCGCGGCGTCGTCGGTGAGCAGCTCGTGCACGCGATCGAACAATTGCAGCGCTTCGGAGCGCGTCCTACCTTTTACCGCTTCGGTCATCAACGAGGCCGATGCGGTGGATATTGCGCAGCCCTGGCCTTCGAAGCGGATGTCGCTGATCCGGTCGTCGGCCATTCGCAGGCGCAGGGTGAGCCGATCGCCGCACATGGGATTAAACCCCTCGACGCTGGCATCGGCCGGCTCCAGCGCACCGAAATTACGCGGCCGGCGGTTGTGGTCGAGAATCACGTCCCGGTACAGATCGTTGAGTTCCATGACGGTCAGGCGAACAACTTGCGCGCACGTTCGACGCCGGCGGCAAGCCTATCGATTTCCTCGAGGGTGTTGTAGAACGCGAATGAGGCTCGCGCGGTGGCCGGCAGATTGAAGAACTCCATGACCGGCATGGCGCAATGATGCCCCGTTCGAATGGCGATCCCGTCCTCGTCGAGGATGGTTCCCAGGTCATGGGGATGCACCCCCGAGACGACGAAGGACACCAGGCTCGCCTTCTCGCCGGCGGTGCCCACGATGCGAAGCTCCGGAATACGGCCAAGCACGGCCGTTGCATGCCCGAGAAGGGCGCCCTCGTGCGCGTGTGCCGCGTCGCGATCCAGACCGGACAGAAAGTCCACGGCAGCACCCAAGCCGATGGCGCCGGAAATATTGGGCGTGCCGGCCTCGAACTTATTGGGCAGGCCGTTATAGGTGGTCTTGGCGAAAGTCACGGCAAGAATCATCTCGCCACCGCCTTGCCAGGGCGGCATGCGCTCGAGCAGCTGCTCGCGTCCGTACAGGACGCCGACGCCGGTGGGGCCGAACATCTTGTGGCCCGAGAACGCGTAGAAATCGCAGCCCAGATCCTGTACATCGACCTGCATGTGTGGGACCGCCTGTGCGCCGTCGATCAGTGTGACAATGCCGCGAGCCTTGGCGGCGGCGATCAAGCGCCGTACCGGCAGCACCGTTCCCAGCGCATTCGATACGTGGGCGCAGGCGAACAAACGTGTGCGGGGGTTCATCAGCGCCACGACCGCCTCCACGTGAACTTCGCCGCGCGAATCGATGGGCGCGACAACGAGCTTGGCGCCGGTTTGCTCGCAAACCATCTGCCACGGCACGATATTGGCGTGGTGCTCCAAATGCGTGATGAGTAGCTCATCGCCCGGCTGGAGCATCGGCCTCGCGTAGCTCTGGGCGACGAGATTGATCGCCTCGGTGGTGCCGCGCACGAAGATGATTTCGTGCCGCGAGCGCGCATTGATGAACCGCACCAGCCGATCGCGCGCGGACTCGTATAGAGCCGTCGCTTCCTGGCTCAGCGTATGCACGCCGCGGTGTATGTTGGCGTGGTGACGGCGCTCATAGTCGTCGACGGCGTCGATCACCGCGCTCGGACGCTGAGCCGAGGCCCCGTTATCCAGGTACGCCAGCGGCTTGCCGTGCACCGTGCGCGCCAGAATGGGGAACTGCCGGCGCAGCTCGTGCACGTCGAAGCCGGCGGAGTGATCGGCCAAAGCAATATTTTTCATCGAAATTTCCGCAGTATTTGCGAGTCGGGAAGTTGGGAAATCAACGCGTTCTCTATCGCCGCCCGCGCCGACTCCACCGACATGCCGGTGAGTACGTCCGCCAGGAACGCGAACACCAACAGGCTCTGCGCCGTCTCCCGGTCGAGGCCCCGGGACAGCATGTAGAAGAGCATATCGGGGTCGAGCCGTCCGGTGGTCGCGCCGTGCGCGCATTTGATCTCGTCGGCGTGAATTTCGAGCTGTGGCCGAGTATCGATCTCGGCGGTCGGCGACAAGAGCAGGCCGCGGCAGGACTGCTGCGACTGCGAACGGACGGCGCCGGCATCGACAATCACCTTGCTGTTGAATATGAGCCGGCTGGTATCGCCCGCGATGGCGCGCGCCGTCTGACTGCTCTGCGTATCGGGCGCGCCATGGGTCACAATGTTGACGCAATCGACGTGCCGATCCTCGTGTCCCACCAGCAGCGAGTGGCTTTCGAGCGACGCGCCGGGCGCGTCCAGATGCGCCTCGAGATTGGTGCGCACCAGACCCCCGCCCAGTGCGACGGTGAATTGCTTGCAGCGGCTGTCCCGATCCTGGCGGATGCGCAGAGAGTCCAGGTGGGTGGCGCCCGCGCCCGTGGCATACACGCGGTAATGTTCGACCTGGGCGCCCCGGCCCAGCGAGATCTGCGTGCTGGAATTGATCAGCGGCGTGTGCTCGCCCTGCGCCACGTACTGCTCGATGAGAGTGGCGCCCGATCCCGGGGCCGCCTCGACGATGACGCGTGGGTAGGCAATGGCATTCGCATCGTCGCCGCTCGCGACGTGCAGGATGACCAGGGGCTTATCTAAGCGCGCCGTGATCTTGATGAACAGGCCATCGAGGAAGAGCGCGGTGTTGAGCAGCGCCCAGCGCTGTTGATCGGCGTCGGGCAAGGGCTCCAGGTAGCGTCGAAGTTGCATCGGGTCAACTTGAGCTATATCACGTAAGCTATGGATTTCTATGCCATTAGGTAAGCCGCCGGCCACCGGCAACGCGGGATGGCCGTTGACCAGAGTCACCGTCGCGGTACTGGCGCCGTTGCCCAGGAGCGAGAGCGATGCATCGGGCCCGAAGTCGCCGTGCGCCGCTTGCGGCGCGTCCACGAAGCTCTGGGCGGCAAGGCTGCGCAAGTTCGTATACCGCCAGGTCTCATCGCGCAAGGAAGGCAGGCCGAGCGAGAGGAATCGCTGCAAGGCCTGCTCGCGCAGCGGCGACAGCGAGTCTGCGGGCCGCGTTCGCCATTGGGATGCGAAGGCGCGCAGCGCCGCGGACTGCGGCGGCGTGGGCGCATGCGGAACTGCGCTCATGCGACCTGCGTCTCCAGCAGCCAGTCGTAGCCGCGCCGCTCGAGCTCCTGCGCGAGCGACTTGTCGCCCGACTTCAATATGCGTCCGCCCGACAGCACGTGGACCTGATCCGGCACGATGTAGTCCAGCAGGCGCTGGTAGTGAGTCACCAGTACCACGGCGCGCGAGGGATGGCGCAGGCTGTTCACTCCCGCGGAAACCACCTTGAGCGCATCGATGTCCAGGCCCGAATCGGTTTCATCCAGGATGGCGAGCTTGGGCTCCAACACCAGCATCTGTAGGATCTCATTGCGCTTCTTCTCGCCGCCGGAGAAACCTTCGTTCACGCCGCGCGTCAGGAACGATTCGCTCATGTGCATGAGTTTCATCTTCTGCCGGATGAGTGCCAGGAAATCATAGGCATCGACCTCGGGCTCGCCCGCCGCCTTGCGTTTGGCGTTGAGCGCGGCCTTCAGCAGATACACGTTGTTGACGCCGGGAATTTCGACCGGGTATTGAAAGCCCAGGAACAAGCCGGCGCGGGCGCGTTCCTCGGCGGGCAGCGCCAGGAGGTCGCGGCCCTCATAGGTCACCGATCCGCCGGTAACCTCATAGTCCTCGCGCCCGGCCAGCACTTGGGCGAGGGTGCTCTTGCCCGAGCCGTTCGGACCCATGATGGCATGGACCTCGCCGGCCCGGACCTCCAGGTTGACGCCCTTCAGTATGTCTTTGCCCGCGACGCGGGCGCTCAAATTCGTGATTTTCAGCAAGATCATTCCTCTCGAGTGCCGTCAGCCGACGGCGCCTTCCAGACTCACGCTCAACAGATTTTGCGCCTCGACGGCAAACTCCATCGGCAACTCCTTGAACACCACCTTGCAGAATCCGCTGACGATCATGTTGACCGCGTCCTCGGCCGAGATGCCGCGCTGCAGGCAGTAGAACAACTGATCCTCGCCGATCTTGGAGGTGCTGGCCTCATGCTCGACCGTCGCCGTCGGATTCTTGACCTCCATGTACGGAAAGGTGTGCGCCGCGCACTGCGGACCCATCAGCAGAGAATCGCACTGTGTGAAATTGCGCGCGCCGGCGGCGCTCGGCAGGATTTTCACGAGCCCGCGGTAGGTGTTCTCGGCATGACCGGCCGAGATTCCCTTGGAGACTATGGTGCTCTTGGTGTTGCGGCCGATATGGATCATCTTGGTGCCGGTGTCCGCCTGTTGATAGTTGTTGGCGACGGCAACGGAGTAGAACTCGCCGATCGAGTTGTCGCCCTTCAGGATGCAGCTGGGATATTTCCAGGTGATGGCGGAACCTGTTTCCACCTGCGTCCAGGAGATTTTGGAATTGCGCCCGCGGCATTCGCCGCGCTTGGTGACGAAGTTGTAGATTCCGCCCAGGCCGTTCTCATCGCCGGGGTACCAGTTCTGAACGGTCGAATACTTGATCTGGGCATCGTCCAGGGCCACCAGCTCCACCACCGCGGCATGCAGCTGATTCTCGTCGCGCATGGGCGCCGTGCAGCCTTCCAGGTAACTGACCGACGCGCCTTCGGCGGCGACGATCAAGGTGCGCTCGAACTGGCCGGTCTTGGCGGCGTTGATGCGAAAATACGTCGACAGTTCCATGGGGCAGCGCACGCCGGGCGGCACGTACACGAAGGAGCCGTCGGAGAACACCGCCGAATTCAGCGCCGCGAAGAAATTGTCGCCCTGCGGCACCACGCTGCCCAGATAGCGCTCGATGAGCTGCGGATGATTTCGGACCGCATCCGAGAACGAACAGAAGATGACTCCGGCCTTGGACAATTTCTCCTTGAAGGTCGTCGCGACGGACACGCTGTCGAACACGGCGTCGACGGCGACGCCGGCAAGCCGTGCGCGCTCATGCAAGGGGATGCCGAGCTTCGCGTAGGTGGCGAGCAGCTTCGGATCGACCTCATCGAGGCTCTTGGGTGCATTCGCCGGTGCGCGCGGCGCCGAGTAGTACGAGATGTCCTGATAGTCGATGGGTTTGTAGTGCACGTGGGCCCAAGTCGGCTCTTGCATGGTCAGCCAATGCCTGTATGCCTTCAGTCGCCAATCCAGCAGGAACTGCGGTTCCTGCTTGATCCTGGATATGGCGGTCACGACATCCTCATCGAGTCCCGGCGGCAGGCTGTCGGACTCGATGTCGGTGACGAACCCATGCCGATATTTCTGCGCGAGAACGGCTTCGACTTCTTGAGATTTACTGGACACGAGACTTTCCATTTGCCATTGAGTTTTCAGCCGTCATTCAGGTGTGCAGCCGCATTTCCGACGCCAGGTCGGCGACCCGCAGCGTGGCGGAGTCCAACCCCGCCAATTGGCGCAGCGTCACCTCTTCCAGGGCGCGGCGGATGGCGGCATTCACGCGCTGCCATGCCCCGCCGACGCGGCACTGGCGCTCGATGCCGCAGTGACTCGAAGCGCCGCTGCATTCGGTGATTGCGATCGGACCCTCGAACACGTCGAGGATCTGTGCCGCCGTGATCTGCTCGGGGCTGCGGGCAAGGCGATAACCGCCTTGCGCACCGCGTGAGGAAATCACCATGCCGGCGCGCTGTAGACCCTTGAGCACCTTGCTCACGGTGGGCCGTGAGAGGCGGGTGCGCTCCGCCAATTCCGCAGCGGCGCGATGCCGCGCGGGCTCTTGCGCTAGACTAGCCAGCACGACGGTCGCGTAGTCGGTCAGTTTGCCCATTCGCAGCATAGGGAAGTGTGCCCGTGGTTGAATCTTTATGTAGGACTAGTTTAGTCCTATTTAGTTCCAAGTTCCACCCGCGGGGCGGATGCCGCCTGATTTTGTTATTCTTGTGAGCTTCCAACCCGAATATCAGCGAGACTCGCCAGACATGAACACCGCAGAGCTAAGCGCCACCGCGCGCGCGTTGGTAGCGAAAAATCGAGGAATTCTGGCTGCCGACGAGAGCACCAGCACCATCAAAAAGCGCTTCGACACCATCAAGCTGGAATCCACCGAGGAGAATCGGCGCGCGTACCGCGAAATGCTGTTCACCGCGCCGGGCGCGGAAGGCTATATCAGCGGCGTCATCATGTACGACGAGACCATTCGTCAAAAGACCAAGGACGGCGTGCCCTTTCCACGCTATCTGGCGCAGCAAGGGATGCTGCCGGGCATCAAGGTCGACATGGGAGCGAAGCCGCTCTCGGGCTTCGCCGGCGAGACCATTACCGAGGGACTGGATGGATTGCGCGAGCGGTTGACGGAGTACCACACCCTGGGGGCGAAATTCGCGAAGTGGCGTGCGGTGATCGACATCGGAGCGGGAATTCCGAGCCGCTACGCCATCGACGCCAATGCAGAAGCGCTGGCGCGCTACGCGGCTCTGTGCCAAGAAGCCGCGATCGTGCCCATCGTCGAGCCCGAGGTGCTCATGGACGGGGCCCACCCCTTGGAGCGCTGCGAAGAAGTGACCAATATCGTGCTGGACAGCGTGTTCAGTCATTTGTTTGCCGCTCGAGTGTTCTTGGAAGGCATGGTGCTGAAGCCGAACATGGTGGTGCCGGGCAAGAAAAGCGCCCAGAAAGCCGCACCCGAACAAGTTGCGGAAGCCACGGTGCGCACGCTGAAGCGCCAAGTGCCGTCGGCCGTCCCCGGCATCGCATTCCTGTCCGGAGGCCAAAGCCCGGTGGAAGCAACCCAGCATTTGAACCTGATGAACGCGGCGGGTCCTTTGCCATGGGCGCTGACTTTCAGCTACGGCCGGGCTCTGCAGGAGAACGCGCTCTCAGCCTGGGGCGGGAAGCCGACCGGGTTCTCCGGCGGCCAGCAAGCGCTTTTCCTGCGCGCGAAATTGAACGGACTGGCGGCCGTCGGCGCGTACAAGAGCTCCATGGAAAGCTCCGCAGCCTGAAGCTTCAGCGTTCACTCAAGGGGCTGGGCGTCTTTGGGACGCGCAAGCCCCATAGCGACACCATTGAACCAATCCGCCTCCATCATTGAGATTCGCAACTTGGACTACACGGTGGGCGGCCGCGCCGTGTTCACCGGGTTGGACATGGACATTGCGCGCGGCCGCATCACCGCGATCATGGGACCGAGCGGCACCGGCAAGACGACGCTGCTGCGGCTCATGACCGGTCAGGCCATGGCCGACGGCGGCTCCATCGTGGTGGCGGGGGCGGACATGCGGACCATCCGGCGCGCCGACTTGTACGTGCTACGGCACCGAATGGGGATGCTGTTTCAGAATGGGGCGCTGCTGACCGACTTGTCCGTGTTCGAGAACGTCGCCTTCCCGCTGCGCGAGCATACGGATTTGCCCGAAAGGCTGATTCGTCAACTGGTGCTCACGAAGCTGCAGGCGGTGGGGCTGCGCGGCGCCGCCGACCTCACGCCCTCCGAGCTCTCCGGCGGCATGAGCCGGCGCGTGGCCCTGGCGCGCGCCATCGTCATGGATCCGGAGATCCTGATCTACGACGAGCCGTTCGTGGGTCTCGACCCCATTTCCCTGGGCGTCATCTTGCGTCTCATCCGGCGCTTGAACGATGCGCTCGGCATCACCAGTGTGGTGGTGTCGCACGACGTGCAGGAGATATCGACCGTCGCCGATGCGGTGTTCCTGCTCTCCGGAGGCAAGGTGGTTGCGCACGGTACGCCGCAGCAGCTCCAGAGCTATCCGTCGGAAATCGTTCGGCAGTTCATCGGCGGTTTGGCGGACGGTCCTGTGCCCTTTCATTTCCCCGCGCCCGACTACTTCGGCGAACTGCTCGAGCGCGGTGAGGACACGTGAAACTCATCGAGGAACTTTGGCAGAGCCTGATCGAGTCGCTGGTGGGACTGGGCTCGGTGGTGCGTTTCTTGCTTCGCCTGGTGCTCGAGTCGCCGCGCGCGCTGCTCAGGCTCGACTTGATTGCCCAGCAGATCTACAACTCAGGCTCGCTGTCGCTGGTCATCATCATGCTCTCCGGACTGTTCGTCGGCATGGTGCTGGGACTGCAGGGATTCGAGCTGCTGCAGCGATTCGGATCCGAGGAAGCCTTGGGCACGGCGGCCACCATCGGGCTCGTGAAAGAGCTCGGTCCCGTGGTCACGGCGCTGCTGTTTGCCGGGCGTGCAGGCACCGCGCTGGCTTCTGAATTGGGATTGATGCGCGCAACCGATCAATTGTCGGCCATGGAAATGATGGCGGTGGATCCGATCCGGCGCGTGGTGGTGCCGCGCTTTCTGGGCGGTGTGATCGCGATGCCGCTGCTCGCCGCGATCTTCAGCGTCATCGGCATCTACGGGGCGCAGCTCGTGGGAGTGCAGATCATG
>Ga0210391_10001295_pt1 | contig 23083 bp, 16 predicted proteins | sample IncBWC12OmetaG_FD_160573 | JGI IMG/M metagenome (GOLD analysis project Ga0210391, IMG submission 160573) | Forest soil microbial communities from Barre Woods Harvard Forest LTER site, Petersham, Massachusetts, United States - Inc-BW-C-12-O ...
TAAAATCAAGTAATGCCCCTTGCCCACCGCGACGCCCTGCTCAAGATGTTGGCCCGTATTTCCTTCCGCCTAGGTGAGTTCAGGCTTTCTTCGGGCGCTTCCAGTGATTACTACATCGATTGCCGCACCACCACCCTGACCGGTGAGGGTGGCCGGTTGACTGGCCTGGCGGTTCTCGATCTGATTCGCCAGCACGAGTTGCGACCGCGAGCGGTAGGCGGCCTTACGCTTGGTGCCGACCCTATCGTCTGCAATGTAGCGGCGGCCAGCGCCTGGCATGCTTTGGAAGTCCCAGGCTCTCCGGTTCTCGATGGTTTCCTGGTGCGGAAAGCAGAGAAAACTCACGGCACCGGGCGGCGGATTGAGGGCTTTCTGCAGGCGGACGCGCCCGTGGTGATCGTGGATGATGTCTGCACCACAGGAGCTTCCACGGTAAATGCAATAGAAGCAGCGCGCGAGGCAGGGATGCGGGTGGTTGGAGTTATCTGCCTGGTGGAACGCGAAGACGCCAAGGGCCGGCCGGCGGTCGAGGCAGCAGCCCAGGGAGCCCCCTTTTACCGCCTCTTCAGTGCCGACGATCTACGTGCCGAACACGTCAGCCACTTCGCCCTGTAAACGCTCCGCTTCTCACCTTAAAAACGAGCCTGGGGATGTTGCCCGGTAGCGAACCTGGGTGCCCCACATCCCCGATTTCCTGTGGAGTTTCGTGGGTTCCCGGAACTTCCTGCGCCTTTCTTTTAAGGAAAGGCGCACACGCGGTCCTGTCCAGTGCTGCGTACACGAAATTCGGGGCATCTCGCTCGTTTTTCGCGAGATGTGGGAGTGACAGAAGTCGCCCTCAGCCTGTCAATTGGGTTGAAGAGTTTCGGGGTGAGAACAGTGGAATCCCACATCTCGCGAAAAACGAGCGAGATGTGGGGCACCCAGGGTTCGTGGATGGGTAAAAAAACGCCCGGAGTCCGTGGATAGGTGACAAAAAACAAAGGTCCAGCGCCGGCGCGCTGGGCCTTACCTAGAAGCGTGGACTACCTCTACGGATTGCTGACCTGCGAAACCGCAGTGCCGGTAACCCCTGCTGCATTGGACAGAATCTGCACTTGCACGCGGCGATTCTGGGCCCGTCCAGCGGCTGTCTTGTTGGTGGCCACTTCCTGATCCTTGCCGATTCCGATCAGGTAGAACTTGTGCGGCGGGACGTTGAACTTGGCAGCGAGGTACTGCACCACCGCCTCCGCTCTGCGCTGGCTCAACTGGTAGTTATATTCCGCGTTGCCAACGGAGTCGGTACCCCCTGTCACCTCGAGGATGTAACTTTTTGCCGAAGTGAGCTGCGCGCCAAGGCCGTCCAACTGCTCCTTGTCGCTCTTGGTCAGGACGCTCTTGTCGAAGGCGAAGGTCACCGAGACATCCCCGATCTGTTTGTAATTGTCCAGATTCGAGATAACGCTGGCCAGCGAGTCGGCACGATTGACGGCCTCCTGGGCACTGCCTTGCGCCTGGGTGGCAGCCTGCGTCGCCGCCGTGGCATTCTGGGTGGCCGTGTTCGCGGACTGCTGCGCCTGCTGGATTCCGGACTGGGCACGATCATTGGTGCTTTGGATCGCCCGGTTATTCGCCGCAGTAGCGTCATCCAACTCGTTTGTTTTTTGGATAATCGGAGCGGTTTGCGAGCGCACATAATTCTTGGTAGAGCAGCCGGCAGTCAGTAATAGCGAGGCGGCGCCCAACAGGATAGCCGTGTGTTGCGACGTCTTAGCGATTCGGATCATAAAAGACTCTGCTCCCTGTAATTGCCCATCCGTACGCATGTAGCACGATCATTGCCAAAATGCGTCACTTCCCTTACCAGTTTCGCTGCAACAACTTGCACCGCAAAGTGTCCAGCTTGGTGCCGCGCTACCAGGAAACTTTTACCTGCCGGTGCGCAATCTGTCACCTCTCCATCGTACCGTCTAAACTTTAGTTAGGGACTCTTCATGGATCTGCACGAAAAGATACGCAACCTGCCTGCCAGGCCCGGGGTGTATCTGTACAAAAATGCTGACGGCGAGGTGATCTACGTCGGCAAAGCAAACAACCTGCGCTCCCGGGTACGCTCGTACATTTTAGATGGGGCCCAGGCAAACGCCAAAACCGGCTCGCTGATGCGCGAAGCCGTGGATGTGGACTACATCCTGGTGGAGAACGAGCATGAGGCGCTGGCGCTGGAAAACAACCTCATCAAACAGCGCAAGCCTCGCTTCAACATTCTGCTGCGCGACGACAAGACCTACCCGTACGTAAAGCTGACGCTGGCCGACCGCTACCCTAAAGTGTTTGTGACCCGCAGGTTGCGCAAAGACGGCAGCGCCTACTACGGTCCTTTCTTTCCCGGCAACCTGGCCCATCGAGTGGTCGACCTGATCCACCGTAGCTTTCTGCTCCCCAGCTGCAAGGTCGATCTTTCCCGCTACCATCCCCGCCCATGCCTGCAGTACTACATCAAGCGCTGCCTGGGACCCTGCGTCGAAGGGCTCACCACGCCCCCGGAGTACCGCGAAGCGGTGCGCGACGCGCAAATGTTTTTGGAAGGCCGGCAGACGGAGCTGAGCAGCTCACTCGAACAGAGGATGGAGCAGGCAGCAGCCGCGGAACAGTTCGAACTGGCGGCCAGATATCGCGATCTGCTGATCACCATGAGCCAGGTGCAGGAGAGACAGCGCATGGCGACCACAGACGGCGACGATGCCGACGTGTACGGTTACCACCACGAGAATGGCATGCTGGCTGTCAACCTCTTCCATATGCGCGGTGGCAAGATCGTCGACCGCCGTGAATTTTTCTGGGAAGAGCTACCCGAAGCGGAGACCGAATCCTTCGGGGCGGCCTTTGACGCCTCAGCCTTCTTCTCCGCGCTGCTCTCGCAGCTTTATATCGATCAGCAGTATGTACCGCGGACGGTTTATATCCCAGTCGATTTTGCCGATCGCGAAACGCTCGAAGGGTTACTCAGCGAGCGCGCCCAGCACAAAGTAGAACTGTGCGTGCCCCGCCGGGGGGAAAAACGTTCCCTGGTGGACCTTGCGGGACAAAATGCCAAGCAGAGTTTTGACCAACGGTTCCGTGTCATGCAGCCGACGCGGCAGATGATTCAGGAATCCCTGCAGGATTTGTTGACACTGCCGGAACTACCGCGGCGCATCGAATGCTTCGATATTTCCCACATTCAGGGTGCGGAGACGGTCGCGTCCATGGTGGTGTGGGAAGACGGCGCGATGAAAAAATCCGACTACAGGAAATATCAGATCAAGACCGTGGAAGGCGTGGATGATTTTGCGTCCATGCGGGAAGTCGTCGGCCGACGCTATCGCCGCGTGCAGGAGGAGCAGAGGCCGATGCCCAGCCTGATCCTGATCGATGGAGGCCTGGGGCAGCTGCACGCTGCAGCTGAGGCGCTGGAATTACTCGGCATCACCACCCAGCCGCTGGCCTCGATCGCCAAACGAGAAGAGATCATCTACCTGTATGGGCAGGAAGATGAACCCATCGTGCTCGACCGGCGATCGCCGGTGTTGCACCTGGTGCAAAAAATCCGTGATGAATCTCACCGCTTTGCTGTCACCTACCACCGCAAGCGCAGGGAGATTCGCGACCGCGAGTCCAACCTGTTAACTATTCCCGGCGTGGGCCCGCAAACGCGTAATCGGCTGGTTGCGCACTTCGGGAGTTTGCGCGGAATCCAGGGCGCCAGCCAGCAGGCCCTGGCGTCGGTGGTCGCTCCTCACCTCGCTGCGGCCATTTATGAGTACTTCCACCCAGCAGATGTAAGCACGACTTCCTAAGCCGTCTTAGCAGCAGGCATTACAATTTCACATCCGTGCAAGATGAAACCCAGGCAGCTCCGGACCTTCCCCGTGTGCTCGGCGTGTGGCACGCCACCGCCATCGTGGTTGGCACCATTATTGGCAGTGGCATCTTTCTGGTTCCGCAGGAAATGATGAAGGCCGTCGGCACTGGCCGGATGGTCTACCTGGCCTGGATCGTGGGTGGCCTGTTGACACTCTTCGGCGCCATGACCTACGCCGAACTGGGCGCCATGATGCCGCATGCCGGCGGAGAGTATGTATTCCTGCGCAATGCCTACGGCGACTTGCCCGCGTTCCTGTACATGTGGACCTGGTTTGCGGTAGCCAAGCCGGCATCGATCGCCAGTGTCACCACCGGTCTGGCCCGGGTTCTGGGCATATTTCCTGCATTCTCCTGGCTTGATGGAGTAGCCCTGCGGGCCCCACTGCTCATCACCTGGTCGCAGATCTTCGCCATCGCGGCGTGCTGGCTGATCACCGGACTCAACTACCTGGGGATCAAGAAGGCAGGCGACTTTCAACTCTTCTTCACCTGGCTCAAAGTGATTCTGGTTTTGCTGATCACCGGCTTCTGCTTTGCCAGCCCCCTCGGCAGTTTGGCCAATTTTCATACCAGTTTTCCTGGCTCTCAAGGAGGAGTAGCTGGGTTCATGGTGGCTCTGATCGCGTCTCTGTGGGCCTATGACGGCTGGAATGACCTGACCATGGTCGCCGGAGAAGTTAAACGCCCGGAGCGCAGCCTACCCATTGCCTTGATTGCGGGCGTCGGAATTGTCGGCGTGCTCTACATGGCCACCAACGCCGCCATCCAGTACATTCTGCCGTCAGCAACCATCGCGGTGTCTCCGCGTCCGGCGGTGGTGGCGATGTCGATCGTTTCCGGGCATTGGGGAGCGTCTCTGGTTTCTGCTGCCATGGCGCTCAGCATCCTGGTCACGCTCAATGGAACCACCATGTCTGGCGCCCGTGTGCCGTTCGCGGCAGCACGGGATCGCCTCTTTCCCGCCCGGATGGCACACATTCATCCCCGCTTTCAAAGCCCGTCCACCTCGCTTGTGGCCCAGGGTTTGCTAAGCACACTGTTGCTGTTGCTGGTGGGACGGTTTCAGCAACTCTTTGAACTCGCGATCTTTGCCGAGTGGCTTTTTTATTTGCTCACCACGACGACGATCTTCATTTACCGGCGGCGTATTCCAGCGGCCGAGCGACCCTTCCGCAGCTGGGGTTATCCGGTTTTGCCGGTCCTTTTCATCCTGGCCGCCGCCGTGTTGCTGTACTACTCCTTTGCCAGCAATCTGCGGAGCTCCTTGCTGGGTACGCTCATCATTCTGGCGGGCATACCCCTCTACCTGATCTACCGGAAACCTAGCTGAATATCGCAGGTCACGCCACTACGCTTCGTCGAAAACATTTCCAAGAAAGCACCGCTGAACCGCAGATCTCTCCACTTCGCTGCGCTTCGGTCGAGATGACAAAGGAGAGGGCGGCGCTTCCAGGGAGAGTAGTTGCTGAACAGGACCTTCCCATCCCGTAACCACTCCAACCTGAGCCACCCCTCTCCCCTTGTCATCCCGAGCGCAGCCGAGGGATCTGCGGTGCGCCCTGCGGCTCTCTCAAATCCTACCTGGAAAAGCAGCCCGCTAAGACCGCCTGCGCACGACCTCCTCGTAAAGCTGGATGTATTCCCTAGCCGGCTTAGTCCATGAATAGTCGCGAGCCATGCCGTTTTGCATCAGCTTCCGCCACTGTTTCTTATCCGCGAAGGCGGCAAACGCTTTGCCCATCGCCAGCAACAACTCCTCCGGCCGATACTCCAGAAAGCGAAAGCCCGTTCCCGTTTCTGCCTCTGGAGACCACTCCTGCACCGTGTCATCCAGACCTCCCGTGGCTCGTACCACCGGCACGGTTCCGTACTTCATGCCATAGAACTGGTTGAACCCGCAAGGCTCAGACCGCGATGGCATCAGGGTCATGTCGGAACCCGCGATCACCTTGTGGGCCAGGGTCTCATCATAGGTAATCTTCACTGCGACTTTATCGGGAAACCGCTCCTGCCAACTGCGCAGCAGGTTCTCGTAATATGGTTCGCCGGTGCCCAGGATCACCATCAGGATGTTCTGCTGCACCAGCTGATCGAAGGCCTGCGCGAGGAGGTCAAAGCCCTTCTGGGTCGCCAATCGCGAAACCAGGCCCAGCACGGGCGTGTCTTCAGGGCGGTTCGAGACGCCGAAAGCATGCAGCAGGTCTTTGCGGCAGGCCAATTTTCCTTCCAGCCGCTCCGGGGTGTAGTGGGCCGCGATTTTGCTGTCCTTGGCCGGGTCCCACACCTGGTAATCGACTCCGTTCAAAATGCCGTGCAGATCCTGGGCCCGGGCACGCAAGACCCCGTCGAGACCGTTGCCAAACTCGGGCGTCTGGATCTCCTGGGCATATTTGCGGCTCACAGTGCTGATCGCGTCGGAATAGACAATCCCGCCCTTCAGAAAATCAAAGGTCCCGAAATACTCCGCCCGTTCCGGGGTGTACACGTCCCACGGGAGCAATAACTTTTCCACCGTTTCGCGGGGAAACCAACCCTGGCGGTCCGAGTTATGGATCGTCTGCAGGCAGGCCACATTCTTCAGCACCGGATCGAAGTAGTAGACGGTCCGCAGCAGGATCGCCAGAACCCCTGCCGGCCAGCCGTGAATATGAAACACATCCGGCACACCAAGAAACTTGCTGCTATCCAGCACCGCCCGGCAAAACAGTCCAAACCGCTCTGCATTATCGGCGTAATCGCCCGACGGGGTCTCATACAGAAACTCCCGATCGAAAAGCTCAGGGCAGTCGATGAAATAAAACTGCACTCCGTCGTGTATGCCTCCATTCACCACGGTCGCGAAACGGTTGTAGTAAGAGAAAGGAATGGTCAGACTGGGAATCGCGATCTTACGTTCCTTCAAATGCTTTTGCACCTGGCGGTAGAGCGGCACATAGACGGTGACCTGGTGGCCTTGCCGCACCAGTTCCTTGGGCAATGCGCCGACCACTTCAGCAACTCCGCCCGTCTTTACGTAAGGAACGCACTCCGACGCGGCAAAAACGATATGCATTGGCCTACACCTCTTCTTTGATCTGGATCCGCTTCCGTATGATGCAGAGGAGGAACCGTCACAAGTGCGTAGTCTACCTGCGAGATACGGCTCCAGCAATGCGCGGCGCTCTAAGCCCAAGCTGGGTCAGAATTTTCTCGTAAGCCCCACCGCGCCGCGCGCGATCGTTGACGCGTTGGGAGAGCTAAGCCAGGCGACCGTGCTCGAAATCGGCCCCGGACGAGGCGCCCTCACAGGGCTGCTGGCAACTCGCGCCAAACACGTAATCGCCGTCGAACTCGACGCTGCCCTGGCTTCCTCGTTGCAGGGCAGCTCGGTAGAAGTGCTTTGTCAGGACATTCTGAAAGTTGACCTGACCGGGTTGGCGATTCAACGGGGCGCGCACCTGCTGGTAATCGGAAACCTGCCGTATTACATCTCATCCCCAATTCTGACTCATCTGTTCGCCCACAGTGCCGTCATCGATCGAGCCGTGTTGATGGCTCAGCGAGAGGTAGCGGAACGTATCGTCGCACCGCCTGGTTCGCGCGCTTACGGTTTACTCTCCGCCACCACGCAGATGCATGCCTCGGTTGAGAATCTCTTTACGCTGCCGCCTGGGGCTTTTTCCCCGCCACCCGAGGTCTACTCTACGGTCATTCGCATGATCATGCACCCGCGGTTCGAAGAATTGAACGTCGCGCAAGAGGGCTTCCTTGGTTTTCTCCGCCAGGTCTTTGCCCTGAAACGAAAAACACTGGCCAACAACTTGCGCGCCTCGGGATACACCGCGGCGACTGTGGATGCGGCGTTCAAGCGGTGTGCGGTGGATCCCCAGGTGCGGGCTGAGGCGCTGTCATTGGAATCAATGGCGTGCCTCTTCCGCGCCGTCCAGGCCTAGGAATTCCGCGGGCCTCAGCGATGAGGCCCGGAAGACTGTACGTGCGGCGCAGGGGGAGGAGCCGAGTAGTGAGGCGGTGGTGGCGGCGAATAGTGGGTCGTGGGGGTAGGCCGCGCAATATACGTCGATCGCTGGTTATAATCCGGCGCACGTGGAGCTGGGTAGCCTACGTTGGGCCGCTCCGTTAACCCCTCGACCGCTCGCCCATTGGGGCTTTCCACGGCACGCGAAGGATTGGCACCCCAGTACGTGCTGGCAGGACTTGGCCGCTGAACCATTGGAGCGCCGTTCAAAACTGCGCGCGACCCCGGAGCTGTGCCCCTGACCGTGACAAATCCCGGACGAACCCCGATCTTCTCCACCGGCGCCACTGTCCGCCCGTTGAAAGTCAAAGCCTGCTCATGATTCACCGTTGGCCTGAAGCCACTATTGAGTCTCCACGGTCCTGTGGCCACCGGCCCACGATCGACGGCCACCAGCCGCAATCCACCCACCGGGTGTATACCTCCGGGCGGCCGTAGTGGCGGAACCGGCATCCTCCAACCCGGAGGATGACCGCGCACAACAATCACCGGAGACCATCCGCCGCAACCGCCTGGGGCCCATCCCCAACCGAAGGAGTAATAGTTCCAGGCGCCGCAATGGTAGGGCAACCAGCCCCAGGGATAGCTGGAAACCCAGGTGTAGCCGTAGGTCGGATAGTAGGCCCAATAACCCGCTCCATAGGGATCCCACCCCGGCCCAACCCCGCCCGGAACCCATACATTCCCTGCGCCCTCTACCGGATACCAGTTTCCGTCCGCATCCAGATCATTCCAGTTTTCATTCTGCGGATTGGCGGAGTCATCGCGCACTGGAGTCTGCTGCGAAGCTTCCTGGGCAATAGCCTGGTCCCGATCCTGATTCCAGTTGTCCCAGGAATCGCCATTGATGCCCTGAGCAACCACGTAGGGAGCGCCGCTATTGTCAGCCCCGGAGCGAATGCTCTGGTTTTCTGAAACGGCTACTCCAGGGATGCCGTCTCCCTGTACCTGGACCGCACCGCTGATCACCGCCACGTCCCATCCGGCATCGAGCCCCACGCGCAGGATCGAGTTGGTCGTCGGTTGTACCGTGTCGTTACCGAAGTGAACGCTAAATGCCGGATGTCCGTCGCCTACGTTGAATTCGTAGTACGCCAAACCAGAAAGCTGCTGGATTTGCGCCTGATCCTGTCCCAGGTGGGGGAAAGCGACTGCACTGTTGGGGGTTAATCGGGCTACGCTCCCATCTCCAAACTCGATTTCGGCCTGGCCGTCCCCACCGGCCTGCAAACGCGAGCCATCCAGCACCGGCATGTTGATAACCGCTGGCTGGAAATCTGTTCCCTGCCCGGCTAGCAGCTGCACCGAACCCTGCACGAAGCTCACTCGGGCAACATTGGGGGGACCCGCTTGTGCGCTGGCAAAACCCAACCCCACCAGACAAAATACGGCCGCCGCAACGATGTTTCTGATTTTCAGGTGCTGCATCATAGAGCACCTCCATTTCCCCTAATGACTTCAAACACATTTCGGGCAAGAAGTTCTGACTATTAGACTCGCTTTGGCGCTCACTCGCTCGGGACCGCCCCTAACAACGTCCGCGCGCGACGCTGCACTCGCTGCAACACCGCCTCATCGCCGGACAGTGTCTGCAGGAGCGGGGCGATATTCTCAATCTCAATCGCTCTTCCGTCGCGCACCATCTGCTCCAGGATCTCCATCTCCGAATCCAGGCTAAGCCGCCCATGCTCATATTGCCGCTGCAGTTTGCTCCCTTCATCGAGCGTTGCGGCTATCGCCTGAAACTGGTCTGTAAGCTTACCAATCTGTCCGTTCTTGCTCCAGTTGTAGATGCAACTTCCCTGGCCGTCGGAGCCTTCGTACTCCAGCGTTTTGGTCCCCTGAAAAGCAATGTTCTTTCCCCCATCATCACAGCTTTTGGCAAAGAACTTGTTTTTGCGCGCGGCTGCAAACATGCTGTCGCGAACTGCTTTGGAGACGTGGATGGGCCGGTCCACAGGCTCCGACGCCATACCCTGGCCATCCGCAGAGCTGCCGCTGCCCTCGGAATGATAATTTCCGCTGCCGTCTTCTCCTACGACCAGCACATACTTGTGCGGCTCCAACTTGGGATTCTCATAAGTGAAACGGATTTGCGCTGTGGTTTGCACCCCGGATGGCGCTGCTGGTGACGGCGTGGAAAACAGCAGGGGCAACACGGCCAAGGCAACACTCCGCAACGGAATCAAGGGAGCCTCAAGCGCGGGATTCCGCCTGCAACATAAGCGTCTGTGCGGTATGAACGTGGCATATTGCGATTGCCAGGGCGTCGGCGGCATCGGCAGGTTCTGGCGAGCGGTCGAGGTTCAGCAAGCGCGCCACCATAAACTGCACCTGCTCTTTTTGCGCCAGCCCATACCCCACGACTGCGGATTTGATCGTGAGTGGGGCATATTCCGCCACCGGAAGGCCCTGCATCGCCGCGGCCAGCAAAGCGACTCCGCGCACATGGCCTAATTTCAGCGCAGATTTGGCGTTCACGGAGTAGAACACCTCTTCGACCGCCACCACGTCGGGACGATGCAATTCCAACAACGCGGTAAGTTCGGCAAAGATGTACCCCAGCCGCACCGGCAATGGCTGATCTTTGGCCAGTTTGAGGCCGCCGGCGGCGACCGCAATCAGACGTGTTTCGAGCCGTCCTGATTGCACGTCAACCACCCCGTAGCCGGTGCAGTTGGTGCCGCAGTCGATACCGAAAACGCGCATGTGACCGAGTCTATCTCACCCTGTATCGTGCTTGAAGTAGTCAGGCGGGTGCTACTTCGAGAGGCCTTCGAGCGGCGAGCTGGCAGTTGCGTAAAGTTTCCTTGGCATCCGTCCGGAGAGGAACGACTGCCGTCCAGCGAGCACTGCATGCTGCATCGCCTCGGCCATCAGCACAGGCTTGGCCGCGTGTGCGATGGCTGAGTTGATCAACACCGCATCGGCTCCCATGTCCATTGCCAGACAAACATCCGAGGCCATACCGACCCCGGCGTCCACGATCAACGGCACCTCGGTAATCATCTCCCGCAAGATGCGCAAGGTAGCCAGATTCTGCAATCCCATCCCGCTGCCGATGGGCGCGCCCAGGGGCATCACGGCTGCTGCTCCCGCATCGATCAGCCGGCGCGCAAAGACAATGTCGTCAGACGTGTAAGGAAGAACAGTAAAACCTTCCTTCACCAAAACCCGGGTTGCTTCGAGGGTTGCCTGGACGTCAGGGTAAAGGGTTGCCTGGTCGCCGATCACCTCAATTTTTACCCAGTCTGAGATGCCGACTTCCCGCCCCAGCCTGGCGGCGCGGATGGCTTCGTCAGCCGTATAGCACCCGGCAGTATTGGGCAGGAGAAAATAGCGCTCGGGATCGATGTAGTCGAGCAACGATTCCCGGCTGCGGTCCAGGTTGATCCGACGCACCGCTACCGTCACCATCTCAGCTCCTGAAGCTTCAATGGCAGCCTGCGTTTCTGCGCCGTCTTTATATTTGCCCGTGCCGACAATCAGCCGGGACTGAAACGCCTTACCCGCAATCACCAGTGGTTCCATAGCAATATTGTAAACATTCCCAAGGAAGAGCATCCACACAGAGATCTCTCCACTGCGCTCCCCCGGATTTCCTGTGGAGACCCGTGGCTTTGATGATCTGCATGCGGCTCTCTCTACGGAGAGCCGCACACCTGGACGTCGCCAGCAGCGCGAAGTAGGAAATCCGGGTGCGCTCCGGTCGAGATGACAAAGGGGAGAGCTGTTATGGTCCGTAGCTAGGGTTAGAGGAAGAGAAACCGCAGATCTCTCCACTGCGCTGCGCTCCGGTCGAGATGACAAAGGGGAGAGCTGTTATGGTCCGTAGCTAGGGTTGGAGGAAGAGAAACCGCAGGTCTCTCCACTGCGCTGCGCTCCGGTCGAGATGACAAAGGGTAGGACATCCCCGCCCTCCGACCGCCAAATGTGAAAGGCCCGCGCCATATTGGCCGCGGGCCTTGATCACCGGTGAAGCTGTGGAGTTTGGCTGAGGCGTCCGCTCTTCTTAGGAAGTGGGCCTCGGCGGAGGGATTGATTTACCGCCAGGTCTAGAGCGCACGCTCTAAGCCTCAGTCACCTCACGTATAGATCTACAACTACCATCAGAAATTTGCATTCGCTGGATCATCCTCCTTTCCCGTGTAGCCATAAATTAAAACGGCGAGGGGGTCGGGGTCAAGATGGCTCTCACCAGGAATGCCAATAACCGTTTCGCTCTGTCAATTCGAGTTTCACTCCAAACAGCTCTTCCAACCTCGCCGCCTGCAGTAAATCCTGTTTGGCGCCATCGGCGAAGATGCGTCCATCCCGCATCATCACCACGCGATCCATTTCGGGCAGGATATCCGCCAGATGGTGGGTCACCATCACCACGCCCGTGTGGGTGGCCACGTTGCGCAGGATCTCCCGCAATTCCCGCTGTGCCGCCAGGTCAAGCGCATTGCTTGGCTCGTCCAGCAGCAGCATTTCCGGCCGGTGCACCAGGGCGCGCGCAATCATCACCCGTCGTTTCTCACCGGCCGACATTTCGCCCACCCAGCGATCGCGCAGGTACTCCGCTCCCAGCAGTGTGAGTGCATCCACGGCGCTCGAGCGCATTTGCTCGGTCACCACCAGATTGGGCCACAAAGTGGAGCTCGAAAAGAAACCGCTGACCACCGCATCCAGCCCGCGCGTCACCGAGGTTCGTTCGCCAGGCAGCTCAGTCGCCACCACACCCAGATGCTTGCGTAGTTCCTGCACTTCCCATCGATCCCGGCCATACACTTTCATTTCCATGTCTGGACGAACGATGGGATAGCACTCGCATGTCATGGCTTTAATCAGGGTCGACTTTCCACAACCGTTGGGGCCCAGGATGGCAATATGTTCCCTGGTTGCGATCCCGAGGTTCACCTCCCACAGCACCACCTTCTGACCGCGTGCTACATCCACATTGCGCATATGAAGAAACTCTGCCGGCGCGCGAAATTCTCTTCCCTGTTCGACCGTCGTCATCCTGATAGAGTAAAACGCACATGGCTGATGCGTCCCCCGCTCCCCTCATTCGTGATGATCAGGTGCCACGCGGCTTCTCCTTTGCCGCGGTGCGCGCAGGTTTGAAAGCCAGCGGTAAGCCTGATCTTGCCTGCGCGGTTGCCGACCAGCCGGCCACGGCTGCCGCCATGTTTACCAGCAACAAAGTAATCGCAGCGCCGCTGATCGTCGGGCAGCGCCACCTCGAACGGAGTCAACATCGCATTCGCATCGCCTTGATCAATGCCGGCAATGCGAACTGTGCTACGGGTGAGGCGGGCATCGTCGCCGCCCAGCAGTGTTGCGCACGTGCCGGGGAAGTCTTCGACTGCGATGCGCACTCTGTTTTTCCCTCTTCGACGGGCAAGATCGGCGTGCTGCTGCCGGTTGCAAAGATTAGTGCAGCCTTGCCCGCATTGCATACCGCAATGGGTTCTTCCGCGGCTCACATGCAGCAAATGGCAAACGCCATCATGACCACGGATACGCGGCCTAAGATCGCTGCCGCCGATTTCGAAGTAGAGGGCACAACCGTTCGTGTGGCCGGCATTGCCAAGGGAGCAGGCATGATCTATCCGCAACTGCGATCGTCGCCCGAGGCCGCGCTGCACGCCACCATGCTTGTTTATCTCTTCACCGATGCAGTTCTCGAACCGGCCGCGGCCGGCGACCTGCTCCACCATGCTGTCGAGAACACCTTCAACCGCATCTCCATCGATGGAGACACCTCGACCAACGACACGGTTTTGCTGCTAGCCAGCGGGGCAACCGGAGTCGCCATCCGCGGACACAACCACGAAACGGCGCGCACCGTCCAGGACCAGCGCACAAGCAGCTTCTCCACTGCGCTCGAACAAGTCTGCCTGTCTCTGGCGAAGCAAATCGTCGAAGACGGAGAAGGCATTCAGCACGTGGTCGAGCTCGACATCCGAGGCACGCTCACGGATGCAGATGCACTGCGCATCGCCCGCTCCATTGCCCATTCCCCTCTGGTCAAGACTGCATGGGCAGGATGCGATCCGAACTGGGGCCGCATACTCGCAGCGATCGGATATGCGGGCGTGGCCATCGATCCCGGCAAAATCAATATTTCCTACGGCCCGCACCCGGTCTGCGAACAGGGATCCCTCTCTCCACGGTATGATGAGGACGTCGCGCATCAATACCTGACACAACGCGATTTCACCATTCATGTCGATCTCACTCTTGGATCCGGCACATGCCGTTTTTGGACGACGGATCTTACCACGGAATACATCCGCATCAACGCGGATTACTCCACTTGAGTACACCGTTGGGACCCCCGCATCGAAAGCAGTGCAGACTGCTAAAACTCCCGTCGATTCAAGAATCGCGCGGGATCGAAGCCCGGAAATACACAGGCTTTTTCACACAACTGTGAAAAACTCTGGTCGCTTTCGACAAACTTTGTCGAGGAGAACACTCTAAGCATGGCTGGTAGCTCCGGCGGCTCGCTTATCAGCGACGCAAAATTGAAGCAGCTGTATGCCACCATGGTCGAGTGTCGCCTGCTCGCGCAGCATGCACGCCGGCTTCGCAATCCAGGGCGAGCGCTGTATTCCGCTTCATTGGGACAAGAAGCAATTTCTACCGGATGCGTGATTGATCTCGAACCCGAGGACACCGTCGTCCTCGCTCCCGGCGGTTCCGTCGCCGCGCTGGTCAAGGGAGCCTCGCTAAGCGAGTTGATAGGCCAGTTGAATGCGCCCCGCAGCCGCGAATCCAGGCTGGCGCACAACATTATCAGCCCTTCCTCCGATGCGGACCAGCGACTCGAGCTAGCAAATCAGTTGGCTCAGGCCAACAAACAAAAACAAAACGCCAGCGTTGTGGTCGCTTTCGCTTGTGCCCCTGCGATTGTTTCCGCGCGCTGGCAAAAGTCGCTCAAATTCGCCGCCAGGCACAGTCTGCCCCTCATCGTCGTGGTTGAAAATAAAGCAGGGCTTAACCTTCCACTGAAAGTGCCGAGGGACGGTTTGACCCGTATCGCCGTCGATGGCAACGATGTGGTGGCCGTCTACCGTGTAGCCTACGAAAGCCTGGAGCGGGTACGTCAAGGCGGCGGTCCAGTGCTGGTTGAGGGTAGGGCCTGGCAACAGGCGGGTAAGCGGCGGCGGCTGGCGGAGAGCGATCCCCTTATCCACATGGAGCAGTATCTGGGGGCCCGGGGACTCTTCAGCAAGCGTTGGAAAGGTCAGCTGGTACGCCAATTTTCGCGAGAAATCGAGTCCGCTCAAGAAGCTGCCCGTTATCTTCGCGCTTCGCCGCAGGTTGCAAACGATTGACCGACACTCTGGGTTTCGTTAGCTTGAACACAGGCGAACGATTCGTCTCTCTCAACCGTGTTTGTATCTGAGGTGTAAGTGGATTTCCGCGTAGTCTTGTGTGTGCTGGTCTTCTTGACCACTGGAATCTCAGCTGCCTCAAACAATTCTGCTCAAGATCAGAAACCGGTGCCGCAAGCGCCTGCTGCAGCACCCTCGCCCGATCAGCTTCCCGCTCCACGTGACACCATACACTTCGCGCCCTATGAACCCCTGAAATCCATCGAAGGCATGAGTTCTCCCTATATCCCACTGGACAGTTGGATCTACCCTGCAGTGATGCGCCTGTACGGGATGGGTTTTGTGGACACCGTATTTGTCGGCATGCGGCCCTGGACCCGGCTCAGCGTAGCTCACATGCTGGAAGCCGGCTCTGACCGCATCACCGGCAGCACCAACGACGAAGCCATTGACATCTACACCGCTCTGGAAAAGGAGCTACAGCCTGATCTGCGGATCCCCCTCGACCAGAAGTTTGGCCGCATCGCGCTTGATTCGGTATACCAGCGCATCATGGGGATCGCCGGCACGCCTTTGCGCGACAGCTTTCATCTAGGCCAGACTGACATCAATGATTTTGGACGTCCCTATGCCAGCGGCTTCAACAGCTACACTGGATTTAGTGCCAGCGCGCACTACGGCATGTTCTCCACGTACTTTCGCGGAGAATTTCAGCACGCTCCGTCCTGGGAGGGGTATCCGCTCAACCTTGCCGAGGCCTTAGCCAGGATCGACGATTTTGCCACGTTCAGCTCTGTTCCACTAGACGGCAACACCACCATCCCGCTGGGCCCGGTCCCCGCGGTCAACAACTTCACGGTCCTTGAAGGTTACGTTTCTGCGCACGTAGTCGGGCACGAAATTTCCTTGGGGAAAATGGACAACTGGTATGGGCCCGGGGTCGGCGGCGGAATGGCCTGGAGCAACAATGCGGAGAATGTCTGGAGCTTTCGCATTGACCGGGTCGAGCCACTCTTCATTCCCTACATCTCGCGCGTCTCTGGTCCAATACGCTACGACTTTTTTGTCGGGCCGCTCAAGGGCCACAACGACCCAGTGAGTCCCTGGGTGCATTCGGAAAAACTTTCTCTCAAGCCTACGCCCAATATTGAATTCGGCCTTCAGCGCACGGTCATCTGGGGCGGCGTGGGACATGCGCCCATTACGTTCGGTACTTTCTGGCACAGCTTCTACAGCATCAGCGACACGCGGGGAGCGGATAAGTTCAGCCGCAACGACCCCGGCGCTCGTTTCAGCGCATTTGACTTCTCCTGGCGTTTGCCCTATCTGCGCAACTGGCTAACGCTCTACACCGACTCTGAAGTGCACGATGACGTTTTCCCGCTCTCGGCGCCCCGTCATGCGGCCATCCGTCCCGGACTCTACCTCTCGCATTTTCCTGGTGCACCCAAGCTCGACTTGCGCGCGGAAGCGGTCTCCACCGACCCCGACACCGGTCTCAGCAACGGTGGCCAGGATATGTACACCGAGGTGGTGCAGAGGAATGGTTACACCAGCAATGGCCTGCTGATGGGTGACTGGATTGGGCGCGAAGACAAAGGAGGCCAGGCTTGGCTCACTTACCATCTATCACCCCGGGAATGGGTGCAGTTGAACTTCCGCAGCGCCAAGGCGTCAAAGGATTTTATTCCCGGCGGCACTACCCAGACCGACTTCAGCTTCGACCTGGTAAAGCGGCTGACGCCCAATGTTGAAGTGAAAGCGAACGTGCAATACGAACAGTGGCTGGTTCCCCTATACAAGGCCGGACGCCAATCCGATACCACCACGACCTTCCAACTCACCTGGTACCCACACGAAGACCGCCGCTTCTAAAGCCAACTTTCAGAAGGTAGTCGCTCTGACGCAACGGGCAGGTTCTGTTTGGCCGCAGGGCCTTAGACTGGACCGCAGCAACTGCAGATCCCTCCACTCCGCTGCGCTCCGGTCGGGATGACAAGGATAGAGCTGTTACTCACCTTATCGTCTGGTCGTTGGGATGGACAAAGCGGGGACTTGCGCAACGAATCTTGCCATCCGAATCATAAAATCAGCGGTAAATCAGCACTCTACCCTTGTCATCCCGACCGGAGCGGATCTGCAGTTGCTGCAATCTAGACAACCTGCCAATCGTGCGATTGCCATGCTTTGCCCTCCATCAGTTGTTACGCAAAGCAATCATCGGGTGAATCCGTGATGCCCTTCGGGCGGGTATATATCCAGCGACCACCGACACCAGCAGCAACAACAAAATCATGCCCAGGAACGTATCCCCATCCCTGGCCGTCGTCCCAAATAAGAGAGACGCCATCAAATTAGCAAGCATGAAGGACGCCACCGTCCCGGTTGCGATTCCAATGGACGCCAACATCAGCGTCTTGCCGATCACGCCCACTTGAACCCTTGCCTGGCTCGCTCCCAACGCCATGCGGATACCGATCTCCTGCGTCCGCTGGGTCACCGAATACGAAATCACGCCATAGATCCCCAGCGAAGCAAGAATGAGCCCAAGCACAGCAAACACGCCCACCAACAAAACGAAAAATCGACGAGGGGAAACCACGTGGTCCACCAGCCGCTGGATGGGCCGGAACTCCACCGCCGGTTGCGCGGGGTTGATGTCCCGCAGCGTGCTCATCACACTCGACGCAAGCGATTCCGGGGGCACTTTGCTGCGCAGCACCAGCTGCGCTCCCTCCGGGCCAAATTGAGACGCAGCGCCGGACAAGTACATCTGCCAACCCGGATTACCCTCCACGCTACTCTCATGAACATCAGCCACCACCCCGATGACGCGGACATCCATTCCGGCCGCTACCCCAAGCCGCCCAATCGGATCCTGGCCCGGCCATAGGCTACGCGCTACCGTCTCATTGATGATCACGACTCCTTCCTTCTTATCAAGGTCCTCCCAACTAATGTCGCGGCCTTGCGACAGGTGCATGCCAATCGCCTTCAGATATCCAGGCGACACGATATAGACAAACGTATCTTTCAACTCCCCGGGGCGATAATTCTTACCCTTTGCCTGGATGCCCCAGCTGCGATTGCGGCTCATGGGCAGATTGTCGCTAATGCCCACTGCTTCCACCCCCGGAATCGCCTGGGTTCGACGCAGCACCTCCTGCCAGATCGCGCTTCTCTTAGCCGCATCGCCTCCATCGTCGTAGTCCAGGGCGATCGAGGCGGCGCGGCTGGGCTCGAAGCCGAGATCCACATCGAGAATGCGCAGGAAACTCCGCAACAACAGCCCGGCGCCCACCAGCAGCACGCAGGCCAACGCGATCTCTGAGACGATCAACGCCGAGCGCAGCCCCTCATGCATCTTGCCGCCGCTGCTCCCATGACCCGAGTCTTTGAGAGCCTCCTGCAAATTGCTGTTGGAAATCTTGAGGCTGGGCGCAAGGCCAAAGAAAACTGCCGCTGCCACGCCAACCAGCAGCGTCCAGGCCAGGGCTGCTCCATCGATGCGCACGCTGCTCAGTAGAGGCAGCGCAATCGTACCTTGATGGGCCAGATACGCGGTGATGGCGAAGGCAAGGCCCAGGCCAAAGAGAGCGCCGGCGAAGGACAGCATGAGACTTTCTGTCAGCAACTGGCGCACCAGCCGTCCCCGGCCGGCGCCCAGTGCTGTGCGCATGGCGAACTCCTTACTCCGCGCCGCTCCTCTGGCCAATAGCAGGTTTGAAAGGTTCACACACACGATGAGCAAAATCATACCGACCGCGCACCACAACACAATGAGCGAGCGGCGTAATTTGCCACTGACATAGTCCTTCAACTGCAGGAGTTTGCCTGTGTAACCGCCGCCATACTCGGGGTGTTTGACACTAAAGTGAAGGGCCGGAAAAAGCAGATCGGCTTCTGCCTGGGCTTGCGCAACGCTCACCCCAGGTTTCAAGCGGCCGATCAGCGCCATGGTATTGCCCTCGTCGCGGATGTCGTCGTAGATCACTGGCCCATACATATCCACCTTGAAACCGGGCGAAAAAACGGAACCGAAATCAAAGCTGGCCGGCAGCACGCCAATTACCGTGACCGGCGTCTTATTGAGGTCGATGACCTGCCCCACGATTGCCTGATCGCCTCGGTACTGGCGCTTCCAAAATGCGTGACTCAGCAGCACCACCGGCCGGCTGTTGTGCAGGCACTCCTCGGCGGTAAACAGCCGGCCTAACGACGGCTCGACACCCAGCGTCTCAAAGAAGTTTCCTGCTACGTTCAATCCGGTAACCGGCGTGGGTTGCCCACCACCGCCGAGCTTCAGGTTGTCAGGTCCAGAAAACGCATAGTAGCCAGACACGGATGCGAAGGAGCGGTTTAGCCGTTGAAATTCCTGTGTCGCATCGGCGGAATAAGTCATGCTGGATTCGCCGCCCGTGGGGTTCTTGGTGAGTATCCGGACCAACTGTTGCGGATTGGGAAACGGCAGCGGGCGCAGCAGGATCGTATTCACCACGCTGAAGACGGTGATGTTGGCGCCAATCCCCAAACCTAGAATGATCACCGCGATCACGGTAAATCCGCGATCGCGGCCCAGGGTACGCAGGGTGAATCTTACGTCCTGCATCAAAACGTCGAGCCACGGCAACCCCCGCGCCTCGCGCTGCTGCTCCTTCGCCTGCGTCACGCCGCCGAAACGAATCATCGCCAGCCGTCGCGCCTCGTCCGCTGGCATGCCCTTTTGTACATTCTCTTCCGTAGCGAGTTCCAGATGCGCTGCCATCTCCGCGTCCAGTTCAGAATCACGTTGCGGCTTTTGAAAGAAAGATCGTACCCGCTCCATTGCTTCTCGCAGCGCGCTCATCACAGGTCTCCCTCGGCCGGCATCGACAACACCCGTCCCATCACTCGAGTTAATCTTTGCCAATGCGCGGCATCTTCGACCAGCTGCTTGCGGCCGCTTCGCGTGATCGAGTAGTACTTCGCCTTACGGTTATGGTCCGAAGTTCCCCACTCCGCGGAGATCCATCCCCGCTGCTGCAGCCGCACCAAAGAGGCGTAAATCGTCCCCTGGTTCAACAGAATTTCATCTCCACTCACCTGTTCAATGCGCCGGGCGATGCCATAGCCGTGCATCGCTCCCATGGTCAACAGCGTTTGCAGGACCATCACGTCGAGCGTGCCCTGCAGCAGATCGAGTTTCGAATTGGCCAATCCCTTCTCCTGTGTCGTTACCACATAAGCATGTCACATTTCCTGTGGTCATGTCACAGGAATCCGTACGGCCTGTGCCTGTTATCGTCGAGAGCTACAATCAGAAAACAACCAGGATTGGACCGATGAGGAGACTTTTGCAGAAGACCGAATGTTTCCTGGCGGCGCTCTTCGTCTTCACGATCGCCGTGCCAACCGCCTGGACCGCGCCGTCCGAACCGCCACATTTCCATCACACCATGTGGACCTCAGAAAACGGCCTGGGAGCAGTTGTTGATATTCAGCAGGCCCCCGACGGATACCTCTGGCTCACGACCTCGACCGGGGTCTTCCGCTTTGATGGAGTAGGTTTTCAATCGGTGGAAGAAGCCACCAACGGCGCAGTACGAAACAGCGAAATTCACGCCGTTTATCTTTCCCCCTCCGGAGGCCTGTGGCTCACGACACGTGCTGCCGGGCTTCTTTTTTGGAAGGACGGACAGCTGACCACCTATTCTGATCGGCGCTGCACTCCGGTGCTGCAGATGGAAGGCATCGCCGAAGGCCGCGACGGCTCTCTGTGGTTGCAAGCGTCCGGTGGTCTGTTCCGTATTCACGGATCTGTTTGCGAGCAGATCGGTCCGGAACATGGATACCCTGGCGGCTTCCCTGCGGCCATCCTGGTGGATAGTAAAGGAACGGTTTGGGTAAGAACGCTGACCGGCGTTCTGCTCTCTATGCCTCTGGGCCAGCCGAAATTTCAAAGCATTGAGTACGATCCTGGCGCAGCGTCTGCCGCCTTCGTTATGGCAGCGGCCACGCACAACACTTTCTTTCTTCATGAGGCCCCGGATGGCTCCATCTGGCTTTCCGACGATCATGGACTTCGCCGCCTGACCAATCAAAAGGGTGCACCCATCGCTCAGGGCCCTCCTGCCAAAGGTCCTGGCAGGAGCATTCGCTTCGGCGACTTTACCTTCGCCGGCGACGCCATCTGGGCGGTGAGCGATCAGGGTCTCCGACGCTTTGACCACATGGACCAGTGGCCGGTGCCCCGAGTAACCGACACCACTCCCGGTGAAAGCTTCACCACCGCGCAAGGGCTCAGCTCAGATGCGGTTTGGAAGGTGTTGATCGATCGCGAGGGCAGCATTTGGGTGGGAACCAATTCCGGCCTCGACCGGCTGCGACGCACGGTCCTCACCGCCCTGTCGCTTCCGCCGGCTCAGGAGCATGACTTCAGCATCGTGGCCGGCGATCTTGACTCGATCTGGACCGGCAACCTTAGCCTGCCCCTGACCCGGGTAGCAGCCGACGGAACGATCACCAGCTTTCCCAAGACCCTAGGCAGCATTTGTCTTCGTCGCCTTCGCGATGGAACTATCTGGTCCGCCGGGGGCGGCCAGGATCTGCTGTGGCATTCTTCAGGCGCTGGGTTTTCATCCATGCCCTATCCCGAAGATCAGTTCGGCCCGGTCATGGCTCTGGCTGTTGATCGCAACAACGATTTGTGGATCAATACCGCGGCGGGCGGCACCTACTCTTTCACAGACGGCAAATGGAACAGGGAGGATGATGCGCTGGGCAGAAAGCCTGGCGTCCTCGGAGCGATGGCGGGGGATGCCCTGGGAAACGTGTGGTTTGGCTTCTCCAACTACCTGCTCAAGTGGGATGGCAGCGAGTTCCAGAGATTCTCCTTTCCCAACGGAAGACGAGGCGTCTCGGAAACGACCATGTCTGTGCGCGGTTATCGCGTCTGGCTAGGCGGGACGGGCGGTGTTGCGCTCTTCACCAAGGGTGTCTTCCACGTGATGCAGTGGAAAGACCAGAACCTGCCGGGTAGAGTCTCCGGTGTATTGGAAACAGAGACTGGCGACCTGTGGATGAACGGTTTCTCCGGCATCACCCATGTCACTGCCGGTGAATTGGCGCAGTTTCTGCGCGACCCGGCCTACGAGGTTTCCGCCGAGCACCTCGACGCGCTCGATGGCCTTCCGGGGCTCTCGACAGAAAGAATTCCTGAGCCTTCGCTGGCCGAATCGACGGATGGCCGGCTGTGGTTTGCCACCACGCGCGGGATCGCGTGTCTGGACCCGGTCTCGCTGCACCAGGATCTCAACCGGTTGCCGCCCCCGGTCATCATCACGTCGATTCTCTCCAACGGAAAGACCTATCCGGGTTCGAGCGACCTTACGCTGCCTGCGCACACAGATCGGCTCGAAATCAATTACACCGCTCTAAGCCTGGCGATTCCCGAGCGGGTGATGTTTCGCTACAAGCTCGAGGGTGTCGATCCCGATTGGCAGAGCGTTGGCACCCGGCGGCAGGCGTTCTATACCCATCTGCCGCCGGGCAACTTTCGCTTTCGCGTCATCGCTTGTAACAACGATGGGGTCTGGAACGAAACCGGTGCGAACCTGGCCGTGAGTATCAAGCCGGCTTTCTACCAGACCTGGTGGTTCCTGGCTCTGGTCGTATTGACCGCGGCCGCTCTGATGTGGTGGATCATTCGCCGACGCATCTCCGGCATTGCGCGCCAGTTTCAGGACCGGCTTGCCGAACGGTTGGCAGAGCGGGAACGCATCGCCAGGGAGCTGCACGATACGCTGTTGCAGAGCCTGTTTGGGTTGACGCTGCGGTTTAATACTGCGGCCAGCCACCTACCCGCTGGGGATCC
>Ga0210391_10001296_pt1 | contig 23079 bp, 21 predicted proteins | sample IncBWC12OmetaG_FD_160573 | JGI IMG/M metagenome (GOLD analysis project Ga0210391, IMG submission 160573) | Forest soil microbial communities from Barre Woods Harvard Forest LTER site, Petersham, Massachusetts, United States - Inc-BW-C-12-O ...
CGATCCGAATGAGTCGCTGAGCAAGCCTTTGGACAACGGCTTCGAGCGGGACGACGAGCCGATCAATGGCGACCAGGCGATGTATTACTACACGCAGCAGGATCTCCCTTTCTATTACGATCTGGCGCAAAATTTCGCGATTAGTGATCGTCACTTTGCCGGCACGGTGGGGCCTACATTCCCCAACCGTTCTTATCTGGAGGCGGCAACGTCGTTTGGCCACTTGACTACCAGCGATTCCGTGCCACCGCCGGGCGGATATAAGCCGATTACTGGAACGATCTACGATCTGTTGAATAACGCTAATGTCTCATGGGCCGACTACTTTCAGGATGTGCCGTCGGATGTTTTCTTTGACGAAGTTGACCTGGTGCACAACCAGCCGCTTGCCGCTTTCTACCTCGCAGCCGCGGGCATCACGTCGATGCCGTCGGTGGTGTTTGTCGATCCCGATCTTGGGGTGGAAGGCGAGGCTCTGGAAAATGATGAGCATCCGCCGACCGATATCCAGCGTGGCCAATATTTCGTTTCGCAGGTGGTGAATGCGGTGCGCAACGGACCTTATTGGAAAGACTCGATTATCCTCATCAGCTGGGATGAAGGGGGTGGCTTCTACGATCATGGCTTGCCGCCGCGGGCGGTCCAGGCCGGACAACGGAATCCAGACGGAATTTATCCCGGTCAGTGCGAGGATCTCTCTAACCCTCCTGCCAGTGAGCAGCCAGGCGGAGGCACCGAATGCTCTTGGAATTACGATGATGGAGACACGAGCGTTGAGGATGCCGAGGAGCTCTGCCCTGCATTGGCGAAGGACCCCACCGGCCCGTATCCTGCCAGTTGCCGCGCGTTTGACCAGCTTGGCATGCGAGTGCCTTTTCTTGCAGTTTCTCCTTTCTCGAAGGCCAAGTATGTTTCGCATACCGTGGTTGACCATACCTCGATTCTGGCGCTGATCGAGCATCGCTTCTTGAACTCAGCCAGCCTGACCGATCGCGATCGGTACGCTAACACTGCTGAGGACATGTTTGATTTCACTAAGTCGCCGTCGTTGAATACTCCGGTAACAGAGGCGCAGCCTCCGGCGCAGGACTGCACGCCGGAGGGGGGCAGCGGCGCCTTTGGGCAATCACTCAGAAAACTACTCGCGCATTAAAGAAGTGCCCAATTCTGGCAGGCGAAACCCGCCGCCTGCCAGAGTCTTCGCATCCTTCTACCGCTCGCCTTGACGAGAGTTCTCCCGCCAGATGATGATGTCGCGGGGTGAACCGCGCCCGGGAATCGGTGCGGACGAACGCGGGCGCGACGAGTTGAAATCTGCGCCTCCAAGAAGAGTCCAATGAGAATGAATGCTAATAACTTCCCGATATATATGAGATTACTGACGGCACTAGTTGCCGCGTCCCTTGCCCTGACACCGTCGCTGCACGCCGACGAAGGCATGTGGACGTTTGACAATTTTCCCTCGAAGACGGTGGCGGCGAAATACGGCTTCTCGCCTTCGCAATCGTGGCTTGATCACGTACGCCTGTCTTCGCTGCGGATCGCCGGCGGCTGCTCTGCATCGTTCATTTCCGTGCAGGGACTGGTAATGACGAATCATCACTGCGTGGTCGATTGCGTGGAGCAGATTTCGACACCGAAGCAAAACTTCGTCGAAACTGGCTTCGCCGCAAAAACCGTTGCCGAGGAGCGGAAATGCCCTGACTTTGAGCTCGATCAACTGGTCGAGATTCGCGATGTGACGAAGGAGGTGCAGGCTGCAATTGCCGGTAAGACAGGAGATGATGCGAACAAGGCGCTCCATGCCAAACAGGCGGAGCTGCAACAGAGTTGCGGCTCGGATGCGGGCGTGCGCTGCGACGTGGTGTCTCTGTATCACGGCGGCATCTACGATCTGTATCGCTACAAGCGCTACACCGACGTGCGCCTGGTGTTTGCGCCGGAGTTCACGGTCGCGCAGTTCGGCGGTGATCCCGACAATTTTAATTTTCCGCGCTTCGACTTCGATATAGGTCTCGTGCGCGCCTATGAAAGCGGCAAACCGGTTGCCAGCCACGACTATCTGCGCTGGAGCAGAAATGGTTCGAAAGATGGCGATCTGGTATTCGTCTCCGGGAACCCCGGTGGCACGAGCCGCGAACTGACGATTGCGCAATTGGCCTTTGAGCGCGACACGGCGTTTCCGTCCGACATTCCGGAAACTGCCGAATACCGTGGGCAACTGGAAGAGTTTGTAACTCGCGGCCAAGAGCAAGGGCGTGAGGCACGCGAGCAGCTATTCTTCGTCGAAAACGATTTCAAGGCTGACTTTGGAAGGCAGGGAGCTTTGCTCGATCCGCAATTCTACGCCGGCAAGCAACAGGAGGAACAACGCCTGCGTGCCGCGGTTGCGGCGGATCCGAAGCTGGCGGCGGATGCTTCGGCGTGGGACGATATCGCGCAGATTCAACGAGTGCGCGCACAACTTTTTACGCACCACGTGGATGGTGTTTTCAATTATTTTTCTGCGCCGCTTCGGTACGCGATCACGCTAGTGCGCGCCGCCGAGGAACGCGCCAAGCCCAACACAGAACGACTGCCGGAATTCACGGATCAATCTCTGGTTCACATAAAGCAGGCGCTGTCCGCGCCCGTCCCGGTTTACAAAGATCTTGAAGAACTCAACCTGACACTCATGTTCACGCAACTGCAACGAGACATGGGCGCCGACGATCCGTTCGTGCGCAAGATGCTGGGCAAGGAATCTCCTGCGCAATTGGCGCACAGGCTAATAACCGGCACGCATTTGGACGAGGCGAAGGTGCGCGAAGATCTTTATGACGGCGGCCAGGCTGCGCTTGCGGCGTCGAATGATCCGATGATCCGGTTTGCTGCGTCAATCGATGACGATGTTCTCGCCACGCGGAAAGATTATGAAGCGCGAGTGGATGCACCCACGCGGGCGGCAGCGGAGCGAATTGCCAAGGCGCGCTTCGCGGTTTACGGCACGAGCGTCGATCCCGACGCGACGTTCACCGCGCGGCTGAGTTACGGAAGCGTGAAGGGCTTTGAAGACGCTGAGGGCAAGTTCGTTCAGCCCTACACGACGATGGAGGGACTGTTCCATCGAGCCTCGGGCGCTCCTCCGTTTGTGTTGCCGGAAAGCTGGCTCAAGGCCAAGGCGACGATGAATCTGGCTTTGCCGATGAACCTGTCTACGACGAATGACATTATCGGCGGCAACTCGGGCAGTCCGCTGATCGATCGTGATGCCGATGTGGTTGGGCTGATTTTTGATGGGAACATTTTTTCGCTGGGTGGCGATTACGGTTACGATGCAGCGAAGAACCGTGCCGTAGCGGTTGACAGCCGTGCGCTGCTCGAAGGGCTCAGAAAGGTTTATCACCTGGATCACGTTGTCGATGAAATCGAGGCGGGCCGGCAATAGAGCGGCCAACAGGTGCTGACGGCTCCTCTACCTTGCCCGGGCCAATACCAGCGTCACGTCGTCGGGCTGTTCATTGTCGCCGATCCAGTCGGCGACGGCGGCGGTGACGATTTCGGTTATGCGCTCAAGCGGCAGGTGGCGATTTTCGCGCACCAACTGAATCAGGCGTTCTTCGCCGAATTCGCCATAATCGTTTTCCGGCTCGGTGACTCCGTCGCTGTAGGCGACGAGCAAATCGCCGGGGCGAAGTTGAATGGTCGCTTCCGGAAAACTCAAATTGTCAAACAAGCCGACCACCGTTCCGCCGCAGGTCAGCAACTGAGACGAGCCATCTTTAGCAATCAAAATCGGCGGCAGATGACCGCCGTTCGCGTAGGTAAGGCTCCGCGTGGCTCCATCGTATGTCGCCAAAAATAGCGTCGCATATTTTGCCGCCGGAGTGCCTTCGTAAAGTTGATGATTGAGCAGCGCGAGCAGCGTCGCCGGCGACATTTCCGTGGTGCGCGATTCCGAGTCAAGCAGCAGGCCTGCGCCGCCCGTTGCACCGACCGTGGCGGGTTCGCGCGGCACCAGTTCGCGCAGGACGGGCAGATCTTCGATGCTGTAGGCGCGCACCGCGGAATAGATGGTCGCCATCAGCAGCGCAGCTGAAATTCCTTTGCCGCTGATGTCGCCGACGGCCAGCATCAGCCGCTCGGAATTGAGCGCGAGAAAATCGTAGTAGTCTCCGCTGACGGTGCGCGCGGGGCGGCAGAAGCCGTGGACTTCGAGCGTATCGAGTTGCGTAATCAACTTAGGATAGAGCTGCGCCTGCACTTCCTGAGCAATCGCCAGTTCACCTTCCAGTCGCTGCTTTTCCTTCTGCTCCAGAACCAGTGCCTCGATCGAGGTGGTCATCGAGTTGAAGGAGTTGGCCAGCGTCGCCAGCTGGTCGCTCGATTTCACCGTGATCCGGTGGCTGAAGTCGGCCCGATTGATGTGCTTGGTTGCTTCGTAGAGTTGATCAACCGCCGACGTGACGCTGCGCGTCAGTTTGGTTCCCACAAACAGCGCCAGCAGCTCGATCATCGCAAACACTATGGCAATGAACAGCAGGAAGAACTCCACCGGCTTCGCAAAATCATCGGCTGCTTCAAACAACTTCTGGTAAAGCAGAGCCGGTCGCGTCTGCACTCGCACCAAGGCACTCGCGCGTTGCCGTTCACCAGTGGTCGAAGCCCAATCCACCACCGAGAGCGGCGTTCCGAAAGTGATCTCGTGATCCACCGCATTTCTGGCCGATGGAATCGCCCCCGCGGTAAATTTCGGCTCGAACTGCCGGCCGTCCGCGGAAACCGACCCGGTGTTCGCGTTGATGACGATCGTTCCCTTTTGTTTCGCCAGTCCGCGTGGAATCGTACCGGAGGCTTTCGGCTGTTCCGCAACCGCGTTCACCGGACCATACAGCGTGATTTCGCCAAGGTCAGCAGCCATCTCTTCCATCAGTGCTTTATCGAGCGGCTCGCTCAAGATCACGCGCCAGGACTCAGGCTCCGCCCCAATCACCGCGGCGGTGCGCAGGTAGAGTGTTCCATGGTCCCGCACGATATCGCGGAAGTTGTCAGTTACGAATCCGGGAGCGTCGAAGGCCGCCGCGCCCGGCGGCCCCGAGCAATAGGGCCGCGACTCGTTCCGCTGCCACACACACATCTCCCGCCGCATCCACTCCGGACGCCGCGGCCTCGCTCGGCCGAGGATTTCCGCATCCAGGCTTCCGCCGCCCGAGATCTGCGTAGCCAGGTGGTTGGCTATAGCTCGGTTGGCTGCTTCCATGCTGCGGAGGTGAGTGGCGATGTCGGAAGTTACAACGAAGCTGGCGAACTGGCCGGCGAGCAGATAGAGCGTGATCAGCGAAATCACTACCAGAAGAAAAACAGGAATAACGCCGATAAAAACATAGGTGACAATCAAACGATTGCGCAGCCGCCATAAGAGTTGCGAGCGCAGCCAGCGAAACGCGGCAATTGCCAGCAACACAATCGCCAGCAGGCTAAGAAAAATGACCCAGCCAGTGAGGCTATCGGATATTGACGGACTGGCATGCCGCGTGAGCAATTGGAGGGCGAACAAAATAAAATCGAGCGCCAACGCGTAGAGCGCCGCCCACGCCATCCAGCTCTGCGGCCAGAGGCCTTGGTCACGCAGCTTACTCTCGAGTTCCAGAGAGATCAGTCTCATCGCCTGAGTGCCTGTTATATCTTGCCCGTTATATCTCTGGATAGATGTCGAAGAACGCGGAGAGACTCGTTTTCAGTTGCTTTTCGATCTCGTCCTTGCTGCCCTCGAGGACGTGCATGGTGACATGCGCCTCCCGCCCATTTTTTAATTTGATGGTAGCCGCCTGCACCTCCGCGACTTCATCGGCCGGCAGCAGGCGCAAGCCGTAGACCAGTGTGAGGTTTGCCATTTTACGATTGTAAGGCAGAGAGGCGGGCAGGGAGGGGTTCTAGCCGGTTCTAGCCCGGCGGCCAGGATAGCGAGCGACCGCCGATCAGATGCACGTGCAGATGGAAAACAGACTGGCCGGAGCGCGGGCCCACATTGAGCACGGTGCGGTAACCGTCTTCGATCGACCTCTGCCGCGCGATGCGGGCAGCCGTAAGATGGCAGCGGCCCACGATCTCGGCATCTTCAGGCGTGGCTTCCTTCAAGCCGGCTATGTGTTTCTTGGGGACAATCAGCACGTGCGTCGGGCCTTGGGGATTCAGATCTTCAAAGGCAAAGGTATGGTCGTCTTCATAGACTTTCTTCGAGGGTACTTCGCCTTGGATAATGCGGCAGAATAGACAATCCGCCATGAGTGAGTCTCCTCTCGCCTGGGATTACGATCATCCAGCGAGTAACTCAGAGATAACTGCCTATATCTCCGGAAGAACGATAACACCCCAGGCAACTACCTTTTGTAAAGAACTTTCTTCAATCGAGGCGCACTAGAAAAACTGCTCCCTCCGCAGTTCCGGTTTCACGAACCAGCGCGACGGCGCGCTCGCGGTCGTCATCCAAAACTCGCACTCGCACCCACCACGCTCCCACGGGACTTACAAACTTCAGCACCTTGGCGGTCTGGTAGCGCTTCTGGAGGTGGTCTGCCAATTCGGCGGCGGCTTTTTGACCGGCGAAGGAACCGATCTGAACCGCCCAACGTCCGCCAGTATCGAGAGGCGCAGGCGACTGCAAAACCTCCAGGCGAACTTTCGCAATGCCCGGCGAGTAAACATCCAACGCCTTCGCGGCGGCGAGCGAAAGATCGACGATGCGTCCCGGCACAAATGGCCCGCGATCGGTGATCCGCACGAGGGCGGAATGGTCCGTCTTTAAATTCGTAATTCGCACGATCGAGCCCAGCGGCAGAGTAAGATGAGCCGCTGTCATGGCATGCATGTTATAAATCTCGCCGTTCGATCCACGCCGGTTGTGGTAGGGGGCGCCATACCAACTGGCCACGCCAGTTTCTTCGAAGATGGGCTTCGCGTTGGCGGGGAGTTGTATCTTCTCATCTTCGCCCGTATCTCGGCTCGGCGTTTCGGCTGGCGGAGTTGGTGCCGGTTGTTCTTGCGGAATTGGCGGTGGCGGTGGAACCTGTGCCTGCGTAGGCTTGTGGCCACAACCGGTCAGAAGGATGCTGCCCAGGAGCAAAAGGGAAACTAGACAAGGCAGCGCTGCAGCGGGCGTTCGCCGCGAATTCCGCCGCGAAGTCGTTGGTCCGTACATGGAGCGGAGTAAGTTCAAGAATGCTTGCGTTGTGCTTCCAGAAAGTCAGCGAACTGCGAGAGCTTACCCGCTGCGGTTCGCAGCGCCTTCGACGAATGGCCGCGGACGGCGGGCACGACCTCGTCGTTCAAGTAGTTCACCAGGTCCGCCGTCTCTTTTTCCAGAGTCTCGGCAATGTTGGCAACCGAGCGGTTGAAGCGCACGGAAGCCTCTTCCACCTTACGATCGAATTCGGTCATATTTCCCTTTATCGTGCGGGAGCAGCAGCTTGATCGAGCGTCGGTCAGAGTTCTCGAATAGATCAAGTATGAAGTCGTTTGCACACAGGGTCAATGCCAATGAATTTGTTTCGGCACCTTCGAGCCGCATCTAAACCGCTCCCACTCGCGATACAATTTCGCCATGCCGCGAAGATTCACGCTGACAGCGCTGCTGGTCTATTTGATGTTGCTTTCGGCCTGCACGTTTTATGGCGATCACCCTGCCCGCGCTTTTTCCGAAGCCACCGGCGGCGAGGGTCTCGAACATGTTTTTTGGAAGGATGTAAAAGCGGCGAACTGGGTCCAGGTCGAGCGCTCGCTCGCTTCGAACTACCAGGGCGTCACATCGGCGGGCATGCTCGACCGCTCGGCCGCGATGGAGCAGTATCGCACCTGGCAGCTGCAAGACTATGCCCTCGGCGATTTGCAGACCGAGTTGAACGGAACGACCGTCGTCGTGACTTACACCATCACTCTGCATGGCGTTTCTAAGGGGCCCGCAGGATCGCAACCGCTGCCCTCAGCGCCGCAGCACATGATGACCGTGTGGCAGCAGCAAAAAACCGGATGGGTGGCCATCGCGCACAGCGTCAGTCAATCACAATCCAGTCAATCCCAATAATGTCCGCGGCTGGCTCCATGGTGGAAACGCGTCGGGCGGCATCTGGGATCGGCGGCGGGAATCGTTCTGCATTCCGGCGCGCGCTGCTGCGCTGGTACGATGCGCATGGCCGCGATCTTCCATGGCGCAAAACTCGCGATCCCTACCGCATCTGGCTCAGCGAAATCATGCTGCAACAGACGCGCGTGGCCGCCGTGCTCGAACACTACCGAATTTTCCTCGAACGATTCCCCGGCCTAGACGCGCTCGCTGCTGCTTCTGAAGCAGACGTGCTCGCGGCCTGGAGCGGCCTCGGCTACTATCGACGAGCGCGCATGTTGCGGCAGTGCGCGCAGCAGATTGTTGAACAACATGAAGGCTCGTTCCCGCGAAATTCCGAAGACTTGCTTATGCTGCCCGGCATCGGACGCTATACCGCCGCCGCCATCGCCAGCATCGCATTCGGCGAGCCTGTGGCTGTGGTCGATGGCAATGTTGCGCGCGTGTTGCAGCGCTTGATTGGCAGCCCGGTTACGACTCGGCAAATTTGGAAACACGCTCAGAAATTTCTCGCTCGATCGCGACCTGGAGATTTTAATCAAGCGATGATGGAGCTTGGCGCAACTATCTGTGTGCCACGCGAACCGCGATGCCTCGCGTGCCCCGTAAGAAAATGGTGCGCGACGCAAGGACAAGGAGAAGAGCAGCACGCCGAGCCAAGCGTCCCCCAGCAAAAAAAAGAAATCTGGTGCGCTATGGAGTGGCGCGAGGGAGATAGTAGCGAGAATGGCGGTGGCAAGAGCAAAGTACGGTTAGTGCAGCGCTCGCCGAAAGCCTCGCTCATGGCCAGCATGTGGGAGCTGCCGCAGACGTCCGCATCTCCGCCAGGGTTGCGAACCGCCGCGCACTGGCGCACGTTTCGGCATTCCATCACGGTCACCAGCTACACGGTGCACGTCCTGAGGAACAAGTCGTCACGCGATCTGACTCTTCCAGATATTCATCAGGCCGCGAAGGGCAAATGGATTGAAGTGGATCGTATTCTGCAACTTCCCCTTACTGGGTTAACTCGTAAAATCTTGAAGGCCAGTGGCATCATCTAAGCAGTTGAGGCATTTCTTCTATGAGATGGCTCGAGCGATTATTCGGAGGTCAGAAAGATATGGCAGCACTGCCGACGGGAACAAAAGCGCCTGACTTTTCTTTGCCCGGCCTTGATGGCAGCACGTTCTCTCTGAAAGATGCGCTCCAGCGCGGGCCGGTGGTTGCGGCCTTCTTCAAGATTTCCTGTCCAGTATGTCAATACACCTTTCCCTTCGTTGAGCGCCTGCGGAAAGCTTATGCCGGGAAGGTCGCAATCGTAGGAATCTCTCAAGACGACAAGGCCAGCACCGCAGCCTTTTTAAAGGAGTACGGCATAACTTTTCCAGCGCTCTTCGACAATCCCGCTGGTTATGCCGTTTCCAACGCCTACGGCCTCACCAATGTGCCCACGTGGTTCTTTATCACGCCAGACGGCGAGATCAAAATCTCCAGTGTGGGCTGGGTAAGGGCGGACATGGAAGAACTCAACCGCCATCTCGCCGACGCCGGTAAGATTGCGGCCACGCAATTGTTTCTTCCGAAAGAGGATGTCCGCGATTACCGCCCCGGTTGAAGCTCGAAAAACTGACCCCGCGGTCGCGGGAAAAAGCGAGACAATTCGGCTTCGCGATGGCGATTACTGCGCCAAATCCGCCCAACACCAGCGTAACTTTCGACCCGCGCCAAGGCCGTGCTAGCCTGCTTTGTAGCTTATTCTCAGCCATTTTCCAGCAATTCTTACGAGACGAGAGGCGATGCCCAAGCTCCCGATTTTTCGGTTGCGAAGTTCTGAGCCGCCCACTCTGCCCGATCTCCAATACCACGGGATCACGCTCGCGCTGAGCGATTTGCAACTAGGCGTCGACAATCTCCGCTACGATGTTTTTCTCAGCCCGCGCATCGCCGCCGATCTAAGTTTTCATCTGGCGCGCTACATTTGCCGTTTTGGCGAGGTGGAAACGCTCTTCGAAATGGACGTTCCCGCTGCCGGCCAAAACAAATTTGTTGCCGCTGCCCGGGGCGCCGCCAAACCGCGCCAACCCGGCCCGGCCGATCTCAAGACTCTGCTGGTCTCGATTCATCTCGCGATTCTGAATCGCGCCAAGGCAGAGGGCAATCCTTCGATCGATCTGCTCGGCCGCCTCGCCGTGCTTAAGTTCATTCGCACCGAAGTGCAGGCGCAGTTTTCGAGGATTCTCGAACAATGCCGCATGAAGTTGAAGTCGCTCGAGGGCGTGCGGCAAGTAAAGATGATGCAGACGCAGGAACTCGTCTCTTCGTTCCAGGTGCGCAAGAAAATCATCCTGCGGCGCGCTGGGCAGGAGATTTTCCGGCTGCTTCGCGAAATCGAAAAAGAAACGCTTTCTCGCACGCGCCGCTCGCTGCTCGGCGAATTGCCCGCTGACTGCTATCGGCTGTTTCTCAATCCGCTGATTCTGAGCGAAGATGGACGCGACGATTATCTCTGCGCCGAGCACTATTACATGTTCGGCAACTTCGACAAGGATTCCGATCGCTTCCCGAGTCTGCGCCAGTTTGCGCTGAATTTTCTGCGCGAACTGGGATACGGTGAAGCGATTGACGACGAGCATCTGGAGCAGGCGCTGAATGTTCCCGAAAACGCCGCCGCCCTAATCGGCGCTGGCAACGGCGAAGATTTAACGCAGGAGGATCGCAATCGACAAGGCCGGCTCGATATCTGGAGCCGCATGCTCCAGCGCGAAGGCATCCTGACGAACATCGTTGCCTCCTACGAAGCGGTTCCCTTGCTCGCCGAATATGCGCCACGAGTAAATCCGCAGCAGATTAAGAACGCGCTGATCTCGCGCGACGAAGCCGAGCGCGTGGAAAAAATCATCGCCGAAAGCCGGCTGCATCCTGACCGCCTCTTTGCCGCTATCGGGCGCGTGGCCTCGTGTCGCGGATCGGAACGCAACCGTTTCGCCGCGCGCCTGCTGCATGATCTGTTTTGCTACCACCGCGATCTGCGCGGTCTTGAAGCACTGGGCGCGGGTTTTGACAGCATCAATCTCGTCACTGACGACAAGGTACGCGAACTCTCCTCGCTCAACGGCATGCTCTACGAATTTCTGCCGCCCGAAGAGCAGAAGGCCGCTGAGGATCGCGTCCGCCACCATGTCATTCTCAAGGCCGATGTGCGCGACTCATCTCGGCTGACGCGCTCGCTGATGGACAAAGGCATGAATGCCGCCTCGTATTTCAGCCTCAATTTTTACGATCCGGTCAACAAACTGCTGGCGAAATATGGAGCCACCAAAGTCTTTCTCGAAGGCGACGCCATCATCGTCGCCCTGCTCGAGCGCGAAGGCGAAGCCATGCTGGGCGTGGGCCGCACCTGCGTGCTGGCATGGGAGATTGTGAGCCTGCTCCGCGAATATAACGAATTACTGGAGCGCTCCGGCCTGCCTCCCATGGAAGTCGGCCTCGGCATCGCCTATCAGGACTCGCCTCCGCTTTACCTGATGGATGGGGAGCATCGCATTATGATCTCCGACGCCATCAACGAGAGCGATCGTCTCTCCTCATGCAGCAAACGCGTGCGCAAGAAGCTCGCGCCCGATGCCGGAGTGTTCCAGGTGTATTCGGTGCAGATCGGAGGCAACGGCAACTCCACCAGCGAAAGCGCAACCGCCGAAACTACCGCGGAAGAGATGCGCCTGAACTATAACGTTGGGGGAATTTGCCTCAGCGAAGCGGCCTTTTACAAGCTGCAGCAGGAAATCTCGCTTACGCCGTGGGCGGCCGATCGGGCCGAGCCCGGGTTCAACAGCCCGTGGGTCGACGAACAGGGCGAATTTTTTATCGGAACCGTTCCCATCGCCAACGGGGTGTTTCGCAAGATCGCCATCCGCAAGAATCGCATCGCACAGGTCGATGTGCGCGATTTATCTATCTTGCATTGGAATGATCTCTACTACTACGAAGTCTGCGCCAATCCCGCCGTTTACGCCGCTCTGCCCGGCGAAAAATCGGCGTCGGCGCGGAAATAGAATTCTCAGCTGACGAAGGCTAGAAGCTGGTCTTCGCCTTAAACGGAATCTCCACCACCGCTTCGAGCGCCACCGCTCTCCCAGCTCTCTCCGCGGGCACAAATTTCCAACGCGCGAGAGCCCTGGCCGCATAAGCATCGAGACGTTCGTCGGGACTGCTCAGCACGCGAATGTCCCCCACTTTCCCGTCAGGATGAATCACCGCATACAGCGTGACCATGCCATGCACATTGGTGCGCATCAGCTCCAGCGGATAACCTGGATCTGTCTTCTCCATCAAAACCGGCGTCAGCAGCTCGCCTTCGTGCCTTCCTCCGTCGAGTTCGGCGAACTTCATCACCCAGCTGCCGCTCGCCGAATTCAGATTCGGCATATTCAGCCGCATCTCATATAAGCGCTTGCCGCCAAAAACCTGGCGATCAGTGTCGGTGAGTTTATCGTCGGGAACGGCTGACGCTGCGCGGGAATCGGCCTTTGCTCGGGATGACGGCAGGCCCGCCATTTCGCGCGCGTGGTCGGGATCGCCCGCCGCATTTACGTAGAGGCCGGACGGCAACCCGCCACGGTTGCGCGTTCTGAAGCCGCCATTTGTCGCTGCCGCACTCGATTCCGGCAGATCGGGCGTACCTGCAGCGCCCTGTTTTCCCTGCGGATTCGCGGCGAATGTTCCCCGGCGATTGCCTTCGGGAACCGCGACCGGCCCGTTGGGCGCGACCGGATGAATCCCCAACGCGATCAGCCGTCCTCCTGCGCGTGCGCCACCTGCCGATGCCACACTCGGCGGCGGAGCAACTGGCTGCACAGCGCCGCCCGGCAAATGTCCGCCCCGCGCCGCCAGCGAATGTTGTTCCGCCAAAGTGAGTTGCGGGGCTGGCGCGATCACATCGCTCGGGCCAATATTCACCAACCCGACTTGTCCTCGTAATTGCGATTGCGTTACATCCGGGGGCGGCGCGACCACATCTGATTTCATCGCCGCTTGCACGATACGGTCGTGCGCAAACTCCACTTCCGGCGCGGGAGCTACCACTTGAGCCTCTGGCGCGACAACTCGATTCAGGCGAGCTTCGGTCGCCTCCAGTGGAACCGCCGGTGCGACTGCGCCAGTCGCGATAATGTTCGGCAAGGGAACTTCGCGATCGAGCTTGAGATCAGGCGGCGCGACGATGGTTTGCGAGCGGTTGTCCGCTTCCCGAGGAACCGAAAGGATCACCTGCCCCGCGTAGACTGGGTTTCCCTTTTGCGCCTTTAGGGGCTGGGATGCGCCCGTGTCGAGCGGCGGCAGGTATTCTTCCGGCGTATACGTTACCAGCGACGACCGGTCGAAGGCGGCGCGATCCAGAATCTTTTGCTGACGGACCCACGCGATCGAGATCGTCCACAGAATCGCGGCCGCCGTTGTGTGCAACAGAACGGATTGCAGGAATCTGCCCCAGGGCAGCTCTTGCTCGACGAAAACATCGTGCCAGAGATCGAGTTTGCCACCTTCATCGGCGCACCCATTGCTCGATGAAGCCGTGGCTGGCAAAGACGTCTCCGGCGAATCGATGGCTGGCGAGTCCGCATCGTGATGTTTTGTCCCAACTCTGCCCCAGAATTTAGGGTTCGCCGGATCGCGTTCTTTAAGAAATTTTGACAGATTTTTTCCCGGGGATTCCATCTCACTCCAATAGGTTGAATCGAGCCAACTCCTACGACGGTGCCCCCGGAAGGCGGGATCCGCGGCCCTTGGGCTGGCTCACCACGGACGGCTACTCTGTAGGTAGATTATAACTGATGATGGGAGGTTGTATTCGAAGCTGCACCCGGAAACATGGAAATTTTGCCGCTCGCATGGTGTAGGTTAGAAGTATGGCGAAGAAGGATTCGAGCCTGCGGTGGATGGGAATTCCAGCGCGCGCATTTGCGATGACGTTTCTGTTTACCCTGTTGTCGTTTGCAATCGCTCTGCTGCTGAGCATCCTCGGGACGGTAGTTTATTCGCAGGTGAAGCACGTCGCACCCAATCTCACCTTCGCTTACCGGCACATAGCGTTTCCGTTTGCGATCACCGCGGGCGCAATCGTGCTGGTGCTGTCACTGGGGATGGAAATTAGAAACTATCGGCAGCGCAAGACACTGGACGATATCGAGCGCGTGAGTTGAAAATAAGTAGACTACCCAATGAGCGGGCTGAACACGAGTGACTTGAAGACAAACACGCCCCGGATTGCCATTCCCGTGCCGCATTCCGCCGACCCCGGTTATGCTCAGCGCTCGCTGCCGCAGTATGAAAACGCCGTGCGCGCAGCCGGCGGAGAGCCTGTCCGCATCGAACTCGATCAGACCCCGGCGCAAGTGAGAGAGCAGATCGAGCGCTGCGATGCTGTTCTATTGCCCGGCAGCGGAGCCGATGTCGATCCGAAAAAGTATGGCGCGGCGCGCCACGAGAAAACGGCGCCAGCTGACCCCAAGCGAGACGCGGTCGACCAATTGCTCTTGGGCGATGCTTACGCGCAGCGCAAGCCTATCCTCGGCATCTGCTACGGATTGCAAGCGTTGAACGTCTATCACTCGGGCACGCTCGTGCAACACATCGAATCGGCCATCAACCACAGCCCCGGGCGAACCGTGGCGCAGGCGCACACCGTCACCATTGATCCGAGATCGCGGCTGGCTGAGATTGTGGGCTCGAGCAACGCGCTTGCCGTAAACTCTTCGCATCACCAGTCGGCGGACGCGGCGGGCGACGGGTTGCGCATTGTCGCGCGATCAGCAGAGGACGGCGTCATCGAGGCTCTCGAAGGAACCGCCCCCGAACATTTTGTGTTGGCGGTGCAGTGGCATCCGGAGCGTAGCGTGAGCCAAGCGCCAGAGGTAGCCGAGTCGGCTCGCGCGATTTTCCGCGCATTTATTGAGGCGGCGAGAGCGAAGCGGGCGGAGTTGATGACAAAGTTTGAGCCACACACCCTGCATGACTTGTCATCCTGACCGAAGCGGAGGACCTATGCATTCTGCCGGCGCGGGCGAAATACAGAGGTTCTTCGCTGCGCTCGGGTTGACAACCAAATAGTTCACCTTGCCGATCGCTCCGAGCGCATCAGCAAAACCGCCACATTCGCAATTGCGGCGTTATCCGTGCCCATGCCTTCCGGCGTCTTCGCCTTGATGCCCACACAGTCCCCAGGAATCCCGCACAGCTCAGCGACGCGCTTACGAATCGCATCGGCATGCGGTCCGATCTTCGGAGCGGACAAAATCAGCGTGGAATCCAAGTTCACGAGTTTGTAGCCCGCATTCTTGACCCGCTGCAACGCCTCGCGCAGAAAGACGACAGAGTCGGCGTTTTTCCACTGTGAGTCGCTCGGCGGAAACAGCACTCCAATGTCAGGGCCGGCGATGGCGCCGAGCAGCGCGTCGGTGATCGCGTGCAGCAAGACGTCTCCGTCGGAGTGGCCGCCGAGTCCCTTATCATGCGGCAGCATCACGCCTCCGATTTTTAGCGGGTTGCCGGACTTGAATTCGTGCGAGTCCCAGCCGTAGCCGATGCGCATGTCTGGCTGCCGCGTTCGTGGACTCAAGATCTTTCCTTGTTTTCGCTATGGAGATAAAACTCTGCCAGTTCTATGTCAGCCAGTGTAGTGATTTTTATATTGCGCGCCGACCCCATAACCACCATCACGGGCAATCCGGCGCGCTCGATCAGCGAGGCCTCGTCCGTGCCGAGAAAGCCGTCGGCAATGGCGTCCTGAAACGCTTTTTTCAGAGTGCCATAGCGAAAGCCTTGCGGAGTCTGCGCCAGCACTATGCTCGCCCGAGGAATCGTGGCTTTGATAAGCGCCCCGTCAGAGGTTCGCTCCACCTGTTTCACCGTGTCTACCGCAGGCCAGCCAGCGATGGCGGCCCCGTGCTTGTGCGCCGCCTCGGTCACATACTCAATAATTTCACGCGTGACAAACGGGCGAACCGCATCGTGAACTAGAACGATGTCATCGGCGTCAGCGGCGATGTGGGCTAACGCGCTGGCGACCGAGTCCTGACGGTGTTCGCCGCCCTCGACCATCTGCAGACGTTTGCTCAGAATTTCCGGATATTCCTTGTCGATCTGCGCCCGAAAACCGGCAATCTCGTCCTTGCGCAGCGCAAGAATGATTTCGTAAACGGCGGGTACGCCGGCAAACTTACGCAGCGTGTGAACGAGAATGGGCACGCCGTCGATTTCTTTGAACTGCTTGCTCGGCGCTTTTTTTTTCGCGTTGGCCCCCGACGGCGGAGCCATGCGCGTGCCCAGTCCGGCCGCCGGAACAATGACAAAAACCTTCATAGGGGCGATCAGTATAGTACAGGATGGGGAATCTTTTCTCTCCGGACGAAGAGACGAGCTTGCCACGCCTTACCGCCGCTAGCTAAGACCTGGCGAACCGCCGTCCCTGCAACCGAAGTGAAGTTAGTCGGCGGCGCGGTCTCCAACCGCCGAGATGGCTTTCTTGGCCGGGTCAGACGCCGGCCCGCTGGCCGCGGTCGTGGTTGTCGAGGTAGGAGCAACGCTCACCGGGGGCACCGTTATTTTGGAATCGTGACGCCCCGTCGCGCGCTCATCCCATTTACCGAAGATCATCTTGCCCGCGGTCGTCTGCAGCACTGACGTCACCGAGATATCGATCGTCTTGCCAATCATCTTGCGCGCGTTGTCGACGACCACCATGGTGCCATCGTCGAGATAGGCGACACCCTGGTTGTATTCTTTGCCTTCCTTCAGGATGAACACGCGCATGATTTCGCCGGGCAGAACGATGGGCTTGAGCGAGTTCGCCAGTTCGTTGATGTTGAGCACCGCGACACCCTGTAACTGGGCGACTTTGTTGAGATTGAAATCGTTGGTGAGAATCTTGCCTTCATACAGCTTCGCGAGTTCGATGAGCTTCATATCGACTTCGCGGACGCTGGGAAAGTCGTCTTCCACGATCTGAATCTGCACCGACGCGGTCTTTTGCAGCCGCTGTAAGATGTCCAGGCCGCGGCGGCCGCGATTTCGCTTGAGCGAGTCGGCGGAGTCGGCGACTAGTTGCAACTCGCGCAGCACGAATTGCGGGATCACAATTAATCCATCGAGGAAACCGGTCTCGGCGATGTCAGCGATGCGGCCATCGATAATGACGCTCGTATCCAATATTTTGTAACTCTTCTTACCTGACTTTTCACCCCCGAAGATTCCACCGAGCGCGGCCAGGTTGAGTAAGTCGCCCTTATTGGATCCGACCGCCAACCCCACATAGGCCATAACCAGCATGACCATAATCTGGAGGAAGCTTTGTACCGGGCTCGGGGGCAGGCTGTTGCGAATAACGAGAGCGAAAAGATAGGCGCCAATAATGCCGAGCACGCTGCCGATGGCGGCGCCGATCAGGCGCTTCAGACTCATCGCGCGCAACCTCCACTCGAACACGATGATGGCGCCGCCGATCACGAGACCGACGGCCGCATCAAGGTGCGAGGGCAGGTTAAAGGGACGAATCAGAGAGCAGATAACAGCGACAATAAGAACAAGCAGAAGGCGTATAAGTAGAACGTCCACGAGTAAGACCTCTCTCGGAGAAGGTACCGTTTTAACGATTCCCGCCCGCCGCCGGTCATTTGGAGCCAATGATTATTAAAAGCCCAACGCCAGCGTTGTATTCACGGAGCTGTAAGAAGTCAAAAATGTGCCCCGTGCCCGGTTATATCCGGGTTGGTGCAAAGTGACGCGAGCAGTATATACCCGGTTGGGAAGGTCGACCAGTATTTCGCTTCGGCCTTTCCCAACTGGCCTTTGGCGCTACATTCCATCGTAATTTGGCCCGCCGCCGCCCTCGGGCGGAACCCAGGTAATGATCTGGTAGGGGTCCTCAATATCACAGGTTTTGCAGTGGACGCAGTTCGCAGGATTGAGGCTGATGCGCTTGCCATTCGGGGCCGAAGAGTCGTCAATCATCTCGTAGACATTCGCGGGACAGAAGTTCTGGCAGGGGCTGCCGAACTCCTTAACGCAGCGCTCGTTGCAGATGTTTGTGTCATCAATCAGCAAATGCGCCGGCTGATCCTCTTCATGCTTAGTGCCGGAATGATAGAGGTCTGTAAGTTTGTCGAAAGTAAGCTTGCCGTCACCCTTTGCCGGGCCAAGCATATGGGCTCGCTGCCCTCCGTCGGCGGGCAGTTTGGCGATGGGCTGTAGTTTCCCGTATCCGGGGAGCGACGGCAGCCGGTCGCGTAGGCCGCCCGGAAAAATCTCTTGCAGCACGGTATTGAACATGCCGGCGACCATGCCGTTGTCGAACCCCTGGTGAAAATTGCGCACTGGCCAAAGTTCGTCATAGATCCAACTGGTTTCGACGCGGCGCTGATACTTGCTGAGAATTTCCGAGGAACTATCCGATTGCACCAGCGCTTCAAAGGCCGTCTCCGCCGCCAGCATGCCGCTCTTGATGGCGAGATGAATTCCCTTCAGCCGCGCGGAATTCAGGAAGCCTGCGGAGTCGCCGACAATCATCCATCCATCGCCGCCGAGCGGCGGCAGCGACCACCATCCGCCATAGGGAAGCGACTTCGCGCCATAGCGAATCATCTTGCCTCCGCCGAGCAGGCGCGCAATAAATGGATGCTCCTTGAACGCCTGCAACACGTGCTGCGGATCAAGCCGCGGATCGCGATAATCAAGTCCTGTGACAAAGCCCAGGGAGACAGTATTTTCTTTCGAGCCGTAAATCCACGAGCCGCCATATTCTTTCGTAGTCAGCGGATAGCCCATCGTGTAAATAACTTCGCCCGCTTCGATGCGGCCAGCCGGTACTTCCCACAACTCTTTCACGCCCACGCCATAAGTCTGCGGATTGCGATCTTGCATCAAATCAAACTTCTGAATAAGTTGCTTGGTGAGCGATCCGCGTGTGCCTTCGGCGAGGATGACGATCTTCGCCTTAACGTCATAGCCCGCTTCGAAATTCGATTTCGGCTGGTTCTGCTTGTCGACGCCCTTGTCGTCGGTCCGCACGCCGATGACGCGACTGCCGTCTTTGCCCCTGTCAAAGATCAATTCCGATCCGGCGAAGCCCGTAAAAATCGTGATGCCCGCTTCTTCGGCTTTGGTTGCGAGCCACTTCACAAAGCGGTTGATGGAAATGACGTAGTTGCCATGATCCCGCAAAGGCGGTGGCGTTAGAGGCAGCTCGTAATGGTCGTCCCGCGTCAGAAAATGCACCGCTTCTTTGTGCACCACGGCGTCAAGCGGAGCTTCGTTCTCGAATCCCGGCAACAATTCCTTCATCGACCGCGGATCGAGAAGCGCGCCCGAAAGACAATGCTGTCCGGCCTCACGCGCTTTCTCAAGCACGTAGATATTTTCTTTGCTGAGCGGGGATTCCGGATGGCGCGCGTTGTGATCGTCGATCAACTGCGAGAGCCGCAGCGCGCAGGCCATGCCCGCAGGCCCACCGCCGACGATAACCACATCAGCCGGCATCTCGGGATGCTCAACGTTGGGGAGGGGCTTGCGGAAGATCAGCATTTGGCAGTAGGCCTTTGGCTCTTGACTCTTCTTTCTTGCGCAGAAGACATGATACGGGAAAGGCATCCACGGCGCATCGTCTGCCCTACGTCACCATTTCTTAAAGATCACCGCCACGGCACATACGATCAACGCAAAGCCTGCATAGTAGTTCCACTTCAGGGGTTGATGAAAATACAGGACGGAAAAGATCGAGAATACCGTCAAAGTAATTACTTCCTGAATCGTCTTCAGCTGCGCCACGCTAAATTCGTACGAACCGATGCGGTTGGCCGGCACTTGAAAACAATATTCCGCAAACGCGATCAGCCAGCTCAGGACGATGACCTTCAACAGCGGCGCGCTGCGATACTTCAGGTGACCATACCAGGCAAAGGTCATAAAAATGTTGGAAAGGGTCAAGAGCAGAATGGTCGTCATGCGGATCTAGGTTACGTGATTCCGCGATGCAGTTGTAGTCGGCGGTCGGGTTCCTGTGGTTCGCGGGACGGCGAGCGCGACTCTGTGCCGCTAAGATCTGTGCAACGAAGAGCGGAGAGCCTCGGCGAACGATTCGCGAATGGCCGGCAGCACTTGGTCCATTTGCGGCGGCGTCCCTACTGTGATCCGCACACATCCTTCGCAGCATGGGCTCGCCGAGAAATCGCGAACCAGGAGACCGCGCCGTTTCATGGACTCCAAAAAAATCTTTGCCGAGCCGCCCACTCTCACCAGAACGAAGTTAGTCTGGCTCGGCCAGAAGCGTAGCCCGAGTTCGCCAAAAAGTCGTTCTAACTGTTCGCGGCCGCGCTTGATCTGCGCCACATGTTCGCTCACGAAAGACCTGTCGGCGAGCGCCTCTTCTAGGCAAGCCAACACCACCGAATTTACGTTGAATGGCAGACTCAGCCGCCGCAAATAGTCGATCTGCTCGGCAGCGCCGGTCAGCACGCCGAGACGCAGGCCAGCGAGTCCGTAGGCTTTCGAAAAGGTGCGTGCCACGAATAGATTCGGATAACGCGCCGAGTCTGGGATCAGTGTCCGGCACGTCAACGCCCCGCCGCAAAATTCGAAATAGGCCTCGTCAATGACGACGGCTGCATCGGGAGCCGACTCTACAATCTTCAAGAGATCGGCGCGTGCTGCCGCCAGACCGGTGGGATTGTTGGGATTCGCAATCGCGATCACGCGCGTGCGCGGCGAAACCCGCGCCAGCAAATCGGCGACCGGAAGGACCAAGTCTTCACCCGACTGCACACGCGCGACTCTCGCGCCCAGCGTCGCGCCCAGCATCGGATACATCACGAACGTCGGGTCGGCGAAAAGCAGCTCATCGCCTCGCTCGAGATATGCCGTAAACACAAGCGACAGCGCCTCATCCATGCCGTTAGTGACGAGCACCTCCTCGGGCGCGATGCCGAGAAAATTCGCGACCAACCGCTCGCCGGCCTCGCGCTGCGGATAAAGCGAAACATCCTTCGCCGAGAGCGAATGCAACCGCGCCAGCACGCGCGGCGAGCATCCCGCCATGCTCTCGTTGAGGTCGAGGCTCAATCCGTCGCGGCTCAGGATCGGCGAATGGTACGGCTTCAACCCGGCAATTGTTCCCCGTGGCTTCAGCATGGCGCGAGCCTAAGCATGTTGCGACTGAGTTTACGACAGTCATTCCTCTCTGCGCCCGTACTTTACCGCGGCAAAGATTATGGTGCAGATCGCAAAATCCACCAGCAGGCCCCAATCTTCTTTAAAGAGCCCATGCCGTGCCACCGCCGGGAGATGCGGCATGAGCAGATAATAGAGCGCGTTGCCGGAGAGCACGGCCAGGAGCGCATCGAGAAAATTCTTTGCCGTCTTGCTTTTGGTCGGGGTCTTCGTCAAGCGAGCGTCCACTCCTGCTACCATCGCTTAAGATGCTGGAACCGTCCACTCCAGTGCAGTTTGTGAAGGGCATTGGTCCGCGCCTGGCCGACGTGCTGGCGGCCAAGGGCCTTCGGACGGTCGACGACCTACTCCACTACCTGCCCTTCCGCTACGAAGATCGGCTCAATCCGCGTTCCGTCGCCGAACTCCGCGCCGGAGAGACGGCCACCGTGATCGCCGAGGTCCGCAACTCAGGATTGTTTCGCACCCGCCGCATGCCTATCTTTCAGTTGACGGTAGGCCAGGGACGCAACCGCCTGAAATGTTTGTGGTTCAACGCCGCCTATTTGCAGGATCGCTTCCAGCCCGGCCAGATGCTGGCGCTCTATGGCAAAGTTGAGGAGGATCGCGATGGCGGATTGCAGATTGTGCAGCCGCAATTCGAGATTCTCGGCGATATCAACGCCAATGACGAAGGCGGCGCCGAGACGGCTGAAAAAGAGGCGGGGAAAAAAGCGGCCGCGTCGCTTGAAATCGGCCGCATCGTTCCAATCTACGAATCGACTGGGCAGGGTAAACTCACGCCGCGCTGGTTTCGCCGCATCATCCGATGGGCTCTGGAAAATCTAGGTTCCGACCTTCCCGATCCAATTCCGGCCGCAGTGCGCGGGCATCTCAGCCTGGTATCCTCGCGCGAAGCGTTATGGAAGGTGCACTGGCCTGACGCGGGCGAAAGCTTTAACGACCTGCAATCCTCGCGTACCGCCGCGCACATCCGTCTGATTTTCGACGAACTATTTTTCATCGAACTTGGCCTCGAACTCAAGCGTCGCGAGCAGAAGGCACAGGCCGGAATCGCTTTTCAGCTGAAAGACGGCGTTCGCACCGCAATCAAGAAGATATTGCCGTTTCATCCGACGGCGGCGCAGAAGCGTGTGCTCAAAGAAATCGCAACCGACATGCAGTTGTCGAACCCTATGCGGCGATTGCTGCAAGGCGATGTCGGATCGGGCAAGACGATCGTGGCCTTCCAGGCCGCGATTATCGCCATTGAAAACGGCTATCAGGTTGCGCTTATGGCGCCCACGGAAATTCTGGCGCAGCAACATTATTTTTCCGCCCGCCAGATTCTCGAGCGTGCCGGATACCGCATCGTGCTCCTGACCGGCTCGCTCGAACCGGATCGCAAGCGCGACATCCGCCGCCACATCGCCCAAGGCCACGCGCAACTCGTTATTGGGACGCATGCCTTGATTCAAGATCGCGTCGAATTCGAAAATCTGGGGTTGGTGATAGTCGATGAGCAACACCGCTTCGGAGTAATGCAGCGCCTGAAGCTGATGAAAAAATCAGACGACACGCGTGCGGTGCGGGAGCCTCGCCCCGTCCTGCCGGGCAAGAATGTAGAGCAAGACGGGGCGGAGCCCCGTCGCCACACAAACTTGAAGTCCGACACCGAGCCCGATGTGTTGGTGATGACCGCGACCCCCATCCCGCGCACCCTCGCGCTCACTCTCTATGGCGATCTCGATCTCTCGGTGCTTGACGAACTTCCGCCGGGGCGCACGCCAGTCGTCACCCGCGCCGTT
>Ga0210391_10001298_pt1 | contig 23067 bp, 20 predicted proteins | sample IncBWC12OmetaG_FD_160573 | JGI IMG/M metagenome (GOLD analysis project Ga0210391, IMG submission 160573) | Forest soil microbial communities from Barre Woods Harvard Forest LTER site, Petersham, Massachusetts, United States - Inc-BW-C-12-O ...
ATCTGCACGCGATTCATTGGGAGCACAGGCAAGATTGTGTCAAGTTCCAGGACATACTTTACACAGTGTTATCAGGACATCCTTTACACATTGCGAGTCAGCTCACCCAGCGGTCCACTGCAGTGGACCGCTGGGTGACGAGGTCAAGTTCGCGCACCAGGCTGCGGCAGTAGTACACCAACACGCGTCCATCGAGACGCTCGATGCGCACCCATTCGCCCGCCAGCGCGCGACTGATTTCCCAAGCCCGCCCCTGCAGGTGGAGCCGGCCTACCGTCGATACCCGGTAGACTTCCGCTCCCGCTTCGTATTCCCAGTCTGGCGGTTGCGCCACATAGCGGCGCTCACTTTTCTGCCACACCGTCGCTGGCGTTTTCATCGCCAGTGCTTCGTGCGGCCGCTGGTGATTATATTCATAACGAAATTCATCCAGCCAGATTTGCCGCTCCGCACGCGCCGGGATTCCTCGTCGCTGCATCGCCGCGCTCAACGCTCCGTGAAAACGCTCCACTTTCCCTTGCGTCTGCGGATGGCGATACCCGCTGAAGTGCAGCTGGATGCCTTGACGCATGATCCACACCGTCAGCCACGTCCAGCCCGCCACCGCTTTCATGTTCCACCACGGCGTCCCGTGATCCATCAGCATCTCTTGCGGCACGCCGCAGCGCTCGAACGCTGCGATCAGCTGCTGTTTTACAGGCGCTGCTTTGCTGCACCAGGTTCCGTGCAGCGCGATCGCGTAGCGGCTGTGATCGTCCAGCACCGACAGCGGTCCCACCGGTGCGTCCCATCCCAGCGGGCTTTTGAAATCCATCTGCCACAACTGATTCGCCGCGCCGCGCTCGAAGCGCTTCACCGCCGCGCGAAACCGGTCTTGCGCTCGCACCAATCCGCGCCGCAATAAAATCCGGTGCACCGTGATCACCGGCAGATGAATCCCCTGGTCCGCCAGCAACACTTGCAACTTCCGCGCGCCCCAGTCCGGCCGCTGCTGCCGCAACTCCACCACGCGCTCCTCCAGCTCGCTGGCCGTCTGCGTCGGACTCTGATGCGGACGCCGGCTCTTCTCCACCACGCCGGCAATCCCCTCCGCCCTATAACGCCGCAGCCACTGGTAACCCGTCGGCCGCGAGATCGCAAACTCCTCGCATAACGCGCTCATGTTCTTCTCGCCGCGTTTCGCACTCACCACAAAACGTACGCGTTGCTCGTCTACGTTCACCGTTCCCCACGCCATCCTCGCCCTCGCCCGAGGGCCCGTTATCTCCGTATCCCTCGCTCACTCTCCCGCCGAGTGTAAAGGATGTCCTGATAACGCCCTGTAAAGGATGTCATGAGACTGAACACAATCTTGCCTGTGCTCTTTGTCTTGATTCTGCTTATGAACTCGGTTTTAAAGCTGGTTCTGAAGTTGGTTCTGAACTTGGTTTTGACTTTAAGGCTGCCCCATCCTTCGCGCCTTTGCTTCATGCGAACGGTGGGGGTTTAGACGCAGCATCACCGACTTCGCAACACTTCGCGTGGCCAACTCGCCGTTGCTTTTCTCTGCGCCCTCTGCATATCTGCGGTAAATTTCTGTGCGGCGTGGTTAAAGCGCGTGCCTTCCCGGCTCATCGAACTCAAGCAGGATCTTGAACCCAATTACATCCGCTCCAAACCGTATCTTGAGTTCCCGAATTCCAAACGCAAAAGCCTTCGGCAAAGAGCCGCTCGGCGCCGCGGACGGGTCTTCCGGCAGTCTCCACGAAAAATTGCAGTGTGGGCAAGCGATGGGAATGTCGCGGATATCGTCCGGCGAAACGGTAAGCCGGGATTTGCATTTGTGGCACTCAAACGTGATCGCTCGAATTTCTTCTAACCCCACCACGATTTTGCGCTCGAACGTCACGTTAGCCGAAGTGTATCACGCCGAAGCGCGCTCTCCCCTTTCCCTATGGCGAAGCTCGCCTGCTCCAGGATATCGCCTTCACTCGTCACCCATGGTAGCGCGGAAGTCGTCCCGAGCCGATAACGAACAACGATAGCCCGCAACACCCGATGCTGCTATGCTTTCTCCGATCGATTCCACAGAGGCCGCGCTGATGGCACAAGCCGCAACCCCCGCAATCCCCTACTCCACGCCGAAAGACGATGCCCGCGCTCCCGTCCCCGGGTACATCTGGTGCGGCCTGTTCGGCGTCATCTCCATCGTTTTCGGCCTCTACTGGGATATTTCCTGGCACATGAGCGTCGGCCGCGACACTTTCTGGACCCCGGCGCACATGGCCATCCAACTAGGCGGCATTCTCGTCGCGCTGACCAGCGTCTATCTGATCCTTTCCACCACTTGGGGCAATAATCCCGCGGCCAGAGCTGCCTCTATCCAAGTCTGGGGTTTCCGCGGCCCTCTCGGCGCGTTCCTAGCCTGTTGGGGCGGCGTGGTGATGGTCACTTCAGCACCGTTCGACAACTGGTGGCACAATTCGTTCGGCCTAGACGTAGCCATTGTCAGCCCCCCGCACATGGTGTTGGGCGTGGGGATTCTGGCTGTCGCGATCGGCGCGCTGCTTCTACTGGTCAGCTGGATGAATCGCGCCCGAGGTGACGCGCACACGCGACTTCGCCGCCTGTATCTGCTTATGGGCGGCGTGATCCTCTCGCTGCACTGGGTGCTGCTCTCCGAATATACCGGTGGCAGCCAGATGCACGGCCCCGCCTTCTATCGCGCCTTATCGCTGGCTGTGCCGATAATCCTGATCGCGCTCTCGCGTGCCAGCGGCTATCGCTGGGGCGCGACAATCGTCGCCGCGATCTACACCGCGTGGGTGCTGGGCCAGCTCTGGCTGCTGCCATTATTCCCCGCGACGCCGAAACTCGGTCCGGTGTTCACCAAAATCACGCACATGGTGCCGCTGGAATTTCCCACGCTCATCATTGTTCCGGCCATCGCTCTGGATTTTTTGCTGAACCGCTACGCCAGTAAAAATAAATGGACTCTCGCGGCCATGCTCGGCACCGCCTATCTCGCCGTGCTGCTCGCGGTGCATTGGCCGCTCGGCGATTTTCTGATTTCACCTGTAGCGCGCAATTGGGTCTTCGGCCAGAATTATTTTCCATACATGGAATCGCCTTCGGAATATCACTACAACTGGGAATTCGTGGACCTCGCGCCAACCACCGGACTCTTCTTGTATGGAATCGGCATCGCGCTCGTAACCTCGATCATCGGCTCGCGCATCGGTCTCGCCGCCGGTGACGCATTGCGCGGCTTGCGCCGGTGAGCGCCATGCCGCGGCGCGGGATCACCTCGCGCATGCGCGAGCTTGCACTGGCGCTGCTCGCCGGTCTGCTGTTGATCGCGCCGGTCTCGGCGCACGTCGGAAATCCGGACGTCTATTTTCAAGGCACGGCCGGCCCCTATCAGCTGATCATCACCATCCGCACGCCGCAGATGATTCCCGGCACCGCGGACGTCGAAATTCTAAGCGCCACGCCCGGCATTTCGAAAATCACTGTCGTTCCGCTCTACATCGTCGGCCCCGGCGCAAAATATCCGCCCGTCGGCGACCTGCTCGCCCAATCCAAAGAAGACCCGCAATATTTCTTCGGCAAAATCTGGCTGATGGAATCCGGTTCGTGGCAAGTGCGCGTGCAAGTGGAAGGCTCGCAAGGCGCGGGCGAACTCGCCGTGCCCGTGCCCGCCGCCGCGCGCCGCACGCTGCCCATGGAAAAATCGCTCGGCATTCTGCTCTTTGCATTGATGTCGTTGCTGGTCGTCGCGATTATTTCAATTGTGGGCGCGGCACGCCGGGAAGCCACGCTACCGCCCGGCGAATTTCCGTCCGCGGAAAGGTCCCGCCGCGGCCGCTGGATGATGGCTGGCGCCGCCGTCGTGGTTTTTGGCATCTTGTATTTCGGCAACTGGTGGTGGAATTCCGAAGCCAGCGCAAAAGCGCGCCAGATGATTTACAAACCACCGCCGCTCGACGTTTCTCTCGAGCCCGGCGGAAAGCTCCTGCTAAAAATGGGCGACTCCGCATGGCACAGCAGCCGCCCCGAAACCGTGATGACCAATCTCATGCCCGATCACGGCCACCTCATGCATCTTTTTCTGTTGCGCGAGCCCGGCATGGATCGCTTTTACCATCTGCACCCGCAGCTCGTTCTGGCCGAGCCAGGTCTTCAGGCAAATAACGGGATCTCGTTCGAAACGGATTTGCCCGCGATCCCGGCGGGGCGCTATCAAGTTTTTGCCGACGTGGTTCGCGAATCCGGCTTCCCCGACACCATGATCGCGGAAACCGATCTGCCGGATATTCCCGGCGTCGCGCTCACCGGCGACAATTCCGCCGCCGCGTTTTCACCGCTTCTCGCCGATGGATTCAGAGGCTACAGCGGAGGTGAGGTGGCAGAGATGACGGGCGACGCGCCACGCGGCGCGACCGCGACTTTGCCCGATCGCTACAAAATGATTTGGGAGCGCGGCACCGCACCATTCACCGCCAATCATTTCGTCTGGCTGCGTTTTCGCCTGGAAACGCCGGATGGCAAGCCCGTCAACGATTCCCAGCCTTACATGGGAATGGCCGGACACGCGGAAATCGTAAATTCCGATCGCTCTGTCTTCGCGCATATCCATCCCGACGGCTCGGTCGCCATGGCCGCGCTGGAACTAGCGCAGAAAAACTCAGTGACGGGAAATGCCGGAGCGAGCGCGCGAGCGGGAGCGAACGCAGGCGGCAAGAGCGGCACGGACATGTCTCAGATGGATATGTCGATGGCTCCGCGCTCCGCAGAAGTATCCTTCCCCTACGGATTCCCCAAAGCGGGCTACTACCGCCTCTGGGTCCAAATGAAGCGCGGCGGAACCATCGAAACAGGCGTCTTCGATACGCAGGTGGTTCACTGAGGCGGACCACCTGTTCTGTTGGCGCCGGCGTTTCGCCCGGCGATCTCGAATTCTTCCGCTGCGGTTACGAATTATCAGGCCGCATCATTTTCGCGGCCGTTTTTGTTACCAGGCTTCTGGGCGCCAGGCGCTGCCCTTCTTTCATCAGACGATTCATGAAGCCGGAAATCACGTACGGCTTCCCTGCCGCTTGTGCTTCCAGGCCAACGCGCGCGACTTTCTCCGCCGTCTCGGCATTTCTGAACGGCCGGTCCGGCTGCTGCGCGACTTCCTGAAATTCCGTCACGGTCGAACCCGGACACAGCGCGCAAACGCGCACTCCCAGCGGACGCACTTCCTCCGCGATTCCTTCGGCGAGCAGCAAATCGAACGCCTTGGTCGCCGCATAACAGGAACTGAATGGCAGCGGCTGAAACCCCGCGAGCGAAGCAACGATCATCACGTCGCCATGCTTCCGCTGCACCATCGGAGGCAGGTACAACCGCGTTAGTTGCACCACAGCGGCACAGTTCACCTGAATCATCTCCAGCATTTTCGCCACGGGAATCTCGTGCACGAAACCGTAAGCGCCGAAACCAGCGTTGTTGATCAGAAACTCGACCTCAATCTTCTTGTTCGCCGTGAACGCGTAGAGTTCGCCGGGAGCTTCCGGGCGCGTCAGGTCCGCGGCGAATACTTCGGTCTTGATGCCACGCTGCGACGACAGATCCGCAGCCAGTTTTTGCAAGCGGTCACTACGCCGCGCCGTGAGCACCAGATTCGCGCCGCCCGCCGCCAGCAGCTTCGCCAGCTCCAGCCCGATCCCGGCGCTCGCCCCAGTGATCAGCGCCCACTTGCCCCGCCATTCCTGCTGCCACTTTTCCGCCACGGAATCCCCCGATCAGGCGTAGACGAGTTCTCAACGCCGCTCCCCGAAACTCTATCACAGCGACGCCTGCACCATCCGGACAGGCTAATTCGACGTGCGAAGCGGGATGAAGCCACAGTTCGGAAAGGTGCAAACAGCGGAAAACGGCGAGGACCACTTCAGAGAAGAGCTTCAGGCGTGGTGGGGCTTCTCGCGAGGCATCACAGTGTCCCGGATACGCACGCCCTGCTCTTTCAGGCGATCGAGCAAACGCCGCGCCCAGACGAATTCAGCCGCGAGGATGCCCAGGGCGAGCATGATCGTGAGCCAGCCCGGTCCGGGCGTCGCGATCATCACGATTCCCAGCGCGAGCAGCGTGAAACCGATGATCACTTTGACAATCCGCTTCGCCTGCTGGAAGGAATTGATCAGCACCGATCGTCTCACTTCACCAGAGTCACAGCGCTCGTGGTCGATTTCCGAGCTGCTTTAGTGGTTAGATGCGGCTCAATCGATTAAGTATCGGTGTGCACGCCGAATTCCATCGTAAATGTTTCGCCGCAGGCACAAATTTTGATTCGTGCGCCGACAACAGTGGGCTTGCGTGACGCAGCAGCGCTTGAATCTGCGTCGCGCAGCAAGCCGCCGCCCCAAATGGAAAGTTTCTGCCGGGTAAGTGGCAATACGGAACCGCACGTGGCAGCGGAATGGAGCTCCCGCAGCCGGGATTCAGGAAATCAGACCGCGCAGCGACTACTAAAACTTGTACACGATCCCCACCGAAGCTTTCGGGCTGATCTGATACGTGTTGAAGAACCGGCTGGCGATGCCATCAATTGCGAATCGCAGCGCCGCGTGCCGATGGTGGCCGTTCAGATCCACGCCCACGCCCGCCAAACCAGCGAGCGCGCCCTGCCCGCCATACGGCGTTTGCGGCGTGATCCACATTCCTCCGATCATGGCGTGCGCCCAGACGTCAATACCTTTTGGCCCCACGTAGCGAAACCGCGGGCCAATCCCGCCAAAGACCAACCAGGAATTCTGTCCCGGCTGGCTGCCATAAGTGGCCATCACTTCTGCATCGGCCCCGAGCCAATCCCGGTACCAGTAAACAGCGGAGACGTTCCCACCGTTCATGTTCGAAGTCGTGCCGGGAACTTCGTAGAAACGGAAGAACGAGTAGCCGGCATAGAGGTCCCAGCTGTACTTCTCAAACACACCTTGCACGTCCTGAGGCATGGCCGCCGGAAATGCTGGCGCCGGATTGGCGAACGCTGGCGCTGCGAATAGAGTCGGGGAACTTGTTGCCGGGCTTGCCGGCGTCGCCGCCGTTGCGGGCGCAACCGCGTACGTCATGAAGGCGGGGCTCGCAAGCGTGACAGAATCCCCGAAGTTCGCCTGAGCTCCGGCGTTTACGGCCACGAATAACAGGCCGCCCAATAGAACAGAGATATATTTCATCGCCTATTTCCCCCAGACGAAGCAACGCCCTAACCGCTTCACCATAACTCTGAGGGATAGCCAAAGGGCGTGTCTACTGCTTTGATTGGCTTTGCCGCTTGGATATCACCCTGTTCGCTGGGACAGTCCAGAGCTAGGCCGCGCGGCCTGGAACTCGTTGGCGACTCGCGCCGAGTCGTATCGTCGGAGCCTCCGGACAAAGCGAGGGATTCACCGCAGCGGGGAAGAGTTCGCAGAGAACTGCAGAACAACTTTGCGATCAGGGCTGTTGTCCCCAATTCGCGTGGGACGAGACTTGAACCGCCGCAATCTTCACTTGACCTGACAACAATTTCTGCTATTCTGCGGGGGCTGCCTTACCAGCAGCGCTTATCAAGAGTGGTTGAGGGGACAGGCCCTGCGACGCCACAGCAACCTGGTGCAACTGCCAAGGTGCTAATTCCTGCCCAGTGGGGAGAGATAAGATCCTCGATAGACCGGCCACCGGTCGTTGAAGATTCAACTCCCAAGCTGAAGTCGAACTAAAGCCTGCATTCGCAAAAGCGAATGCTCGCGTTTTTATTGCAGCGCATGGTGCGCTGGACAAGGCCTATCTCCATTCAGTTTGCATTCGAGGGCCTCGACCAGACCATGACGCCGCGGCGGAGCACATTCCGCCATATTGGGCGGAGCTGAATTTGGACGATAACAGATGCGGTGAAAGAGAAGGTCGCTGACACCGCGACACAATGGGCCGGACAGAAACGAAAAAGAGGATGGACTAAGGAGCACGACAATGAATTTTGCGACGAAGACGATTCACGCAGGGCAGCCATCGGAACCCGAAACTGGTTCGCTGATCGCGCCCATTTTTCAGACTTCCACGTACGAACAGGACGCGCCCGGGCAGGACAAGGGCTTCAACTACTCGCGCACAAATAATCCGACGCGGCAACGGCTGGAGACGGTGCTCGCCGAACTGGAAGGCGTGCAGTACGCCGCCCTGTTTGCGTCCGGACTCGCTGCCGAGAACGCGGTGCTGCAGGCCTATCTGCGCCCCGGCGACGAAATCGTGATTCCCACCGACGTCTACGGGGGCACGTACCGCATCCTCAATAAGGTGTATGCGCCGATCGGCGTCACCATCAAACAGCTGGATATCGCGAACCGCGCGGCGCTGCAAGCGGCCATCACGGATCGCACCAAGCTGGTGTGGATCGAATCGCCGACGAATCCGCGCTTGCTGGTTTACGACATCGTGGACATCTGTCGCCTCGCACACGCGAAATCGGCGCTAGTGGTGGTAGACAATACCTTTGCGACGCCATATTTTCAGCAGCCGTTCGAGCTGGGCGCGGACATCGTCGTGCACAGCGTGACGAAATATCTGGGCGGGCATTCGGACACGATTCAGGGCGCAGCTCTTGCGAAAGAGGCGTCGGTTTTCGAGCCGATTAAATTTTTGCAGAACGCCACCGGCGCGGTGCCCTCTCCGTTCGACTGTTGGCTGACCTTGCGCGGATTGAAAACGCTGGAACTAAGAATGCAGCGCCACGAAGAGAACGCTATCGCCATCGCGAATTCGCTAAAAGGCCATCCACTGGTGCGCCAGGTTTATTTCCCGGGGCTGCCGGAACATCCTGGACACGAGATCGCGAAAAAACAGATGACCGGATTCGGAGGAATGGTATCTTTTGAATTAGAAGGCACGATCGAGGAAGTGGTGGCGTTCTGCTCCTCGCGGCGTTACTTCACGCTGGGCGAAAGTCTGGGTGGCGTGAAAGCGCTGCTGTGCCATCCGGCGACGATGACCCACGCTTCGATTCCCGCGGAAACACGCGCGGAACTGGGACTTTCGGATACGTTGATCCGCCTGTCGCCCGGCTGCGAGAACGCGAAAGACCTTGTGGAAGATTTGCTCGAGGGACTTACGTTGCTGGATCATCAGCGAAGAACTCAGAAGGTGGCGGCGGCCAGTGCCCACTAAAACCGAGGGAGTGGAACCAGCTGCACGCGGAAGCGCGTGGCGGCCGGGCTCCGCGAAAATTGATGTAGGAATTCTGGGCGCGACGGGGGCGGTTGGGCAGCAGTTTATCGCGCTGCTGGCGAATCATCCGTGGTTTCGCGTTACATGGCTGGCAGCCAGCGAGCGCTCCGCCGGGAAACGCTACGGCGATTTGAGCTGGCGTTTGCCAACGGAATTGCCGGAGGAAACAGCGCGGCTTTCCGTCGAAGCGCTGAAGGCCGGCGCAGGTCCGCATCTGGTATTTTCGGCGCTGGATTCTTCGATCGCCGGTGAAGCGGAGATTGAATTTGCGCAGGCTGGACACATCGTAGTCAGCAATTCGCGCAATCATCGAATGGATCCTCTGGTGCCGCTGCTGATTCCCGAAGTGAATCCCGAGCACTTGGGATTGCTGCCGCTGCAACGAAAAGTCAAGGGCTGGAGCGGCGCGATCGTCACGAATCCGAATTGCGCGGCGATGCCTTTGGTGATTGTGCTGGCGTCTTTGCGCACGTATCAACCAAAGCGCGTGCTGGTCACCACGCTGCAGGGACTATCCGGCGCCGGATATCCGGGTGTGGCCTCGCTGGATGCAACCGCGAACGTGATTCCGTATATTGATGGTGAGGAACAAAAGATCGAGACCGAAACTCGCAAAATTCTGGGGAGATTGGTTGCGGATGCCGTCGAGCTGCATCCCGTGGCAGTGAGCGCGACGAGCACGCGCGTTCCGGTGATTAATGGGCACACCGAAAGCGTGTCCGTGGAATTCGAGAAGACCGTATCGCACGAGGAAATATTGGCGGCATTCCGCGATTTTTCCGGCGAGCCGCAGAAATTGGAATTGCCGAGCGCACCACAGCCCCCGATTGTTTATCACGACGCGCCAAATCGTCCACAGCCGCGGCTGGACGTGGAGCGCGGCGGCGGAATGGTGACGCAGGTTGGCCGCTTGCGGGCTTGCGCGGTGTTGGGCCACAAATTCGTGCTGCTGAGCCATAACACGATTCGTGGCGCGGCTGGCGCGGCGATCTTAAATGCGGAATTGATGGCGGCGAGGAGTCTTCTCGGCTGACGCAGATTTCAGCGCGACTGATGGGCTGGCTCCGCCGCGTGTCTTACGAGTATCTGATTGAACTGCGCCAGTTGCTGCTCGAGCGTGTGAAACATATCCTCGGCGCCGGAAACTTCGCCGGACTTTGCCAGCAACTCCAGCCGCTGAGCGGTTTCCCATGCGCCCGACAATGCGAAATTCCCCACCGAACCTTTCAGCGTGTGTGCCGCTCGTTCCAGTAGTTTCGCATCCCTAGTGCGCAGGGCCTCGCGAATTTCGTCCAGCATTTTGGGGCACTCTTGAAGAAATATCCCGGCAAGCTCTTTCAATAACTCGCCGTCACCATCGAAGCGCGCCAGCAGTTCTGCATCGCTCGGTGGTTTGGGGTTCGGATCCGCGGGAACATTAGGAAGCTTCGGACGTCCGGGAAAAGCCGCCAGGATTGTCGCCGCGAGCTCGACTGGATTGATAGGCTTGCTTATATATCCATCCATCCCGGCGGCGAGACAGCGTTCGCGGTCGCCCTTCATCGCGTGCGCGGTGACGGCGATGATCGGAATGTGCGCGCCCGTTACGAGTTCCTTTGCGCGGATGTCAGCGGTGGCTTGCAACCCATCCATTTCCGGCATCTGCACATCCATCAGGATGATGTCGAATTGCAGGGATTGATTCAGCTCCCAGCGCTCCAGGGCTTCCCTGCCGTTGTTTACTAACGTCACCACGTGGCCCTGTTTCTGCAGCAGTTTTTGCGCTAGCAAGCGGTTGATCGGATTGTCCTCCGCGAGAAGGACGTTCAGCTTCGGGTGCGACTGGTCGACAACCGGGCGTGTGGTCAAGGAACAGTCCTCGTGCGCGGTGCCATGCTCCGCTGCGCGCAGCATCACCATTTAATTTTGGGATTGTCGCCACGCGATCGAGCGCGGCAGCAGGAAGGGGAACTACAGTTTGATGCTAGGCCTCGCGACGCTGTACGTCAATGCCCCGATGTTCTGGTGTGCAACAGCGTGGCAAAGCACAGGTTGCAAATGCGTGGAGTAACACAACGCGAACCCAGGAAATTAGGTGAGCACCCGCAACGGAACGGATTTGCGCCCTCGTCCCCGATCAGACCGCGCGTCGCTGAGGGAGGACGAGGGCGTTCCGTGCGAACTGTTTACGGCTGAGGCAGGGTCCAGACCAGCAGCACAGGTATGTTGTCATCCACCGCAGCGAAACGCGCGGTGTCCCCCTTGGTCATCACCGCGAGGCCGAACGCGCCGCCGAAGTTCGGATCCACCGAAATTTCCTTCACAAATTTGCCGCCGACGGTGAACTCGACGATTTCGCTAGGCTGATTCGGGTCGGGATTAATGGCGTCGTTATTGGCCACCACGAGATGGCCGTTGGGCGCCATGATCATGCCGAGGGGGCCGTGCAAATGAACGTTGTCCTGGTAAATGATTCTGCCGGTGCCGTGATCCTTCTCTGCGCAGCCGGCGTTCGCGACGGCGAAAACGGCGTTATCGTCGCTGGAGGCAACGTACAGAACGTCTCGTTCGGCATCGTAAACCAATCCGGTGGGAGCATCCACAAACGTAACCGGGTCGCACTGATGCTGGTAGCCGGATGCGATTTGCGTGACGTTCTTTACAGACACGCCGCTCGAGCTGACTTTCAGATCGAGGCGAACCACCGTGCCGGTCAATCCGTTCGCCACGAAGAATTTCGCCGAGTCCCCTTCATCGAACAGCGCTGAATCCCAGGGACCGTTGATTGAGGAATCGGCGATGCTGCCCACCTGCTTGCCGCTCGAGTTAATCACTAGAATCGAGCCGGGCGTGGCGTTGCCGCAAGTGCCATCCGGCGACGGAAAGTTGCCCACCAACACGAAACCTTTGCGCAAGATATTTAACGCGGTGCTGAGACCCGTCGGAGTGCCACTCTGGAAGAAAAGAGACTGCGTGCCAGTGGAGGAGATGTCCACGATGGTGGTTCCGGTGCCTTGCAGGTTGGTGACGGCGTTGAAATTTGAGACGAGAATGTCGCCGGGTTTGGCCGTCCCTTGTGGAAACTGGGGAGGCACGAAGGCGACGCCGTACGGGTTCACGTCTCCATTGGCCGGGACCGTGGAGACGCTTTGAACGGGCGAGGGCAGGAACGGTTGGTGATCTTCGTCCTGTGCCCTGACTGCTGCCGGCAACACCAAGACAAGGACTGTGAGAATGAGCAGGCTCTTGCGCTGAAATGCTAGCGGAGCGATGGAGCTATGGCGATTGAGGAACCGTTTGTCTTGCGAGGCGTCGCGCTTCATTATGTTTCTCCTTGTCGAACCCAGCGCCGTCGAGCGTCGGTCGGTGAAGGAGCCTCGGAGATTCCCTCAGTAATCCGCGAGCCAACTGTGCGCTGGGACCGTACTTGTACCGCTGAAGGGTTCTGGGGCGTGTCACGGCTGCGTCTGTAATTTGTCAACAATTTGCAACTTCGAGGTGGGCCTGGTACCGCACAGGACTGCGATCATTTCACGGTCCGATGACCTCGGAACTTGCTCGCTATGCCCTTTTCGACACGGACGCGCTGGAGTTGACACCCAGCCAAGCGAGGCGCTGCTAGATTGATAATCGACGAAATGATTATCCTGCCGGAAGACCGGCTTGCCGTGTGTCCGGCGACTCTCCTCAGGGAGAAACCTGCGTGCGCAACATTCGCTTACGGACGAAGTTCCTGCTATCGCTGCTCGCGATCACCGCTGGACTGAGCAGCGCAACGCTGCTGATCGTCAGCTACAGCGTGCAGAATCGCGTGCGCGAGAATATTCGCGAAGACCTGCGTAACTCCGTCGACATGTATCAGAGCTTCGAGCGACAGCGCGAAGCGACCTTGAAGCGCTCGACCCAACTGCTCGCGAACCTTCCCAACGTGCGCGCCATGATGACCACCGAGGACTCCGCAACAATTCAGGACGCATCCGAGGATGTCTGGAATCTGAGCGGCAGCGATTTGATGGTGTTCGCGGATCGCTCGGGCAAGGTGGTGGCGACGCGTGCCAAGAGCGCGAGCTTTGAGCGCCCCGCGGCACAGGAATTCATGCAGCTTACGTTGAACAGGGAAGAGCCACGCGATTGGTGGTTCGGCGGAGGACACCTTTATGAGGTGTGGATCCAGCCGATTTATTTTGGGGCGGAGTCCAAGGATTCAACACTCGGTTATCTCGCGGTGGGCCACGAGATTGACCAGCGTGCGGCGAAGGACTTCAGCAAGATCGCGTCGAGCGAAGTCGCATTTCGCTGGGGCGATACCTTTGTGGCGAGCACTTTGACAGACGCGCAGCAGGCCGAGCTGGCGCGACAGCCGCAGCGCGACTCGGCAGGGTCGCAGGAAACGCAAATCGGCAACGAACGATATCTTGCGACGACCGTCGAGCTCCCTCCCGACGCGCAGCCACGCGTCACTCTGACCGTTTTGAAATCGTTCGACAAGGCCACATCATTTCTGCGGGATTTGAATCGCATCTTGCTAGCACTGGGATTGCTCAGCGTGATCGCGGGCAGCGTGTTGGTATTTTTTATTTCGCACACGTTTACGCGGCCGCTGGCGAATTTGGTCGCTGGCGTTCGCGCACTGGAAGGAGGCGACTACGGCTTTCCCTTGGAGAGCACGGGTGGAGACGAGGTCTCCGAGGTGACGGGGGCGTTCTCGCGGATGCGCGCGAACCTGCAGAAAACGCAGGCGGAGCAGCAAAAGCTGGAGGAGCGGCTGCGCCAGGCGCACAAAATGGAGGCCGTGGGGAGGCTGGCGGGCGGCGTGGCGCACGATTTCAATAATTTGCTGACGATTATTCGCGGCAACAGCGACCTGCTGATTGACCGCGACGGCGCCGACGCATTCCACAAACGTTGCGTGGAACAAATTCAGAAGGCTTCCGGGCGCGCCGTCGCGATGACGCGGCAGTTGCTGGCCTTCAGCCGCATGCAAGTGCTGCAACCGCGCGTATTGGATTTGAACGCGGTAGTCGCGGAAATGGGTAAGATGCTGCCGCGATTGATTGGCGAACACATCGAGCACGTGTTTGTGCCGGAGCCGAAACTGAAACTGGTGACGGCCGACCCGGGCCAAATCGAGCAGGTGCTGATGAATCTGGCGGTGAACTCGCGCGACGCGATGCCCGGTGGCGGAACGCTCACGGTGCGGACCGCGAACGTCGAGACGACGCAGGTGGACAGCGCGCGACATGGGTCCATGCCGCCCGAATCGTACGTGCTGCTTTCCGTGAGCGATACCGGTATCGGAATGGACGAGCAGACCAAAACTCATATTTTCGAGCCGTTCTTCACTACCAAAGAGGTCGGCAAGGGTACAGGGCTGGGCCTGGCGACCGTTTATGGGATTGTGAAGCAAAGCGGCGGATTCATCTGGGTGGAAAGCGCGCTGGGAAAGGGCACAACGTTCGAAATTTATCTGCCGCTGGCGTCTGGTCCCGCATCCAAGGCAGAGGCGGAAGCCAAGCAAGCCGCGCTGCGGCGCGGAAGCGAGACGATTCTGGTGGTGGAAGACGAAGCCGGGGTGCGCGAGCTGGCAGGCCAATTCCTGAAAGCGCAGGGCTACACGGTGCTGGAGGCAAAAGACGGCATCGAGGCGCTGGAAATTGCGGCGCGGCACGAAGGAACTATTCACGTAACGTTCACGGACATGATTATGCCGCGAATGAGCGGCACGGAGCTGGTGAAGCGACTGCAAGCAATCCGGCCGGACATGAAGGCGGCTTATATGACAGGCTATACCGAGTATGCAACCTCCGGTAATGAATCGTCTTCCAATCAGCAGAGTTCGATACTTCAGAAACCATTTTCCTCGACTTCTTTGGCTGACATGATCCGCGCCGTGCTGGCGGGACAAGTCAGCGAAAAGGCGAGCGATGCCAAGAAATGCCGCGTCCGCTAGGGAACGCTGGGAAATTTTGCAGCGTGCGGCGCGGCGCCAGGCGAACAGACAGGCCCTACCAAGATCATCAAGGAGGCCCGCCATGCTAGGCAACGGGCGCCGAAAAGTATTCATTCCTGTATGGATCATCGCCAGTTTTTTGCTGCTTTATTCACCGCCAGGCAAATGTCAAAACGCTGCGCCGCCGTCCGCTTCGCCCGGTGCTGCGCCAACTGACTCAGTGCCGGACATCCGTGCGCTCGCTGATTCGGTGCGCGCGCTGCAGGCGCAGGTGCAGCGCTTGAATTCACAGGTGAGCGAGCTGCGCGCCGCTGAGGAACGAGAGCACGCGGAGGCGCGCGCGCTGCGCAGTGAGCTGAATCGCGCGACTGCGAAATTGCTAACGACGCCTGGCCAGGCGCATGACGCATATGCTGCAGTGACCTCGCCCGCGAACGCGCCGCCGGATAACACGGCGGCCGCGGCTGTGGCTGCTGCTGGTCCGGCGACTAGCGAGCAGGGTACGTCGCTTGAGCGGCGCGTCACGAAGCTGGAAGACAATCAGGAATTGACGGACGCGAAGGTGCTGGACCAGAGCCAAACGAAAGTGGAAAGCGGCTCGAAATATCGCGTGCGTTTTTCCGGAATGGTGCTGCTGAACGCTTTTGCGACGCGCGGCTCGGTTGACAATTTGGACTTCCCGGAAGTCGCTACTCCTGCCAACGTGCCAGATACCTCTGGAGCGTTCTCTGGATCGCTGCGCCAGTCACAACTGGGAGTGGAGGTGTTCGGGCCGGACGTGGCCGGAGCGCACACCAGCGCCAATGTGCGATTTGATTTCGCGGGCGGGCAGGTAGACGCGCCGAACGGTGCAGTGATGGGAGTAGTGCGCTTGCGTACCGGGACAATCCGCATGGATTGGGCCGACACTTCAATCGTTGCCGGACAGGATTCGCTGTTCTTCGCACCTCTGATGCCGACCTCACTGGCTTCGCTGGCGATTCCGGCACTCTCCTACTCGGGTAATTTGTGGCTCTGGACGCCGCAGATACGCATCGAACATCGTGTGGCGCTGTCGGAGGATTCGAGTTTGCTGTTGCAGGCGGGAATTTTGGACTCGCTGACGGGCGATTATCCCAACCTGCAAATGCGGGTGCCGAGCGAGGGCGAACAATCGGGCCAGCCAGCATACGCTGCGCGGGTGGCGTGGAGTCATCACGCGTTTGGCAGGGACGTGACGGTCGGAGTTGGCGGATACTACGGGCGGCAGAATTGGGGATTCGGACGGGGCGTGGACGGATGGGCGGGCACAACGGATGTGACCGTCCCGCTGGGAAAATATTTTGATTTCACCGGAGAATTTTACCGCGGGCGCGCGGTGGGCGGGTTCGGAGGCGGTATCGGGCAAAGCGTGCTGTTCTCCGGGCCGGTGACGGATCCCACCACCACGATTCGCGGACTGGATTCGATGGGCGGATGGATTCAGGTGAAATACAAGCCCAAGGCAAACTTCGAAGTGAATTTTGCGCTGGGGCAGGACAATCCCTTCGCCGGCGAGCTGAGGAATTTCCCCGCGACCATGTACTATTATGGGCCGCTCACGTCGCGCAACCTGACTCCGTTCGTAAATTTCATCTATCACGCGCGTTCGAATGTTTTATTCTCCGCGGAATACCGGCGCTTGCAGACGTATTATCTCGACAGAAATTTGGAGACGGCCAATCAAATCGGATTGAGCGTGGGTTACATATTTTGAGGTGGAAGTCGCAAATGCGGCGCTGCGTCAAAGGGCTCGGCTGGCTGCTCGCGTGCAGTGCGTGCGCGGGCACGAGTGCGGCAACGGCTGCCGCGCAGACGTCCGCTGTTACCGCGGAAGTTTCGGTGTCGAAGCCCGGGTCCGGGGGACATCAACACGGAATCACCGGCAACCGCGTGGATGAATCTCAGGTGGTGGTGTGGTTGACGCCGCTCGATGCGCCAGCTGCGAACGATCCGGCCACGGCTGTGACTGCGGCGAAGGTACCGGAACTCGTGCAACGTAATAAGAGCTTCGAGCCGCACGTGATTGTGGTGCAAGTGGGCTCGCTGATTCAGTTCCCCAACAAAGATCCGTTCTTCCACAATATTTTTTCGATGTACGACGGCAAAAGGTTTGATTTGGGGCTCTACGAGGCGGGCACCAGCCGCTCGGTGCGATTCGACCGGCCGGGAGTGAGCTTTCTATTTTGCAATATTCACGCGGAAATGAGCGCGGTAGTGATTGTAGTGGATACGCCATACTTCGCGATGTCAGATCGCACGGGGCATCTAACGATTCCCAACGTTCCCGACGGCCGATACCAGATGCACGTCTGGTACGAACGAAGCCTGCCGGAAAATCTGAAAGCTTTAAGCCGGGTCGTCACGATTTCCGAGAACACGCACACGCTGGGACCGATCCACGTGGTCGATAATCCGAATTTTACATTCGCGCACAAGAACAAGTACGGCGAAGACTACGTCCCGCCACCGACCGAGGGTTACCAGCACCCTTGAAATTGCGCGCATCCAGCAAGAAATGCGTCCGTTTGCTCTTCGATCGCTTCCGACTTACGCCGTGCCGAAAAACTGCTGCAATTCATCCAAGGTTTCCTCGGGACGTTCTTCCTGGAGGAAATGGCCGCAATCAAGACTGCGCCCGGTAACGGTTGCGGCCGCTTTCGCCCGCCAGGTCGCGAGGATGTCCCACAACGGCCCTACGGTTCCTTTTGCCCCCCACAGGGCGTGAACCGGTACCACGATCTTGTTTCCCGCACGGTCATCCGCCTCGTCCATCGCAAGACCGACATCCGCAGCCGCTCTGAAGTCTTCGCACGTGGGATGAATCGTCGATGTGCAGCAGAAGCATCGAACATCCTCGCTCACTGCGTCCGGCGTGAGGGCGCCCGGCGTCTTGTTCAGTCCGCCAAGGATGTCTCCCAGATAATATTGAGAATCGAGCCCAATCAGATGTTCGGGCAGAGGCGCCGCTTGGATAAGGAAGAACCGCCACATGTACCTGGTAGCGAACTCTTGATTGGTTTGTTGATACATCGTCAACGTCGGAGCGATGTCCATGAGGCAAACCTTGCTCACGCTTTCTGGGAAAGTCGAGACACAGCCTATGGGCGACTCGGGCACCGCGATCGTGGGCACCCACAAGGAACCGCTCGTGCCCAAAATGACGCATCGTCTCGACCTGGTCCAACGCCATCGCGCGGAACCAGTAATGGACGTGGGGGTCTCCGTCGCTCGGGCGGCTCGAATCCCCGTATCCTCGCAGATCAGGTAAGTAGACCGAGTACCGCTCGGCGAGCCTCGGCGCTACTTTGTGCCAGGTAACGTGCGTCTCGGGATATCCATGCAGTAGAAGCACTGCTGGGCCGTCGCCTTTGTGAAAAACAGGGATAGTCGCCCCGCTGGTACGAACGTCGGTCTGCGTAAAGCCGGGAAAAAGCTTGGCTGCAACAGCTGTCGACGGCTTCGGTGGCAGTTCGGGCAACGATACCTGCTTCACGGGGACAGTTTGCGTGGCTTGGGTCTTACTGGGTATGGCAGAGGTTCCAATCAAGGAGGTAAACGCTGAAAGTTTGAGCATCTCCCGGCGGTTCATCGTTATTGCTGAATCTTGCTCGCGCATGTAACCTCCCTAGCGCTGTCGGTGCGAATCTCGCTCTGTACGTAGCCGGGTAAGAGTTCGGCCGTAAGTTCCTTCGACGGCTTATTTTGTCATTCGGGCAAAGGTATGGACTTCATGGCGACAGGTTTACAGCGATTGAGTCTTGCCGCGGTACAGGAGCTCACTGCCAAGTCCCCGTTGACGCGGTAACCGAAAACTTACGCGGCACAGAATTTACAAGCTTTTGACTTCCGCTAAACGCTCTGGTGACAATGCCGCGAGCGATCCCTCGCAATCTATTTACGGGAAGATTACGGACCGGGGTTGGGATTACAATGCAGGGAGTCCCCGTTGCCCTCGGCGCAGCCGTAGAATGGGCCAATCCGGCGGCGGGATTCTGCATGTTCAGGCTCAATTCCGACTAGCGGATGAATCCGCCGGATCGGAGGCTGCAATCAAAGGAAGGCTCCGTGGATACCATATTGGTGGTGGAAGACAGCCGGCCGATGCAGCGCACCCTGCAGCGGCTTTTTGAAGCGGACGGGCTGCGCGTGCAGATTGCTTCGGACGGCATAGCGGGCCTGGAAAGTTTTCGCAAGCAAACGCCGAACGTCGTGGTGCTGGACTTGAAGCTGCCGCGCTTGCCCGGAAAGGAAGTTTGCCGGGCGTTTAAGGCGCACGCCGCGGGTGTGCCGATCGTGGTGTTGAGCGCGAATTGCGAAGTGGAAGATAAAGTCCTGCTGCTGGAGCTGGGCGCGGATGATTACGTCACAAAACCGTTCAGCCCCAGAGAATTGCTGGCGCGCGTGCGCCGCGCGATGCGTCGCGGCGGGCCAGCGACGCCGGATGCAGCCACCTCCGCCGGCGGTCCCCCTGCGCATGAGCTGCTGACTTTTGGCGACACCAGGATTGATTTCACCAGCATGGTGGTGACGCGCGCAGGAAAAACGCTGGCATTCACAGCGCAGGAATTCAAGTTGCTGAAGTACTTCGCGCGCTGCCCCGCCCGCGTGATTTCGCGGCAAGAACTGCTGAACGAAGTGTGGGGATACGAAAACTATCCCACAACGCGGACCGTGGACAACCACATATTGCGGATCCGGCAAAAACTCGAGCCCGACCCGGCTCGCCCGCGATATTTTTTGACGATGCATGGCACGGGCTACAAATTCACACCGGGTGATGGCGTCGCTGCATTGGACATGTAGCGCCGCTGGTCGAGGAGCCTCTTGGCACGTTTGCGATTGCGCACGCAACTTCTCATTGCCACGCTGGTGATCATTTGCGGGCTTTTGGGTTCCCTGCTCTTGATCGTGCGCCACACGGTGCGCTCCGAAGTTGACGAAGGAGTGCGGCAGAGCACCAACGATTCCCTGCGCGCGTTCGAAAACGTGCAGCAGGAGCGCGAGCTGCAACTTTCGCGCACCGCCGCGATGCTGGCCGAACTTCCCCCACTGAAAGCTTTGATGACCACCGAGCACGCCCTGACGATTCAGGACGCCTCGGAACCCCTATGGAAGCTGGCCGGCAGCCAACTTTTTCTGCTCGCGGGGCCGAACGGACAGGTGTTGGGATTTCACGGCACAAGTCCGCGCTGGAAAACGAACGTTGCAGAAGAAAACCTGGCAAGGTCCATGGAGCAGGGCGAGGACGCGAGCTGGTGGTACGGCGACGGCCAACTCTATCGCGTGTTCTTGCGGCCGATCACTGCGGGCACGGAGGCTGAGCGCAGGCAGCTGGGGCTTTTGGCTGTCGGCTACCAGATAGATGCTACGGTCGCCGAGCAACTCGCGCTGGTGGCGGGTGGGGCCATCGCGCTGACCACCGGCGACAAGGTGATCGCGTCCACACTTTCGCCGGCAGATCAGCACGAGCTGGAGCAATTGATACAGAAGAGCGCTGGTGCGCAGGACGGAACACGAGAAATGGATTTGGGTTCCGATCAATACCAGACCGCCTCGGTGGTGATCCACAGCGGACCGCCTGTGTCGGTGAAGTGCTACGTGTTGATGTCCTTGCAACCCGCGAACGCATCTCTTCGGCGGCTGAATCGCACGATTTTGCTGCTGGGGATCTCAGCGCTGGCGCTCGCCGCCGTGCTGCTGGGGTTCGTTTCTTCGACGATCACGCATCCGCTGGACAACCTGGTGGCTGGCGTGCGGGCGCTGGCCGTTGGCAACTACACGTACTCGATCACGCCGCGCGGGAGCAGCGAAGTGGCGGAACTCGGCGAAGCGTTTTCAAAAATGCGCGGCGAGCTGCTCGCTTTTCAGCAGCGGCGATTTGCGACGGAGCGGATCGCGGCTGTGGGTCGAGCGGCCAACTCGATCTCGCACGATCTGCGGCATTATTTGGCGGCGGTGGTGGCCAATGCGGAGTTTCTCTACGAAGCTGAGAAGCTGAAGCTCAACCGCGACGAAATCTACGAGGAGATCAAGACCGCTTCGGAACAGATGGTGGATCTGCTCGACTCGCTGCGCGAATTGGCCCGTGAGGAAAGCTCGATTGCGCCGATACCCGCGTCTTTGAACCAAACGATACGCCGCGCGGTGGACGCAGTGCGGGCCAGGCCCGAATTGCGACATCTGGAGATTTCGATTAGCACGGTCGGCGAAATGGATGGAGTGTTCGATCCCAAGAAAATCGAGCGAGCGTTTTTCAATTTGGTGCTGAACGCTTGCGAGGCTACGGTGCCTTCGCAGGGGTATGTGAAGATCGAGATTAGCTCGCTGGGTGAATCATTTGAAGTGCGCGTGGCGGATAATGGGACAGGAGTGCCGCCTGCGATTTCTGGCACGCTGTTCGATCCGTTTGTTAGTCTGGGAAAACCGAATGGCACCGGGCTGGGCCTCGCGATCGTGAACAAGATTGTGCAGGATCATGGCGGTTCGGTCACGCTGGAGAAGACGTCGGAAAGCGGAACTACTTTTCTGGTGAAGTTGCCGCGGGCCGCACGCCTGGAAAGCGTGGCGCAACAGGCGGTGGTTTCCTAGAAGTTGTGAGGACCACGGAAACACATGTGCCGCACCTGCAGCGCTGGCGCGGTAGTTTGCGGCGGGAGCCCAGCTGGCCACACGCGAGCGCAACGGAAAACCGAGCGAGCCGCTCCTCAGTTGGGCCGATCGCTCTTAGGGCGCGGGGTTTCTCTCACAAAGCAGGAATCGCAAACGCGGGTTCCGTCCTTTAGAGTGAAGTCTACTCTGCGGCTCGAGTCAATCGCGGCACCGCATTTTCCACAGACATCGCTGGGCGTTTCGCTCATAGGCTTTCACCCATTCTACCGCACAACGATGCGTCTGTGTTTGGTTTTGCCGTCACGCGGATGCCTTCTTCGCCGAAGCTACCGCATCGACACAGAACAAGGCATAGAAACGGGCATTGCAATCGTCACACCGGTACACGCGGACATGCATGGCGCGCAGAGGATATTTCTCGGTGGGGCCGCGCCGATGCGAACGGGCGATTTCAACACTGCGGCAACACCGGCATATATCTCTGCCTGCGATGGGGATTGGCGCCGTGGCGGAGCTGCCTGGTTGCTCCGAAAATAATTCAGTTTCGTGCATAGCGGTCATTCGGTCGCGGGGATCGTCCATCCAAAATTCCGAAAAGCTCGATCACGAGTTTTCCAAAGAAGTAAAGAATCGCAACGGCTAAGCAAACGAATGAGGCGAAAGTCAGAAATATCTTCAAGAACGTGAGCGCGGAAGCACCGGGCCCGGCCGAATTCGAGAGCAGCGCTAACAGCGGAAGAAATTCGGAGCAGTAACCCACAGGGCCTCCTGGCGCTGGGAACAAGCGGCGACACGCGGCGAATCAGAGAAGAAAAACCGAACGCGCCCAAGCCGGAAAATGCGCCGCGCGCTCCATGCAATCCCGTTGATGATGTGGCAGCCATGAGTTCGCGGAAATACAGTGATTGCTGTAAATCGAGCCTGGGATGAACTGGAACCACGCTACGGCGCCGCTTCCGCAAGAGCCAATCCGCCAACAGGCTGGTTGGGGGCTGGCCGGCGCGCGCCGAGGCGCTGTGGACGTTCGTCGGGGGCCGATGGTAAGCTTGCCGCCCGAACGTAGGCGGTGGCGTGGACGCGCTATCGAAATATACGAGATTCCGAACGCGCCGCCAGGATGAGAGTCGATGGAACCCGATCCCAAGAACGCGAACAATGCGGCGCAGGGCGTGCTCGCTTTGGCTCAACCGATCGCCTCGCCGCTGACGCGCGCCGCGATTTTTCTGGTGCTGACCGTAAAGCCGGGCCCGGAGAACCGAAGCACAGTGCGCTCGTTCTGCGCAGAC
>Ga0210391_10001299_pt1 | contig 23063 bp, 13 predicted proteins | sample IncBWC12OmetaG_FD_160573 | JGI IMG/M metagenome (GOLD analysis project Ga0210391, IMG submission 160573) | Forest soil microbial communities from Barre Woods Harvard Forest LTER site, Petersham, Massachusetts, United States - Inc-BW-C-12-O ...
AAAATTCGGCCTCGCTGCTGTCTCCATTCTTTTCATCGCCGTTCAAATCCTCCCAACAATCATTTGCCTCGCCGCCCAATCCTCACAACCCGCCGCCTGCTCCGCGCCTGAATACCACCAATTCGACTTCTGGGCCGGAGACTGGGATTCCTTCGACTTCGGCTCGCCCACGAAAAACGCCAGGATCCGTGTTGACCGAATCCTCGATGGCTGCGTCCTGCGCGAAGACTATCAAGGAGCGGACGGCCGCCAGGGTCAAAGCTTCTCCATCTATGACGCCTCACGCAAAGTCTGGCACCAAACCTGGGTCACCAATCGCGGCGAGTTGCTCATCATCGAAGGGAAATTCGAATCTGGGGAAATGGTTCTTTCCGGCTCCGATCTCACACCAACCGGCCAGCACCGCCAAGTGCGTAGCACCTGGAAACCCGCGGACGGCGGTGTTCGCGAAACCGCCGTAGTCTCCACTGACGCCGGCAAGACCTGGCAACCCTGGTTCGATCTAATCTTCCGGCCTCACAAACCGTGAATCCTCTTTCCCTTGTAGGGGCACGGCACGCCGTGCCCGTCTTATTCTTCTCGATGCTCTCTGCGCCCTTCACGTCCTCTGTGTAAATCCCTTTCCTTTGGCTCTTTGCCTCAACATTGCCTCTTTCGCCGCTCCCACAAAATCGCTGAACTTTCTCACGATCCCAGTGTCCAATACTTAGTGTGTGCCCAGAGCCGCCGAACTACGCCTCGGCTCACACCAGCTCAAAGAGGCCTGTGAATGAGGTTATTTGTCAGCCCTCCCGCCTGGACCACCCGCAAAAACCGGGGCGCCCGTCCACGCACTTCGATTGACTTCTCTCCCTTCCTCAGCATCATGGTCGTCCTGCTTTTTGTCGTGATGTTTGGGACCACAAATCCCAGGCATCCGCGCATCGCCTCCGTGGACATTCCGATCACCCGATACTCAACGATACAACCCGCCGCGCTCCGAGAGGACGCACTTGTGGTCGCCATCACCCGCGATGGTTCAGCCCTATTTCGCAATACAAGAATCGTTCCTGAGGAATTGCCGGACTTGCTCCGCGAAGGAATACGCAACGGCGCGAACAACACGGTCTATGTAAAGGTCGACGCTCGCGCCAAATATCTAGACGTTAAAACTGTCCTCGACCAAATCCGCCTCTCCGGCCTCCAAAACATCACCTTCCTAACCGAACACCCCACGCACTAACACCGCGTTCTCTCATTTTTTATGTAGGGGCGCAATTCTTTGCGCCGCCATCCTGACACAATCCCGAAGCAGGCCAATTTGTCCCTTGAACCAAAAGACCGACACGCGTATTCTCACAGCTAGGGAAAATTCCCGAAGACGGCAGCCACAAGCTGCCGTTTTTGTTTCTAAGTAGGACAGGCACTCCTGCCTGTGCGGCTTAATCCAGCCGTAAACTCCTTAGAATGATATTCTTAGCAGACCCCTGCCGCATAAATCCCGTGTTTTGATATTCTTACCAAAATACGGGGAGGGGGTGGCATGGCAAAGGGAACACGCATCTCCTATAGCTCCGGAACAAGGTCACTCGTTTCCTCGCATATTAAGTAAGACTATGTCAATGACGTTACGCCGCCGCCTCATCCGTATCCTGCTGATCCTTCTCCTCTTGCCGCCCATCCTGGCGGGCGTCGCAGGCTGGCTCGTCGCCCCCAACTTCCTTCACCCCATCCGCCGCGAACTCACCCCCGACCTCATTCGCGAAGCCGACGCCACATTCGCGCATAGCGGCGGCCACCGCGAAGACTTCGACGTGCGCGCCCCCGACGGCATCCTCCTGCGCGGCTGGATCGTCCGGCCCGACCGCCCCAACGGTAACTGGGTCCTCCTTTTTCACGGCGTCGCCGACAACCGCGTCGGCGTAGCAGCCCAATCCGAATTTTTGCTTCGCGCCGGCTACAGCGTCGTCATGATGGACGCCCGTGCCCACGGCGCCAGCGAAGGCCAAATCGGCACCTACGGCTGGCTGGAGCGCAACGACACCAAATCCATCGTTGACGCCCTTCTCGCCCTGGTGCGCCGAGTAAGAACCGACTTTCAAATGCAGCCGGGTTACAGACCTCCCAACTCTTTAGGGAACTTCCCCGTGATATATCCGCATCCGCCGGTGCCTCCAATTCCGCATATTTTCGCCCTTGGCGAATCCATGGGCGCTGGCATCGCGCTCCAATCCGCCGCAGTGGAACCGCGCATCGAAGGCGTCGTCGCTGAAGCATCGTTCGCCACACTCCGCGAAGCCTCCTACGATTACGCCGGTTTACGCAACTCTCCACTTCTAGGCAAAACGCTCTTCGCGCCCTTCAGTTGGACGCTGCTCTATCGCGGCGAAAAACTCACCGGCCTCCCCGTCGCCGAAGTCTCCCCGGAAAAGGCAGTCGCCACGCGCGCCTTTCCTGTCCTTCTCATCTGCGACGAAAATGACGACGCCCTTCCTTGCCGCCACACCGAAAAAATCTACGCTGCCGCCATCGGCCCCAAACAATTCTGGAAAGTCCCAGGCGCATTCCACACCGCCGCGCTCGGCTTCCAACCCGCCGAGTTCCAACGCCGCGTCCTTGACTTCTTCGCTAACGTAGCCCAAGCCAAGCCCGTCCAATAGCCAGGTAGCACAGACACTCTTGTCTGTGCGGGTTTTGCAAATGAATTTATGTGGGACAGGCTTTCAGCCTGTCGCCTTTTTCTTGAAATTTAAGTAACACCGCTGCAGCAGCAAGAATCTCTAAACCAAAGTGAGTCACTCGCACCAAAAATCCCCAGCGCCGGTCTTTTCCCCCCGCGTGCTAAAATCATCAATTCATGCCGGACGCTCCCCTAATCTCGGTCCACGGCCTCTCCAAGCACTACCGCAGTTTCAAGAGGCGCGAAGGCATCCTCGGCGGCCTGCAAAATCTTTTTCATCGCGAATATCAAACCGTCAAAGCCGTCGAAAACATAAATTTTGAAATTGGCCGCGGCGAAATGGTCGGCTACATCGGCCCCAATGGCGCCGGCAAATCCACCACCATCAAGATGCTCACCGGCATCCTCGTCCCGACCTCGGGCGAAATTCTCTCAAACGGCTTCGTTCCATGGAAACAGCGCGCCGCTTACGTTAAAACCATCGGCGTCGTCTTTGGCCAGCGCACGCAATTGTGGTGGGACATCGCCGCCATCGAATCCTTCAAACTTCTGCGCCGCATCTACGACGTCTCGCAGCGCGACTATGACGAGCGCATGGAACTCTTCAACCAGGTCCTCGGACTCAGCGAACTGCTCGATGTGCCCGTCCGCAAACTCTCGCTCGGCCAGCGCATGCGCTGCGACCTAGCCGCCGCGCTGCTCCATAATCCGCCGATTCTTTTTCTCGACGAGCCCACCATCGGCCTCGACGTCGTCGCCAAAGATCACATTCGCCAATTCCTCCGCGCCATCAACCAGCGCTACAAAACCACCGTTCTCCTCACCACCCACGATCTCGACGACATCGAGGAACTCTGTCGCCGCATCATGATCATCGACCGCGGCACAGTCCTCTACGACGGCCCGCTCTCTCGCCTGAAAGAACAATTCCTTCGCACCAAACAAATTAAATTCATTCTCCGCGATGGCGATCAAAGCGCGCGCCTCGCCGCCTTCGAGCAAAATCTCCCAGCGCTCGCGCCCAATGGTGACAGCGGAGCAGCCACGCTGCATCTCGAACGCCTCGATGAAATGACCTGCCGCCTGCGCTTCGACCGCGCCCGCGTCTCTTCCAGCGATCTGATCCGCCAGATTCTCGCCGCCGTCGACGTCCGCGACTTCGTCATCGAAGACGAACCCATCGAAGAAATCATCAAACGCATCTATTCCGGCGAGGCCGAAATGAGTTTGTGTCAACCAGAGGAAAAGAACGGTTTACAGGTGAGTCGGTAGCACGCAGGCAAGAAAAATCGATATGGCTGCAACGCAAACACTCCCGCTTCCCATCCGTAAGCCTTCGCCGCTCGCCGGCCTGAAGGTCTACGCCGAATTCGTCCGCATCGGCTTCGTCAACATTCTCGCGTTCCGCTTGCGCTACTACACGGGCATCATCACGTATCTCATCAACGTGACTGTGTACTTTTTCATCTGGCGAGCGGTCTTCGCGAACGCCACCGGACCCATCGCCGGCTTTTCGCTGCCTCAAATCCTCACCTACGTCAGCGCCGGATGGATTCTCCGCTCCTTCTACTGGAACACCATCGACCAGGAAATGGCCTACGAAGTGATCGACGGCAAAATCGCGACGGACTTCATCAAACCCGTCTCCGTGCAAGGCATGTGGCTCGCGCGAGCCATGGGCGAATCCGCGTTCCGCCTCATCCTTCTCACCGCGCCAACAGCCATCATCGTCACGCTGCTATTTCCAGTGCTGCCGCCGGCATCGAAACTGAATTTCGCTCTGTTCGTCGTCGCCGCCATCGGCAGTTTTTTCATCATGGGCGCGCTCAATTTCATCATTGGCACTTGCGCCATCCCGCTCACGTCCATCCTCGCCCTGATTCGCGCAAAATTCTGGCTAATCGAACTTCTCAGCGGCCTGCTCATCCCGCTCAACTTTTTCCCGCGCCCGCTGCAGATTATTTCTTCATGGCTCCCCTTCGAGCACATCGCCTACACGCCGCTGCAAATCTATCTCGGCCGTCTTACGCTCCCCGAAACCCTCCGCCTCCTTGCCATCGAATATTTCTGGGTCGCCGCGCTGCTTTTCCTCGGCCATCTCTGGTGGATCCGCGCCACGCGCAAAATCACCATTCACGGCGGCTGAGCGATTTTTCTCTTTGTAGTGGCGCAGCATGCTGCGCCCTGTTGTCACGGTGCACACAAGTGAAAGAGAAGCACCACAACTTGAAACGTCACGCGGCACTGCTCGGCTCTTACTTCGCGCAGTATGCGAAAGTGCGCGTCAGCTATCGCGGCGACTTTTTCATCTCCGCCGCTACGTCCATGGCCGCCACGATCTTCTCGCTCGGATTTGTCTACGTTCTCTTCAAGAAGGTCCCAACCCTCGCCAACTGGCGCATGGAAGAAGTCATCTTCCTTTACGGCTTCTCACTCATCCCCTTCGGCCTGTTCAATGTCTTCTCCCTCAACCTCTACGAATTCGGCGCTACCTATATCATGGAAGGAAAATTTGACCGCGTTCTCTTACGCCCACTCTCTTCGCTCTTCCAGGTCGTCTTCGACGCCTTCCGCATTGAAGCTTTACAAGAAGTTGTCGTCGGCCTAATCGTCGTGATCTGGGCTGCGCGGCGGCTTCATTATCACTGGAGCGTTCTCGATGTCCTTCTTCTTACTCTCTTCGCTCTCTGCGGTGGCGTCATCTATCTCTCCGTGTTCCTCTTTCTTTCGACGTTTTCTTTCTGGTTCGAGGATCGCATCGGCATCCATCCACCCTTCTGGAATCTTTTGGCGTTCGGCCGTTACCCACTCTCGATCTATTCCAGCTACATCCAATTCCTGCTGAGCTGGATTATTCCTTTCGGCTTCGCGACGTTTTATCCAGCGTCGCGCCTACTCGGCCGACCCGAGTTTCGCGTCTACGCATTTCTGATTCCTCTCGTCGCAGCAGCCACATTCGCGCTCGCTGCCACGGCTTGGGGCATCGGCCTGCGGCGCTATTCATCGACTGGCTCATAGAAAAAGAAAGAAAAAGAATTACATGGAGGGCGCAGAGTTCGCAGAGGACACAGAGAAGAAAAACACAGCGCGTGTCAGCAGGCCTTCATCACCATCAGGATGCGGTCGTCTTCGTACATTCCGTTAAGCGAGTGCGTCTCCACTTCCGTAAGCACCGCGCGCATGATTTCTTCGGGAGTGCGCTGGCGCACTCCGACGACGATTTCCGCCATCCTCTGCCGGCTGAATTCCGTCCCGACGGAATCCATCGCTTCCGTGATTCCGTCTGTGCACGCCACCATCAGATCTCCCGGCGCAAGCGCGACGGCGCCGCTCTCAAACTGAACGTCCGGCAGCAGCCCCACAATCATGCCCCCGGCTTCGAGCCATTCGACGCGCCCATCCGCGCGAATCACCGCCGGCGGCACGTGTCCGGCGTTCACGTAACGCAAGTTCCGCCCGCCGCTCTCGACCAGCGCGAGGAACATGCTCAAATACTTCGTCATGCGCCCGCCCGTCGTCGAGGACGACCGCGCACCCATCAAAAGTTTGTGATTGATCGTGGCCGGCAATTTTTCCAGCGTTTCGACGTGATCCGCCAGCGCATGCAAAGTCGCCTGCACGTTGGCCATCACCAAGGCAGAAGCCGCGCCCTTCCCCTCGACGTCCGCCACCACCAACAGCAGCGCTTCCTTCCCGTCGACCTGCACTGGAAGGAAATCGTAATAGTCCCCACCGACCATTTGGGACGCGCGGTGCGACACCGCAATTTCAATCCCCGGAAACGCGGGTGGCGCTTCCGGCAAAAGCCCCGCCTGAATTTCGCGCGCCAGCGCCAGGTCGCGCTCCATTTTTTCTTTTTCGAGGCGTTCGCGGTGCAGCTGCGCTTTTTCGAGAGCCAGCGCCACGTGCACCGAGAGCGCATCCAGAAAAGCTTCATCCTCGTCGGTGAAGCCTTCCGTCTTGTTCAGCAATTGCAGCACGCCGATGATCGCGCCCGCTTCATTCCGAATGGGCAGACACATCAGCTGCTTCGTCTTGAATCCAAGTTTGCGGTCGATATCCGGCTCAAAGCGCGCATCGTCGTACGCATTTTCTAGCCGTACCGCCGAGCCTTCACGCGCTACCCAGCCGGCGATGCCGCGATCCGCAGGCAAACGAATCACTTGCTGCTCCAGCCCGATCCCCACGAGGGACCATATTTCGTTGCGCTGCTGGTCAACGAGAAAAACCGTGCCGCGCTCCGCACCGGTCTGGCGCGTGGCGATCTGCAAAATAATGTGAATGAGTTCGCCGAGATCGAGCGTGGAGTTCAGTTTCTTGGTGGCTTCGATAATGCTGGACAGCTCTTTCATCGCGCCGCGGCGTTCCGCAAGCGCCAGCACCACGGCGGAAAAGCGCGCGAGCAAATCCATCTGGCTGCGTACGCGATCCTCAAGCGGCCCTGCTCCTCGAACCTCCAGTACGCGCACGCGGAAATCATCGCTCCCCAGCGCGCCCGCCCAAATAGTTGGATCTTTACTGGTGTCGCTTGGCAATCCAGGCTTCATGCCTGCCGCGGCCGATGCGGGAAGGGTTCCCGCCTCCGCCCAGACTTCCGCCTCGCCGCGGTCCGCCCGCCAAAGGCGGGCCCCCACAACGCCGGGCTGGCCCATGGCGGCGCGCACCACACGATTGGCGATCTCATTTGCGGGGAAGCGGCCCTCAAGCAGCTTCAACCCCTCGAGCAGTTCGGGGAAAAGTTCGTTTACTCTTTGACGAGCCGGCGATTCACTCATGTCGTACAGGGCGCGAAAGCAGCCGCCACGTTGGAGGTAAGCCTAGCAGGAGTGCCGTGGGTTGAAAAGAGAAGGTTCTCGGCCGCCGCGGAAATAAAAATTGACAGATTGGATGGCACCGCAATCCGGAATGGCTGATTCATTTGCAAAATGAATATGCGGTGGATAAATGTGCGGACTTTATTTCTTCTGCGCCCTGGCTAAGACGAGTGCTCGGATTCTGGGGTGCCTGCAATTTCTTCCTGGCGCGTGCGCTCTTTCACACCAAGCTCCCGCCTTTGCTTTTTCCCCAATCTTCCGCAGTATAATTCCTTCATGCGAAAGCTCATTTTGGCCCAAGCATTTGTCGCTTTGATCTTTCTCGCACTCGCCGCTGCGAGCCTCCCGACCGGCGCCAAACAAGCCACTCCGTCACCTGCCGTTCCCTCCGCCTCAGCCACTCCCGCCCAATCTTCGGGCGGCCCCGTCCACGAAAACGTCACCTATGGCACCGCCGGTAGCGAGACGCTTCTGCTCGATATTTTCGAGCCCGCTGCCAACAGCGACCATCCTCGCCCAGCTGTCATTCTGATTCACGGCGGCGGGTGGGCCAGTTTCGACAAATCCACCATGCGCACGCTCGCCCAGTTTCTGGCGCGTTCCGGGTTTGTCGCCGTCCCGGTGGACTATCGTCTCTTCCACGATGGCGTGAATCGCTGGCCCGCGCAGCTCGATGACGTGCAGCGCTCGGTCCGCTGGCTCCGCGCCAACGCCGCCAAATATAATGTCGCGCCAGATCAGATCGGCGCCTACGGCCACTCCGCCGGCGCGCAACTCGCCGCGCTTCTCGGAATGATCGATACGCGCGACAATTCGGACCCCGCGCTGGCGAAATATTCCAGCAAAGTCCAGGCTGTGGTGGACAGCAGCGGCCCAACGGAATTCACCGGTTTCCCAAAGGACAGCGACGAGGATAAGTTCTTCTCGAGTTTCTTCGGCGCCAGCTACTCGGCTCACCCGGAAATCTGGCGTGACGCCTCGCCTGTCAACCACGTATCGAAATCCAACGCTCCCTTTCTCATCATTCACGGGACGCACGATGAGCAGGTCTCGATCGCTCAAGCCCAGGCGCTTTACGACAAACTCAAAGAAGCCGGCGCCGACGTGAAATTTGTCCGGCTGGATTCCGATCACATGTTCCGCGAGCCCGCTGTGCGCCGTCAGCTAGCTCTCGAAACACAGCTTTTCTTCGAGCACTATCTCGTTCCTTCTTCCTAAGCGCACAATTTTCCTAGAGTCGAACTGCCGGATAGATGATTGGTATTTCTTTGCGCTAAGGAGAATGCACCGGATTCTGGCGCGATTCCCATTCCGTGCTCAGCCTGCGCACCGATTCGCGCAGGCGAACCGCAAGCGCCGCAATGGTTTCGAGGCGCTGAGGCGCGCCCTGCGGCAATCGTCCGTCGCGCTTGCGCCGTATTTCGGAAAGAAGCAGCTCCGCATTTCCCAGAATGCCGGTGAGCGGATTATTCAGTTCGTGGCGCAACACTTCGCCGAAATCCTCGCGATCCATGTTTGTGAACACATCTCTTCCCCCTGTTTCAGGATGTTCTCTGCCGGGATGGAGGTTTTGGGCTTCGCTCTGGGCCTGGCGCAGCCGCCGCTCAACGAGCCCGAGTGCCACGGTCAAGCACCCGCCCGTACGCACCACATAGTCCGCGGCGCCTGCGGCCACCAAACCAGAGAGTTCCGTCTGGTGCTCCGCGTCGCCGATCACCACGACCGGTGCAAAGGTGGCCAATAAAGAGACAGCTACATCCAATCGTTTCGCACGTTCGTGCAAATCGCCAGCCTCGAGCGTCACGGCCGCTTCCGCGAGCAAAATTACGGCAGGCGCGGCGTCCTCGACGATGCGGCGCGCGGCGTCCACCGTGCTCACTGAAGCGACGTGCCGGCGCTCATCGATGGTTTCAAGTTCGTGGCGCGCGGTGGCGCGTAGCGCTGCGTCATCGCTAACCAAAAGAATCGTGTATTCCCGGGGCGTCATGTCACCTTCCATTTGTTCATCATTCCTAATGGCTCAATGAGCTTTCTTGGCAGCCGCAAGGCGTCCTCCGCGCGAGAGCTGGCCATCCAGAAGAGCAAATACTTTCGCAGTCAGCTCCTCGACGCGGAAAGGTTTGGCCACGTGAGGCACCCGGTTTCGCTCCAAAAATTCCTGAGTTTGCTGGGCAATCACATCGCCGGTCACGAACAAAAACCTGTCTTGAAGCGGATTCCGTGCGCGCGCCAGGGACTGGTAAAAATTCTGACCGTCCACTCCAGGCATCTTCATGTCGCAAATCACCAGATCAAACGGCTCGCGACCCGCGCGTTCGAGGGCTTCGCGCCCGTCCAGCAAAACATCGACATGCAACCCTTCGTCCTCAAGCACATCCGCAATCAGGCGCGCCACAGTGGGCTCGTCTTCCACAACCAGCACGCGGGTTCCGCGGTGATTTGACCGCTGTGGAGGCTGCGCCTGAACACGCGGCAGCGGCTGGGGACGATTCTTGCGCTCGGCAGATTCCTGCGCGACCGGCAGAACCTGCTCGCCTTCCTCGAGGAATCGTCTGCCGGGTTCAACGGCCGACTCGGCTTCCACCGGAAGTTCGACGCTGAAGATGGAGCCACCGTCCGGTGGACTGGACACACTTACCTGGCCGCCATGTTCTCACCACACTGAGAACGATCGCGAGCCCCAGACCCGTGCCGACGCCAGCGGGCTTGGTGGTGAAGAAAGGATCGAAGATGCGCGCCAGAATCGCCTGAGGAATGCCCGGGCCATCGTCGATAACCTGGAGAACCATGCGGCGGTCTCCATTCCGCGCCGTCCGCAGCCGGATGGTTCCGGCTCTGCCTGCCTGTACAATCGCCTGGCGTGCATTTCCGATCAGATTCATCAGCACTTGCTGCAACTGGCCAGCGTCGCCGGTGACGAAAGGAAGTGTTGGGTCGAGATCCAGCTCGATGCGAATTTTTTCCGAGGCGGATCCGAAGCGTTGCAGTTCCATGGCACGGAGAATTACCTGATTGAGAGCAACTCTCTTGCGCTCCGGCCGGGCTTCCCTGGCGCTCAGCAGAAGCTGGCGCAGGATGGTGCCGGCGCGCTCGGCTTCCTCGTAAATCTGGCGAGCTTCCTCGGTTCGGCCAGCGAGATCTTTGCGAACGAGAAGCCGTTGCGAGTACCCGAGTATGCTGGTCAGAGGATTGCTTAGTTCATGCGCGATGCCGGTCACCATCTGTCCAAGCGCCGCAAGTTTTTCCGTTTGCAGGAGTTTGGCTTGGAAGACGCGCTGAGCGGTAAGATCGCGGTAGATCTCGACGCGGCCAAGGCGGCGGCCCGCCTGATCCAGAACCGGACGCACGGAGCGCTCGAGCACGCGCGGCACAGGCCGCGCCAGCTGCAACTCCTCGCGACTGCCGCCTTCGGCGCCGCGTGCCAGTTCGCGCCAGCGCTTTGCGAAATTTTCCGGCTCCGCCGCGCGTTCCGCAAGGTGACCGATGAGGCCGTCCAGCGTGCTGCATGCCGCCGCTTCGTCCGGAGAAAGCCCCGCAATTTGCGCGAAGCGTGTGTTCATGGCGCGGATGCTGTGGTTCGTGCCGAAAAGCAGAATGCCTTCTTCCACCCACTCGAGCACGTTGTGCAGCTCCGCCTCGGAGCGGCTGCGCTGCTGCGCGGCTTCGTCTCCCGCCGCCGGAGCAAAGACCACCGCGGTAAGGTCCTCCCCCGCAAATATCGGAGCGTGCAAGCGCACGCGGACGCCATTCACCAGCTCCGCTTCGCAAACTTCCTGAACCTCAATGGCCTTGTCTCGCTCGCCCGCGAGGGCGCGGCCAGACCACTCTTCGATGCGCTGCTCCTCCCGCGCACAGAACAAGTTTGCGAAACGGCCGCCAAGCGCCCAGCCAGAATCTTTGGGAGCTCCTTGCTCGCCACGCTCTCGCAGGGATTCCGGTGTTCGCGCGCCGCGTGTTTCCTCAAGCAAAAGCCGCGCGCTGCGATTCAAACTGGCGATGTTGCCCTGTGCATCGAGGAGGACCGTCGGCTCCGGGCTGAATTCCAGTAGTGCGTGGCGGCGCGCGGTCCGCCGCATTTGTTCCGCGCGCCGTCGGCGGCGTTCGAGTGCGGAAACGGCTAGCGAAGCGCGAAGTTCGAGGCGCTCCAGCGTGCCAAGTGAAGCGGCTTTCTGCGAAATGCCGGCGACCAATACGCCTAGCGTTTCCGCGGCCGACAGGATGGGGATGGCCACCAACCGCGCCAATCCTGCTTTGGACCAGGATGCAGGAGGTTCCTCCCCCTGCACTTTTCCGGCTTCGAGGGCCGCCAGCCACAAACTTGCGAGGGGTTCCCGGTCGACCGCGCTGGTCCAGGCCGGATCTCCGCTTTCCCAGGAAAACTCGATCTTCGCGTCTGATGCGGGAATCGATGTTTTCGCGGGCTGGTGCCCGATCACGGCAAAGGAAGCGCCCGCTCCGGAGCCGTCCGCGGACTCTTCTGTGCAACTTGCGACGAGCTGCGACAGAACGGCATCGGCGGACGAGTTGCTGGCGAGAGCAGCAAGAATCTGCTTGCTGAGCCGAACGTCGGCCTGGCGTTCCCGCGCGAGACGCTGTTCCATCTCGTATTCGAGTGCCAGGGCGAGCTCCGCGGCAACCGATTGCGCCAAATCGCGGGGCATAATTGTTTGTCTTCTGCGCGTTCCGGTAAGCAGGACACCGCGGAGGTGGCCTCTTCCCTCGATCGGGGTCCAGAGCGCGTGGCGCAAGCCTACAAGAGGCCCGATCATCGATTGATTCGGAGGCCGGCCCTGGGAAACGTCGAGTTCCTGTTCAACGCTCTTGCCGGCAGCGAGCAACTCCTGCGGCAGAGGGGCCTCGAGCGACAATTTCTCCCATTCCTCCGGCGTGTCCTCTCCCTCTGACTCCCAGATCATCCCGCGCAGACAAGCTGCTGCGTGCCCATCCTTGTTTGAGGGTGAATCCTGTTCCAGCCACACGCCGATACGGTCGAGGTGCCTGTCCCTGGCGAGAGAGTGGATTGCTTCGCGTATCAGCTCTTCACGAGGAGCACCAGTAAGTCCGGCACGCGCCGCGCCCCGCCAGGACCGTTCCTCGTCTTGTTTTTTGCGCCAGGCCCACATCTTTTTTTTCGCCTCTTGTCTGTTCCCGCTTGGAAGTCAGCTTCGACATGTTGTCGAGAGCACGCCTCCTCCGAGAAGAGCTACATGCAGGGAAATGCCCAACTGAGAAACTGCGTATTGTTCTTGTAATCAGCAATTTGCGCGGAGATAGAGAGGAGCGAGACGAAACCCAGAGTTCCACGCCGATACTAGGGCTGTTCTCGTTCCCAGAATGGACCTGGAAACACAGTTGAACGAGACGCGGAAGGCAGGCCGCAAAGAGGCAGACCATCAAGTGTGTACACGCAGACCTGCGCAAAGAGGAAACGTGCTTTTTTCTCGATTAACCTGGAGGAGGAAAATTGAAAGCGAGAGCGCGGTTCCTTATGGCTCGGACCTCTTTCTGGTGCGCTCTGTTATACCTGGGCTTGTTCCATTTGATACTGCTTGAGCTTGCGATAGAGCGTGGTTTTTCCGATGCCAAGCATGCGCGCGGCGGCCAGCTTGTCTCCGCCTGTTTCGCGCAGCGTGCGGAGAATGGCACGGCGTTCCAGCTCTTCCATGGGCAGCAGCTCGTCTTTGTCGGGAACGCGTTCGCTGCTTGGATAGTGCAGGTTCGAGGGCAAGTCTCCCACATGAAGGATGGGGCCGGAACCCATGGCCACAGCGCGTTCGATGGCGTTCTCCAGTTCGCGAACATTGCCGGGCCAGTCGTAGGCGATCAGCCGGCGCATGGCATCATCGGAGATGGTTCGAGGAGGGCCGTGCGGATCGGAGAATTTTTCAAGGAAAGAGATAACCATGAGCTGTATGTCGCTCTTGCGCTCGCGCAGGGGCGGGAGCTTAATCTGCACGACGTTCAGGCGGAAATAGAGATCCTGGCGGAAAGCGCCGGTGCGGATGGCGGATTCCAGGTCGCGATTCGTGGCGGCGATGATACGGATATTGATGTGCCTGCGTTCCGTGGAGCCGACAGGTTTTACTTCGCGTTCCTGCAAAGCGCGCAAAAGCTTGGCTTGCAAGTCTACTGGCATGTCCCCAATTTCATCGAGGAAGAGCGTTCCGCCTTGGGCCGCTTCGAGCAAGCCTTGTTTGGATTGCATTGCTCCCGTGAATGCACCCTTCACGTAGCCAAAGAGCTCCGATTCGATGAGCGTGGGGACCAGGGAGGAACAGTCGACCGGGGCAAATGGGCGCTCCTTGCGGATTCCGGAGTAGTGAATGCTTTTCGCTACCAGCTCTTTGCCCGTGCCGCTCTCGCCGAGAATCAGGACGGGATATTCGTGCTGGCTGACTTTTTCAATCATTTTGTAAACGCGCTGCATCTTTGCGGAAACGCCGATCATGCCGCCGAAGCCGGGTTTGGAGCGCAGTTGCTCGCGCAGGAGGCGATTCTCGCGGTCCAGATCCATATCGCGAGCCACACGCTCGAGTCGCGCGCGAAGATCTTCGATGTGAAATGGCTTGGTGACATAGTCCACCGCGCCCATCCGCGTGGCTGCCACGGCGGAGTCGATGGTTCCATATTGCGTCAGCACCAGGACGGCGACCCGCGGGTACATTTCGTGAACCTGTTTCAGAAGATCGAGGCCGCTCGATGGAGGCAAGATCAGGTCAGTGACAATGATATCGACCGCATGAGTCTCGAGATGCCGCAGCGCTTCTTCCACCGAGCTGGCCACGGCAGCTGTCATTCCGCAAGATTCCGCCACGTCCGCGCAGAGCTTACGCGTGTTCTCTTCGTCTTCCACAACGAGAACGCTGATGGGGATGGCGGCGCGCTGCACTCCAGCTTCTTCATTCATGGGCGTTCACCTCGCGGAAATCTTTGTGCGCGAGTTTCAGTTGCACACTCAGTACCAATTGCGGAAAAGAGTACGATTCATTCATAATTCAACAAGTTAGCTATTCTAGCATTTATTAAGGAGTTCGCATTCGGGAATTACGCTTTCGACAATCTTCCCCGTTGGAAGCTCTTTTGGCCTCATAAGTTTTTATTTTTCAGCTAGTTACCGTTTCAGAATCACGACGACTCCCATTTCGGGAATGGAAATGCGGAGTTTGCTGGTGGATGGTCGCGCAGGAATCCCACGCAGAGGTTCCGCTGCAGTCTTAAAAGAAAAAGGGGCTCTCTCGGAGGACTTCCGAGAGAGCCCGATTTGATAGAACGTGTTATGAATCGCTAAACGCGGGGCGTCAACTAGCCGCGATCAACCGATTCTTTCCATCCAGGGATGGCCGGCTCGCTAGCCAATACCTTACGGCTTGGGTGCCGGCTTCTTGGCAGGCGTCTTCGCCGTGCCTGTAGCCGTGCCGCCGCCCCTACTGAGCAAGGTCAGCGAATCCTTCGCGTTGAAGGGGAAGCGTCGCACGGACTGTTCGCCGGTGGTGCTAAGGGTAACGTCCACGCGCCGGTTGTTAGCCAAGCGCACGGTCAACAAGTTCTTCAGGAACTTGTCCTTTTCTGCAGGAGTCAGGTCCGGATCGTCTTCGAGCAGCTGTTTGACCTCAGCGTCGCTTAGGTTTTGTTCTTCGCCGTATGCCTTGGTGTCGATGTGATCGGCGGGAATGCCCTTTTCGATCAGGTAGCTCTTGGTTTTTTCCACGCGGCGTTCGGAGAGAAGCTGGTTGTACTCCTTGCCTCCGCGGACGTCGGCGTGGCCACCTAGGATCAAGTGGGCGTTCGGCCGATAGGTCAGATATTGCGTGAAGTCGGCAGCCAGAGTGTCAAGAGTGACTGCCTGACTGGGCATCAACCCACCATTGGGTTTCGCGACCGTGGGCTGTGCCGTCGGGAAGTAGATACTGTGCAGGGCCAGCTTCATTTCCAGCTGATGAACCTGCGGAGCTTCCTTTACCTCAACGGTGCCGGATGCGTCGGCGGTGCCGCCGCGTCCATCATTCACAGTGCACTTCACGGTGTACGTTCCCGGCTGCAATCCGGTAGCGTCAAACGTCGCGTTCGCGCCAGTGCCGGTAACCTGCCCGCCTGAAGCCGTGTAACTGTAGGTCAGCGGATCGCCGTCGGGGTCAGTGCCTGTGCAAGTGATACCGGTGTGCTCGCCAGGAAGGATCGGACTGCGTTCCACCGACAAGGTAGCCGTCGGCGGACGGTTCGGGCGCTCTTCGACTTTGATGTCTGTTGCGCAAGAAGCCGTTCCGCCTTTGCCGTCGTTGACCTGCGCGGTAACCGTGTAGTTGCCCGGCGTAGCGCTGCCGGGATTCCATCGTGCGTCAGGACCAGAGCCATCCACTGCGCCGCCCGTAGCCGTATAGCTGTAGGTCAGCGGATCGTTGTCCGGGTCGCTGGCGTTCACGTGGACCGCAACGGTGTCGCTGGAGCCGGCGAACACGGATGTGGGGCTCGCGGAGCATGCCGCCACCGGCGGGTGATTCACGGGCGCCGGAGGCGCTTCATGAGGCAACCCAAAGCGCAGAACGAGACCGGTCCCCAATCGCAAGCTATTCTCCTTGCCGCCAGAGGCGAGAGAGTTTCCATAAAAAGAGGTCGAAAGGTAATCGATTTCCGCAAAGCGCCAGGCGATATTCTTCGTCAAGGTAATATCCACGCCGCCGCCGGCCACCATAGTAAAAGCGGTTTGGCTGCTGTTGCCAGTCATCTCCGGTCCGGCATGGCCTGCGCCGACCAGCACTTCCATGAAGGGCACGAAGTAATCAAATTTCCGGAAGTTCACACGGGGACCAACCATAATTGTCGTGATTCCTCCGTGCAGATTCACGCCGTTGACGTTGCGGTTGTAGCTCAACCCGCCAATTTCTTCGGTGAGCCCCAGCCATCGTGCGGCGTTCCAAGTGAACGCCCCCGATCCGCCAAAATTGTTAAAAGACGGGAAGCCGCCTCCCGGATTGAAACTCACGTAATCGAACATGCCCGCGACTTCGTAGCGCGGCAGAAGTTGTCCTGGCGCCGTGTCGCCGCTCGATTTGGCGTCGGACGGGAGAGGTTTCGGGCGCGGAGCCTCGGGAAGCGCGAAAAGATTTCGCGGAGCAGGCGCAATGTCTCCCGCACCGGTTTTGGCAGGGCTCTTCTCTGCCGCCGCTGCTGCTGCGGCAGCGCTCGCACCGTCGCCATTCTGCTGGGCGCACAAAGGCAAAGCCAATAGAGCGCTAAACGCTACTGCGACACACCAATTACGCATGATTCGTCTCCCTCAGTTATCTATTACGGAACCCAAGTCTATGTCGTCCCCGCTGCAGCACCTTGTGCGGCACTGCCATAAATTCGCTTGGACCAACTGCGGCAAATCCTTTGCCCTTCGCCGCCTCACCGCCGATACCTTCCCCCACTCGTTCCAAACGCCGGGAGAAAATACAGGAAGTCACATGACGCGGCGCTGTAAGCGTATTCCAGAATTCCCTTTATCTGCAAGCATTTCCTTGCAACAGCCGGGCGGTCAAAAATATTTTCCGCGGCCGGCTGCTAATACGCTCTATTGCGAGTTCACTCTCGCTTATAGATGCGACGAAATCTGACCGGCGACGGAGATTCAGCGGAGTGCTTTGCTGTGCTAAGTACCTAGTGGGTTACCGTCCTTTGTGCTAGTATGCCGCCACTTTCTGTGGTGGATTTGCCTCCGACTGAGTTCCTGACACTTGGGATAGCTCCGTCGCGAGGCACTACGCCAGCTTGCTGGCCTCTTGTCCCGAGTCCAGAGGCGTCCTACAGAAGCTCGGATGGGAATCTCAGCTGCTGCAGGGCGGACCATGAAAATCAAGAATGTAAAGTTGCTTTCCAGCCTTTTACTCTTGACGTACTTTTTGTTTTTGGCGTGCCCGGGAACGGTTGCGCAGACCTCCAGCGCAGCTGCGCGCATCACGCAAGCCATCGATGAAAATAATCTCACGGTGCTTAGAGGCAACGTCCACCCGCTGGCGCGCGCGGAATTCGACCAGGGAGCGGTGAGCGACGGCCAACCTTTGCATCGCATGCTGCTTCTTTTGCAACGCGGCGCGGATCAAGAGGCTGCGCTGCAAGAGCTGCTCGATGACCAGCAGAATAAATCCTCCGCGAATTATCATGCGTGGCTGACGCCCGCGCAGTTTGGCCAGCAATTTGGACCGGCAGATGCCGACATCCAAACCGTGACGAACTGGCTGCAGTCCAACGGCTTTCAAATCACCAACGTGACCGCCGGACGGACGGTGATCGAGTTTTCAGGAAATGCCGCGCAGGTGCGCAGCGCGTTTCACACGACGATTCACAAGTACATGGTGAATGGCGAAGCGCACATGGCCAACGCCACCGACCCGCAAATTCCTGCCGCGCTCGCGCCAGTGGTGGCGGGGCCGGTCTCGCTGAATAATTTCCCCATAAAATCTCATCTTCTCCCTCTCGGAACATTTCAAAAGTCGATCAAGACCGGCGAAACCAAGCCGCTTTTCACGTTTTCGGGCTGCGCCCAATCCTGCTATGGCATGGGCCCGGCGGATTTTGCGACTATTTACAACACGGCGCCGCTGTTAAGTGGGACTCCGAAGATCGACGGAACGGGGCAGACGATCGCCATTGTGGGTGAGTCCGATATTAACCCGCAAGATGTGATCGATTTTCGGACCATCTTTGGACTGCCACAGAATTTTTCGAGCGCCAACATTATCTTGAACGGAGCAGATCCGGGCCTCAATGGCAGCGAAGGCGAGTCCGATCTGGACGCGCAATGGTCCGGCGCCGTAGCTCCGGGAGCGACTATCCAGTTCGTGACTTCAGAGCCGACCGAAACCACTGCGGGGATCGATCTCTCCGCAATTTACATTATTGAAAACAACCTCGCTGGCATTATGAGCGAAAGTTTCGGACAGTGCGAGCAAGGGCTGGGCGCTGCGGGCAATGCGTTTTACAGTCAAATGTGGGAGCAAGCCGCGGCGCAAGGCATCACGGTTTTAATCTCGGCGGGCGATGGCGGCTCCGCGGGCTGCGATGATTTTGACACCCCACAACCAGCTAGCCACGGCTTAGCGGTTAGCGGTACTGCCTCCACGCCCTACAACGTGGCGGTGGGTGGCACGGATTTCGACCAGGTCAACAAATGGACGCAATATTGGAGCGCATCCAATGCCTCAATGACGGAAGCTTCTGCGCTGGGCTACATCCCGGAGATTCCTTGGAATGATTCGTGCGGCCAACTTGGCATCACCGGGTGCGGTGCCTCTGCGCCTCAGGGCTTGCTGAATATTGTCGCGGGAAGCGGCGGAGCGAGCACGCTTTACCCCAAGCCTTCCTGGCAGTCCGGCACCGGCGTACCGATGGACAGCCACCGCGACCTTCCCGACATTTCTCTTTTTGCCAGCAATGGATTCAACAGCAGTTTCTACATCATGTGCCAGGCCGACGCCAGTGGCGCTAGTTCGTGCAATCTGAGCGATTTTGGATTTACGTTCCAGGGAGTAGGAGGGACGTCCGCTTCCGCGCCGGCGTTCGCGGGCATCATTGCCCTTGTGAACCAGAAACAAGCGACCGCGCAAATTCCCGCGCCGCGCCAGGGCAACGCAAATTATATTTTGTATCAGCTGTTCAAAAAGCAGCTGAACACTACGCCAGCTCTCAATTGCAACTCTTCTTCGGTTCCTGCTGCTGGCTGCACGTTCAATGATGTAACGCACGGGAACAGCGCGCAAGCAAATAGTTCCGTTGGAAACAACGACGTCCCTTGCTCTGGAGCATCTACGAATTGCAACAGCAAGGTGAGCGGCACGAATGGCGTTCTTGTGACGACAGCGAATCCAACAACGCCGGCGTATTCGACGACGACGGGCTATGACTTGGCGACGGGGCTGGGTTCCGTGAACGCAGCAAACCTGGTGAACAACTGGGGGTCAGTTACGTTTCTTCCGTCGACGACCATGTTGAGCGCCACTGTGAACGGAAGCTCTGTTACTTCCATCGGGGTTGCGCATGGCACACCGGTAAACGTGAGCAGCAGTGTTGCGGCAGGTCAAGGTGCCACCGGAACACCGACAGGGCAAGTCGTGTTGATGGCTACACCAAATCCAACGCCGAAAAACATTTCTGGGAATCTCGGCGTCCAGGCGCTGTCTCTGGGGGCGAACGGCACCGCAAATGGGACGGGGGTCATCTTGCCGGGCGGCACGTACAATCTCACCGCGCACTATCAGGGCGACGGAACATTTGGATCTAGCGACTCGCTGGCGCCGGGAATTCCTGTCACCATCACGGGTGAGAACAGCAAGACGTTGATCAGCATCCCGGTTTTTGATCCCACCTCTGGATCGGAGACCAGCGACATCCCCACGAGCTTGGTTTATGGGTCGCTGTACGTCGCGCGCATCGATGTGGGTAACTCACAGGTGAAACTTTCCTTCCCGCCACAGCCAGTTTGCACGCCGCCTGCCTGCCCGACTGGAACTATTACGTGGACGGACTCCGTGAACGGTGCTTCCGCAACGCCACTGGATGGCGGAACGTTCTCGCTGAACATCGACGGGTACACGGAGGACCAACCGATCCAGCTTTCCGGCGGTACGCATCTGCTTTCAGCGAGCTACAGCGGGGATAATAGTTTCACGGCAAGCAGCGGAACTTACAATCTGACAGTTACTCCGGCAACGACGATCATCGTGATCCAAAATCCGGGAAATAATTTCATTGTGGGAGCCGCAATCCCAATAACGGTAATCTCCTCTGTACAAGCTTTTACAGGCGTTGCTCCAACCGGAACGATCACATTTTTCGACGGTAGCACCCAGTTGGGCACCCCCGTTCCGGTGGCCGGCGTGGCCTCGCAAAACAACTACGCCCCTTCATTTACTGTATCCACGAGCATAATTCTCTCAGTCGGCGGATCTCACGTGATCACGGCGAAATATAGTGGTGATACAAACTACGCGGCTTCCTCGTCTTCGCCTGTAAGTCTCCAGGCGATCTACCCGACTACTACTGCTATTTCTCTGAGTGCGATCGAGATCCCCTTTGGTTCGAGCGTTACCGTCACCGTAACAGTCGCGACCAACGTGAAAAGCCCAACGATCACAGGGACAATTCTTCTCCAAACAAGCCCCGGTCAGCCAAGCACGTCAATTAGTGGGACCAGTTCCACGGATGCGAACGGCAACACCATGCTTACTGGAATGACCACTCTGACTCCGCAGGGTCCGGGATACTTCAATGCGGGATATTCTGGTGATTCTAATTTCGCCAATTCCGGAGCGTCTGCGTTCATGCAAGTAGACATTCCAGACTTCGCTTTGACTGTCCCTTCTTCACCGGTAGTCATCAATATCGGACAAACGGGGACGCTCCCCTTTACCATAACGCCCGCCTCAAATACGCCTAGCCCCGTAACACTGACTTGCGTTTCGCCACCCGTGGGATACACGTGCAATATCCAGCCGCCTACGGTTAATCTCGCCAACGGCGCGACGTCCAACGCTACCATCACAATTGCTCCGCAGAATTCATCGAACCAGGCGGTGATATCCGCAAGTGTGACTGGGAGTCGCCCTGTCCTTAGGTTTGTTCGACTCAACTATCCGACGGCGATGGGAGGCCTGCTAGCCAGCATCGCGGCGTTAATTCTGGTATGGCCTGGCGAACAAAAACGGCGGTTCACGACGCTCTGGCTTGCTGCAGTTTGTTTTATAGGATTGTTCGGTTGCGGGGGCGGTAGCTCCGGTGGTGGGGGCGGTGGTTCAAGTACATTCGCGACATCGATTACTCTTACTTCGAATGTCCCTAAAGCCTCCCCTTTTACATCAGTTACATTCACAGCAACTGTCTCCGGTCAAGGAAACCCCACAGGGAATGTCAATTTCCTCTCTGGCCCCGACATTATCGGGCAAGTGCCTTTGATCAATGGCACAGCAACAGTGAGCACCGAATTTGGCAATCCGGGTATATGGGCAATTACGGCGCAATATGTCGGAGATGGCAGAAATCAGCAGTCAACGTCAGCCGTATTGAATCAGGGAGTAACCGGAAATCTCTCTTCGGTGGTGCAAGGGCAGACGGGTACACTGACGCGCGTCTCCTCTTTTACGATCACCATGCAATAGAGAGAACCATTCATCAAGGATGGGCTGATTAGATGAGGTCGTCTCGCTCCGTGAAAATTCGACAGGATCCAGATTGGGGTGCTGAGGTACAGGGGGGCTTGTCGTGGCTATTTGCCGAACAGTGTGCCACCTTGGTCGATAGCACCTGTCAGGCAGGCAGTTTTGGACTAAAGACCGCCACTATCAAGGTCAGCAACATAATTCTTAAAGTATTTCGGGATGCGACTCTTCCGCCCGATTACATCGAAGCACGGATCGCGCCAGTCCACGCCCCCACTGACTTCAAACCACCAGTTTCGGCGTGGATGGCACTTGAACTAATGGCCCATGGCACGATTCCGTCCAAACCGCCTTACAAGGAGTTCACCATACAAGGTCTCTCGAAGCTACTCCAGCAAAACTTCGTCCAGTTAAACGAGGCGTTCTCCATGGCTAATTATCCAACTATCAGACAGAGAATAGACGAAATAGAGCAGGAGCATTGGCGGCAATTGGAACAAAAGCACTCGCAGAAGTGAGCTCGAGAGCGCCCCTCCACTCCTCTATACTTTCCCAAGAAGTGGCGCAGTGATATTCTCTCGACGATCCTCATGTCCGCAAATACTAATTTTTCAATCCCGGGTCAGCCGCCCATTTCCTATATTCTGAATCTCAGATGAAGCAAACAACTCGCGACAATCTTATCTACCTCGTAGTAGGTCTTGGTCTCGCTGCTTTGTTGGCCGCAGATGCTTTTTGCTCAGATAGCCACAATCTCGAAATGTGGATGCCTTCAAGATTGGCCTTTAGTGCCGTTGCCTTTATGGGTGTGCTCGCATATATGGTTGCGAAAGAAACACAAAAACTAAAAGCGACAGTAATTCAAATGGTTACATGTGTCCTCGTCGCATGCTTCATACACGCGGGAATTGTCCTTGCCTTCCCCCAAATCTTTGCTAAGCCTTTCGCAGCAGGTCTGTGGGTGTTTATAGTGTTGGAGTTGTTTCTCCTCACTCGTTTCCTAGTGCGAGCCATTTTGCATATCTGGCGGGTGGCAGTTTCTTAAGTCTGGGGTGGTCTACAATCTTAAGTTCGTTCTTCTTCACACTACCTCTATTCGCTCCCTACGACTCACTACCCGCAACTCGCATGGTTTCATCGGCTTACTTCATAACTTCCGTACACAACGGGGGTGGGGGTACAGGCTATTTGATCGGTCTGGACGAACAGCCCACACGCCAACGCTTCGACCTCGCGGCTCCCACGCCGACTCGCGTTACACTACTGGCTTCATGCTTGTCACGACGATTCTGGATACGACTTGGATGGGGCGGCCGCGATCAATTGCGGCGGTACTGCTGGAATCGGATGGGCACCGCGCGATTCTTGATCCGGGGCCGGCTTCGACTCTTCCCGTGCTTCGGCAACTTTTGGATTCGCGCGGCATTGGCGTTTCGGATTTGAACGCCATTTTGCTGA
>Ga0210391_10001301_pt1 | contig 23052 bp, 13 predicted proteins | sample IncBWC12OmetaG_FD_160573 | JGI IMG/M metagenome (GOLD analysis project Ga0210391, IMG submission 160573) | Forest soil microbial communities from Barre Woods Harvard Forest LTER site, Petersham, Massachusetts, United States - Inc-BW-C-12-O ...
TCGTTGAACCTGAACCCGTGAACCCCGAGCCGGTGGACCCCGAGCCGGTGGACCCTGAGCCGGTGGACCCTGAGCCGGAGGAGCCAGATCCGGTGGACCCTGAGCCGGAGGAGCCAGATCCGCTGGAACCTGAGGTGCCGGAAGTCGTGGAAGTCGATGAGGTGGTCGAGGTACCCGAGTTACCGCTCGAACTGCTGTTGCAACCCGCGATGGCAGTGGCGAGCACCGTGCACATCAGGATTCCGGTGCCCTTCTTCAGCCACCACGTGTTGAGGCCAGTCATCTGTCTGCTGAATTCCATTCGCCGCTCCTGTTCGCTTCACGCCCCCGCGCAACCTGCTTGTCACGCAACACTTTCGTGTACGCACCAGCAGCATCAACCACGGTCATATTTTGTGCGGCGAAACTACCGAGTAAATGCATAGCAAGCAACGCGTCGCACACGCGCGACATGCATTGCATGTGTGAAAGATGAGCGTGCGGAAAACCCTATAAATATAGGCTTCGCATGCACTTCAGAAAATTATTGCTGCTCGCTTGTCGTCACGCCCAGACAATAAAAAAACTAATTCATTTCAAGTCGTGAATCACATCACGCGTTTGCTGCAGCACGCACAAGAGTCGGATAGAAAAAATTTCAATTCTTTTGTCGCCACGTCCAGACATCAGCCATGCATCGCGAATTCAAAACGTGAGTGAGATCACGCGAGCGCCGGATTAAGTGATGCAGGTGTGGCGCAGCAGAAGTGATTCGCGCCGGGGTGCTGGGTGCCCTCGAGCGCCCGCGGTCATCCAAGCCGGGCGCCAAGCGCCACCGGGTCCCACTGCGCGAGCCCATCTGGTAGACTTGGAGCACTCGAAGTCATTCGCGGAGGACTGCAGAAATGTGAGGATTTGCACGCCCTTGGTCGCGTTTCCTCGCATTTGCTTAACCAGTCGTCATGATTCGATCACTAACCCAAGCTGTTTACACTTTGTGCGCGACATTGACGCTGGTCGCGGTGTGCCTGCCGGTGGCGCGGGCTGCCTCACCGCCGCCGCCGCCGGCTGCGGTCGCCGCAGTCGGCCCGGACTACCTGATCGGTCCAGGCGATAAGCTGCAAATCTACGTCTGGCAAAACGCCGACCTCACTGTGACGGTGCCCGTTCGACAGGACGGCAAGGTTTCCACCCCGCTGGTGGAAGACATGCTTGCCGCCGGCAAGACGCCCTCGGTGCTGGCTCGCGACATCGAGGCCGTACTTGCCGAGTACGTCAGATCGCCGAAGGTCAATGTCTTTGTGCTCGAGGCGGTCAGCGCCTTCAGCCAGGTCAAGGTTACTGGCCAGGTAAAGACTCCACAGGCGATGCCGTTTCACGAGGGCATGACGGTGCTGGATGCCGTGCTCGCGGCCGGCGGGCTCACCGACTTCGCCGCGGGCAACCGCGCCAGAGTCGTTCGCACCGTGGACGGCAAGCAGCAGGAGATCAAAATTCACCTTGATAAGCTGCTCAACAGCGGCGACATGAGCCAGAATGTCGCGCTTCGGCCCGGCGACGTCATCCTGATTCCGGAGTCCCGCTTCTAAGTTCACCGCGGTGTCCGCTCCGTGGCGCGGAGCCCCCCCGGGGTAGCCCGCCGGACGGTTTCGGGAGCGTTCGCATAGCCGCCGCCGCCGTGTGTCCGACGCGGATTTGGGGTCTGGTTCCGGGGCCGACCTAGGGCATTTCTGCTAGGCTTCCTAACCTAATGATGCAACAGCTCAATAACGTGCTGGAACAGCTGCGTGGCGTGTGGCGGTTCCGCTGGGTCGGAATGGCCGTGGCCTGGACCATCCTGTTGCTGGGACTGATTGTCATAACGATCCTGCCCGATCGCTATCAGGCCTCCGCCACCGTGTACGTCGACACCCAGACCGCCTTGGGCGCCGCCACCAAGAACCTTACTGTCGAACAGGACACGGATTCACAGATACAGCGCGTGCGCGAGGCCCTGCTGGGCGGCCCTCAGCTCGCAAAAATTGCTGACGACCTGGGTCTTACGGCACATGCCCCGACACCTCAGGACCGCCAACGGGTGCTCGACAGGCTGCGCGGCCAGATTCAGATCACCGACATCCAGAATGGTCAGGGAGGCGGGGCCGGGACTTATGTAATATCGTATTCCAACACCGATCGCCAGACGAGCCTCAAAGTGGTCGACCGGTTCGTGAATACCTTTGTCCAGGATGCGCAGGTCGGTAAGCACGAAGGCTACGTGCAGGCGCAGCAATTTCTGAGTCAACAGATTGCCGATCTTGAGAAGCGCCTGCGTGATGCCGAAGAGGCACTGGCGACATTCAAGAAGGAGCATGTGGGCCTGCTGCCCGGCAATCAGAATGACTACTTCAATCGTTTGGATACTGAAGTAGCGGATCTCGAAACGGCCCAGACCAAGCTTTCAGTGGCCGTCATGCGGCGTAATGAGCTGGAGCGACAGTTGCACGGTGAATCACCGCTGGTGGCCGCGGGTGGGGCGAAGAACGGCAATGCTGGTGGCCCGGGCAGCGACACGGCCACGCGTCTGCAGGAGAGTCAGCAGCAACTGGATGAACTGCTGTTGAACTACACCGAGAAACACCCGAAGGTCATCGAGCTGCGCAACACCATAGCCGAGTTGCAAAAGCGCCTGGCCAGTGAGATCGAAGCCGCGCGCCACGGCGACACGGCGGCCGCTGCGCGCACTGGACTTGCCGCGAGCCCGGTATACCAGAACCTGCAGATGCAGTACGACCAGGGAGGCGTGGAAGTCGCAGGACTTGAGGCTGATGTCGCCAACCGTCGCCAACGCGTCGCCACGCTGCGCAGCATGATCAACACGGCTCCTGAAGTGGAGGCCCAATATTCACGGCTCAATCGCGACTACAGCGTGGTCAAGGCGCAGTACGAAGCGCTGGTCGATCAGCTGGGCCGCGCGCGGTTGAGCGAACAGGCCGCCCAGACCGGCGTGGTTCGTTTCGACGTGGTGGATCCCCCGCGTGCCGGCTTCGATCCGATTTTTCCCAAGCGGCCGTTGTTCGCCGTCGGCGCACTGGCCGCAGCCATTGCGGCGGGCGTGGGCGCGGCCTTCCTGCTCAGCCTGGTGCGACCGGTATTTGGCAGCGTGCGGCGCCTGCAGGAGGCGACGGGTCTGCAGGTCCTGGGCGCGGTGAGCCTGACGTGGATGGAACGCTACAACGCCGCGCTGCGGCGCTCGGCGTTCCGACTGGCCGGGGCGCTGGTTGGCATGGTGTTGGTGTGCGGCTTGTTCGTCGCGACACAGCGGCACTTGGTCAGTGCCGTGCGAACGTGGATGGTCTGAGCGCATGAGCATCATAGAGAGAGCCCTGAAGCGGCTGCGGGCCGATGGCAACGATACGCAGGTTCGGCGCGTATTTGGCAGGGTCGACGAGGCCGCCTCCGAGCAGGCAGTGGCCAGGCGCGTGATCTCCATCGACCAGGACGCGCTGCGTGCCTCGGGTTTACTACCACCCAAGCAACAGGAACTGGAGATCGCCAACCAGTACCGGCAAATCAAACGTCCGCTGATCGCGGCGGCCATGGGCAGGGGACGAGAAGCGGTTCCGAACGGCCGGCTCATCATGATGGCCAGCGCCTTGGCCGGCGAGGGCAAGACCTTCACGGCCATCAATCTGGCATTCAGCATGGCGCGGGAGGAGAACCTTCAGGTTGTCCTCGTCGACGCGGACGTTGCCAAGCCTCAGATCAGCAAAATGTTTGGCGTGCATTCCGAACTGGGCCTGCTCAATGCCGTGAGCAATCCGACGCTTGATCCGGAGCGGTTGATATTCTCGACTGACGTGCCCAACCTGTTCATGCTGTCTGCCGGCACTCAAAGCGATCGCGCCACGGAACTTCTGGCAAGCGAACGCATGGTGGATGCCCTGACTCGCCTGCTGGCCAGGAACCCCAATCGAATCTTCATCTTTGATTCCTCGCCATTGCTGTTGACCACCGAATCGCTCGCCCTGGCGGCGGTGGCCGGTCAGGTGCTGGTGGTGGTTCGCGCCGAGAACACCGAGCACCATGTGCTGGTGGATGCGCTCAATCGCCTGCCCGAGGGTTGCTCCCCATCCCTGGTGCTGAATCAGACCACGCTGAAGAGTGCCGGCTATTACTACTATGGCTACGGCACCCCGGCGACCACGACCGAGCAGTAACCCCTACTGTCATCGCACGTTGCCGGTTGCTGCCCTGCGGCAACTGTTCCTCCCGCCCGCACCACCAACAGATGCCCGTTCTGCCTACGGCAGCTGTCCGGCATAGCAGTTGGGTGAGTGAGCTTTTCCAGGGGCTTATGTCAGATCCGGATCTCGAAGGCAATCAACGGTAGCGCTCCTGCGGCTCTCTGAGCTGCCAGAACAGGGGCCATAGGGGATGCGGCCGACCGGCGCGCCGTGCATGGTCGGCACTCAGCCAACCAATCCCGGGAATGTCGCGCAAACAGATGTCTTGCGAGCAGCGCTTGGCCCGGTCCCTCTTTGTGATGGAGATCACTCTGTGATCCATTGCGACCGTCGAGCTCACTGCGATGGGTGGTTCAAACTCGGCCCGGCGGCCTAAGTGCCGGGGTAAATCTGCTTCAAACAGCGACCCCGTATGTGGCCGGCGAATCAGCACGCATCGACATGGTGGATCCATCTGACGCTATCAGGCGACAATAGATTATTGGCGTGATGACCTGTCAGAATCTGTAAGTCAACTTAAGCTGCCGCCTCTGGGAGTCGTCCGTTCATGTCAAAGGTTCATCCTCGCACCGATGTCTCCGGGGCAAGGTCCGCACTGCGTTGTGCTGTCATCCTTCTGATGGTGTTGTGTACGGCGGCGCTCGCGGCCTGCGGCGGTCAGTCAGCTTCGAATGCCGGTTCTGATCCCGCCTCTGCGCCGACCATCACGGTCCAACCGGAGAATCAAAGTGTCACGGCAGGTGCGACGGCCACCTTTTCCGTGGTGGCCTCGGGCACTGCACCGCTGAGCTACCAGTGGTTATCAAATGGGACGGCGATTGCCGGGGCGACCAGTGCGAGCTATACCACCGCCGCCACAGTCAGCGGCGATAGCGGCTCGACGTTCAGCGTTCAAGTGAGCAACTCCGTCGGTAGCGCGACCAGCGCGGCGGCGACACTCACCGTAACCGTTGAGCCGGTGGCACCGAGTATTACGACTCAACCGCAGAACCAAAACGTCATGCTGGGAGCGACGGCGACCTTTACCGTAGTCGCTACCGGCACCGCGCCGCTGAGCTACCAGTGGTCCAAGAACGGAACGGCCATATCCGGCGCGACCAGTGCCAGCTATACGACCGAGGCGACAGTCAGTGGTGACAACGGCTCGACGTTCAGCGTTCAGGTAAGCAACGCCGTCAGCAATGTGACCAGCACGGCGGCGACGCTGACCGTGACCACTGCAGCCGTGGCACCGAGCATCACGACCCAACCCCAGAATCAGAGCGTGACGGTGGGTGCAACGGCGACCTTTAGTGTCGGGGCTGCGGGTACCGCGCCGTTCAGCTTTCAGTGGTCCAAGAATGGAACGGCCATAGCTGGCGCGACCAGCGCAAGCTATACGACTCCGGCCACGGTGAGCGGCGACAATGGTTCGGCATTCACCGTGAAGGTGACCAACAGTGCTGGGAATGCGACCAGCAATGCGGCAACCCTGACAGTTACCGCGGCAGCGGTGGCGCCGACCATCGCGACGCAACCCCAGAATCAGAGTGTGACCGTGGGCGCAATGGCCACCTTTACCGTTGTGGCTGCGGGTACCGCGCCGTTCAGCTATCAGTGGTCCAAGAATGGAATGGCCATATCCGGCGCGACCGGTGCAAGCTATACGACTCCGGCCACCGTGATTGGCGATAGCGGCGCAACGTTCAGCGTTGAGGTGAGCAACTCCGCCGGTAGCACGATGAGCAATGCGGCGACTCTTACGGTAACTACTACGGCCGTGGCGCCGAGCATCACGACCCAACCCCAGAATCAGAGTGTCACGGTGGGTGCCACCGCGACCTTTACCGTGGTGGCCTCGGGTACCGCCCCGTTCAGCTATCAGTGGTCCAAGAATGGAACGGCCATATCTGGTGCGACCAGTGCAAGCTATACGACCCCGACCACGGTGAGCGGCGATAATGGCTCGACGTTCAGTGTTACGGTGAGCAACACCGTGGGCAACGCGACGAGCAATTCCGCGACGCTGACGGTGAGCGCTGTAGCACCGACCATCACGACCCAACCCCAGAATCAGAGCGTCACGGTGGGTGCCACCGCGACCTTTACCGTCGTTGCTGCGGGTACTGCTCCACTGAGTTATCAGTGGTCAAAAACTGGAGCGGTCATAAGTGGCGCGACCAGCGCAAGTTATACCACCCCGGCTACGATGAGCGGCGATAACGGCTCGACGTTCAGCGTTAAGGTGACCAATAGCGCCGGGAGCGCGACCAGCAACGCGGCGACCCTCACCGTCAACGCCGCGGCGGTGCCGCCGACCATCACGACCCAACCCCAGAATCAGAGCGTCACAGTGGGTGCAACGGCGACCTTTACCGTAGTGGCCTCGGGTACCGGACCGCTGAGCTACCAGTGGTCCAAGAACGGGGCGACCATTACGGGTGCGACCAGCGCAAGCTATACGACGCCGGTCACGGTGACCGGCGACAATGGTTCGTCATTCACCGTTCAGGTGAGCAACAGCGCGGGGAACGCGACGAGCAATGCGGCGACCCTCACCGTAAACGCCGCAGCGGTGCCCCCAAGCATCACGACCCAACCTCAGAATGAGAGCGTCCTGGTGGGTGCGGCAGCCACCTTTACGGTCGTGGCCACGGGCACCGCTCCGCTGAGCTACCAATGGTTGCTGGCCGGGGTTCCGATACTTGGTGCGACCAATGCGAGCTACACGACTCCCGCCGTGACCATCGGTAACAACGGTTCGCTGTTCAGTGTTCAGGTGAGCAACGCCGCTGGCAGCACGACCAGCAATACCGCGACTCTGGATGTGACAGCGAGCAGCGGAGCCGGGGCGCCGATCCTCTTCCAGCATATCGCCTCGTCCACGGACCCTTCCGGAAGCGGAATAACCGGGAAGAATTTCGTTTTCCATACTGAATCACTGCCGGTCAACACGGTCGCTGTGATGGGTGTCAGCGCCCCGAGCGGTACAGCGGTATCGATCAGCGACGCCTTGGCAGGCTCTTGGTCGTCTGCGGTGTGCACGGTCGACGCTGGCTCGGGGGGCATGAAGTCGTGGGTCTTTGTGCAGCCGCTTGGCGCGACGGGTGGCGCGGACACGATCACGATCGGGGTCGGTTCGGCACAGATCCAGCCTGTGCAGTTCGACATCTCCTTCTACGAGAACATCAATACTTCCAGTCCGACTGACGGGTCACTGTGTCCGGCCTCGCAAATAACACCCACATCGGGCGGTGTTATTTCGCCGGGCAGCTTTACACCGACGGCCAATGACTCGAATGGCGGCAACGTCATCTGGAACTACACGCCGCTGGGGAGCTCGGGTTACTCGAATGCCACCGTTACGGCGTGGACTGCCGGCTCGTCATTTACGCTGCTTAACGGCGGCGCGGTCTGGTGGCCGGAACACGGCTACCCGCAGGCCTCTCAGGCCTTCGTTCAGAGCACCTCTGCAGCCGTCACGCCCTCGATCAGCGCGACCGGCGAAAACAGCTCCAATGGCGATGCCTTCAATTCGCTCACCGTTGCCTTGAAGGTCGCCAACAACGGCGCGAGCGCACCCTCGACGATCCACGTCGCGAACATCACTCACGAGACGATCGCCGAACCGTCGAGTCCGGGCGCTGCGACCGGCCCGTTCCCGACCACCGGGAATCTCCGTGTCGTGTCCACCACTTGGGAGAGCGCCTGTCCTGCCGGCGGTCCGCCCTGCCTGAGTAGTATCTCGAGCAGCGATGGCTGCTCCTGGACGATCGTCGGGAATGCAGCCAATGGTGATGCAGTGCTCGGCTACGCGCAGAACTGCGCGCCGTGTCCGACCTGCACGGTCACCTTGCACTTCACCGCGGGCGGGGGCTTCCAAGGCAGCTTCCGGCTCTTCGACGTACAGAACGCTGCAGCCGCCTCCTATCAGAATGAGGCCTCGGGCAACAACTCCTGCGGTACGACGCTGAATGATGCTCCAACGATCACGCCATCGGGGTCAAGTTCCGGGCTCGCGATCGCAGCGACCGGCATTGGCACCGGCCCCGGGCTTGCGGTGACGTCGCCCATTGGGGCCACGTTCGACCTGTGGACGTTCACGGGGCAGACCGATGCCGACACGGCAGACAATGCGGACTTGACGGCGCACTACTACTTTTCCAGTACGGCGACTCAGAACTGGAACTGGTCGCTGAACGCGCCGTCATCCTGCTACTGGGTCACAGCGATCTTTGATTAGACGCACTTCGCGCGCCGCAGCGAATCTGTCCATCGGTGCCAGCGAAGGGCGCCAATTGCAGTCGCCAGCACATATTGTGAGTGAATTCACAGTGGTGGGCTGGCGGTCGCCTGGCGTCCGAGCGTAAAACCATCCTGGCAGAATTAATAGCCGCGCGACATAATTGCCGGCCCGCTTTGGTCGGGAGCCTCCCGCTCCTAGACCCTTCCAACTTGGTCGGTCGATCAAAGGTGGCTCGCCCGGCAGATCACCCCGGTCAAGAGGCTGTTGACAGTGCATTGCGCACAGCACGACCTGCGCGCTGATTGTCTCGGCGGATCTGATATAACACTTCGTCGCAGCAGAACATAGGGTGATTGACTGAGCATGGCCCAAGGCACCGAAGTATATTTCGCGGAGCACCAGGAATCGGGAAACCTTGGACGCCAGGCCTTGCGCGGCGGCGTCGTGTCGGTCGCGATCCAGTACTGCAACGGGGTTCTGCAGATCGTTGCAGCGATTGTCCTGGCCCGGCTCCTGACACCGGAAGACTTTGGACTGGTTGCGATCATCACTGTGCTGACAAGCTTTGCGCCGCTGCTGATCGACTTCGGACTTGGCGACGCCACTACCCAGAGAAGCAAGATCACTCAAGGCCAGATCAGCAGTCTGTTCTGGCTCAGCACCGGAGTCGGGGCGACGGTCGCTCTGGCGCTCGCGGCCTGCAGTCCGCTGATCGCCGCGATATATCACGAACCGCTGCTGAAGCCCATTGCCCTATGCACGGCGATCACCTTCGTGTTGTGGGGCGCATCTAACCAGCACATGGCGCTGCTGCGACGGACTATGCAGTTTGGCCGAATTGCGCGAATTCAATTTCTCGGCACCTTTATCGGCATTGCCGTCAGCATCATTCTCGCATTTGCTGGATTCGGCTACTGGGCGCTCGTGGTGCGTCCGATTGCGAATGCACTGTGCGTCGTGGTCGGCGCCTGGCTCGCATGCCGTTGGCGGCCGGGCCTTCCCGTAGTCGACGATGACGTGAAGGCGATGGTCCGTTTTGGACTGCACGTGGTGGGATTCTCGGTCACATACACGATCGCCAAGGCCGTGGATCGGATTGGACTTGGGCTGTTCTACCGGCCCGCGCAGGTGGGCTACTACCAGAATGCGGTAACTCTGTACGAGAACTCAATCTTTGCGGCGTTCGCCCAGGTGCACACGGTCGGAAGCGCAGCCCTCAGCAAGCTGCAATCCAATCCGGTGGCGCTGCGGCAAAAGTACGAGTCCGCACTGTCGGCGCTGGCGTTCTTCGTCATGCCCGCAGCGGCAATCTTATCGGTGACCGGAAAAGACTTGACGGTCATTATGTTGGGCGAGAAGTGGCGGGTGGCGGGCTCACTGTTGGCGATCATCGCCTTGCGCGGGATTTTCCAGTCCATCGAAATGTCGCAGGGATGGCTCCATCTTTCCATTGGCAGAGCGGACCGCTGGCGCAATTGGGGGATCATTTCCCTTGCCGTCCAGACCGTAGCGGTCCTGGGCGGCCTGAAGTTTGGCGCTGTGGGCGTGGCCATCGCGACCGTCGTCGCCCACGTTATCATTGCAATTCCTTCGATCGCCTACGCTGGCCGTCCGATAGGCATTGGTTCAGCACTGGTCATCAGAGCCGTGGGGCCACAACTGATCGGCGCAATCGGCGCCGCGGCTGCCGGTACCTGGCTGCAGATGGCTCTTCTTGCTCATTATCCAGCCCCGGTGCGCATTATTTTGTCGGCTAGCTTCTGTGCCTGCCTATATCTGGGCGTGGTGGTCGGCCTGTTCCGGTGTACCAAGCCTCTGAAGGTCGCGTTCTCCGTAGTGCAGGATCGGCTTAAGGGCAATCGTCAGCGATAACTGGATCTTCCCTCGCTCGCGAAATCATTGACTCGCCGCCCGTCTCTTTATGGCTTCCCGGTATATTTCGACGAAGCGCTCGATCTTCATGGGCCAGGTGTACTCGGCCAGAACCTTCGCCCGTCCCGCGCGACCCATGCGTGCGCAGCGCTCGCGGTCGTTGGCAAGAGTCACGATGGCCTGTTCGAGCCCCGCGATCAAAGTGCCCGGGTCGCGTGGTTCAACCAGTATCCCCCAATCGTCCTCCACGATATCGGCAGGCCCGCCCCACTTTGCAGCGATAACGGCCTTTCCGGCGGCCATCGCTTCCAGGATTACGGCGCCGCCTGGGTCAAATACGCTCGGCAACACCATCACATCAGCCTTGCTCAGTAGTTCGGCGCAACGCTCCTGGGTCTGCCACCCCAGGAATTCCACGCTAGACTCGATCTGAAGTTCTGAAACCCTTTGCGCCAGGCGCAGACGCTCGCCTCCGCCGCGCAGATCCCCCACGATCTTGAGCCTGCAGTCCACCTGCTTGCGGGCACGGGCCACAGCCTCGATGAGCCACTCTGGACCCTTCCAGCGTTCAAGTCGGCCAATGAAGATGATTTCGAAAGGTCGGTCTGCGGGGCGCGCATCAATGACGCCCTCTGTCGGCGCGGGTGCCCACAGTTCGGGGATGACGCCGTTTTCGACCATCCGGAAGATCTGTCCGCGCACACCCGAAGGCAGGCCATCCTCGGTGCGCTGATTGACTACGATCAGGCATTCGGCTTGACGCTTCGCGTCGATGGGGCGCGGCAGAGCCTTCGCCAAGGCCCGGACAAGGTTCTTGACTCTATGGACTCCTCGTGACTGCAGGAAGCGAAAGCCCGCGGGAAATTCCATCCAGCCGTTCATCGGTCCTATGACCAGGGGCGCGGGAAGGTTGACTAGGAGGCTGGGCAGCCTGGGCGAAACGGGCGTCGGTTGGTGCACGACGTCGATGCCGAGCTTTTTCACCAGTTGCGCCACAATCTGTCGTTGCCGTCGCTGGGTGGCGAGAACCTGAGGGTAGTAAAGCGCGTTGGCGCCCATCCACGATGGGGTGCGCGCCTGAATCCAGCGAAAAGTCGAATGCATCTTGGCATCATCGACGTAATGGACTCGCTGCGCATCGGGGCCCAGGTACTCGTCCAACTCGGGCTTCGTCTCATTGCCGACGCACATCCAAGCATCATGCCCTGCCTTCAGCAGCCCCCTGAAGATATGCAGCGGCAGGATGGCCTCTCCGCCCCATTTTGCTGATGCATTGGCAGCGACAACGAGCACAGACAGACGATCGCCCGACATAGTCAACTCCTACTTATCCCCGGTGTGAACGACACGACGCAATCCGCGACGTGCTCGGGTACCAAGGCGGTTGACTGTCGCACTCCGGCCCGTACCGGCTCACAACCATTGCGGGCAACAGTCAAACTTGCCGCCTTGACATCCCGTGCCGAAGCTGCGGCGGAGCCATTACAACAGCACCGACTCGTGAATGGCAAGAACGGCAGCGCCGTCACCCCCGGCCAGCGCGAGTGCTATTGTCAAGGTCGCAATAACGGCGCAACGGATTTTTCTCACATACGGCAGCGAGGGTCGGCCCGGTCGGTCAGCCCGGTCTTTGCCAGCGCGTGGCGAGGCCGTGATGGAGCACGACCACGACCGGCATCGACGGCGTGCGTAGCTCTGCGGAAAATCCGGGAAACTAATTTACTCGGGGGTAGGGGCACTGTAACCTCTTGTTTTCGATTGGAAGATGTATACACATGCCATCCAAGAGTCTATTGCGCGGTGCTATCGGTGTGGTGGCCGTTGCACTCTCTTCGGGTAGCAGTTGCACGCGCGGCGGTTCCTCGCTCGCGGATTCTCCGGTTGTCGCGTCTTCTGGCCCTGCCTTCACTGGCCATGTCTCCGATGGTTACTACGCGCTACCGGACGAGCGGGGCACCGAGTGGCGCTACGCCGGCATGCTGACCAAGGGTGGCATTCCATCGGCGCACTGGCCGATCTGCAACACTAAACCGCTCGCGGCACTCGGAGGTGGCAAGGACGACAGCGCGGCGATCAACAATTTGATTCAAAGCTGCCGGGTTGGGTCCGTGGTGCAGCTCGCGGCTGGAGTGTTCACACTTGGACGTGGCACATATGTGGCGCTCAACAAGGGAGTCGTGCTGCGCGGGCAGGGCGCCGGGGTCACAATCCTGACCAACCCTCTAAACCTTCCCTCGACCTCCACGAACAAGATTGGCACTGCTGGCGACAGCACACCGATCATCATTTTGGGGCCTGGCAGATGGGTGAATCCGGACGGCGACGCTCGGTGCCAGGGGTTGACGTCATATCAGCCGAAGTACATGCAGCTGCTGTCGGCCGATGCTGCAAAGGATTCATCATCGGTGACGGTGGCCAGTGGGTCGATCTTCTCCCCCGGGATGATTGTGCTGCTGGATGAGACCAGTGGTGCGAGCTGGCAGCCGGATCCGGTCAAGTTGTCGACGTACGTTTGGGCGCAACCTGATTACTCACTGGTATGGATGTTCCACAATCCCGGCTTGCCTTGGGATGATGGTAAGTTTCCGATCCTCACCCCTTCGGCGGGCAACAACTACGCTGGAATTGGCGCCGGGGGCGATGCGGCCTGTTGGTTCAGTCGCCAGGATCGGCCGCAGTCCGAGATCAAGGAAATCGCCAGCGTCAGCGGAAATACCGTCACATTCACCAGCCCGCTTCACAAGTCATACCTGAAAAACCGGTTCGCGGAACTGACGACATTCACGGGCGGCAACGCGCCAGTGCGCAACGCCGGAATTGAGGACTTGACCGCCACGAGGGGGGGTAATAGCACCATCGTAATTGATAATTCCGCCTATTCATGGGTGAAGAATGTGGAGGTGTCCGACTCGTGGGGGGACGGAATCGGACTAAGTGACGCGTTTCGCGTGGAGGTGAGAGACTCCTATTTGCATGACATGGCGTACCCCAATCCAGGTGGAGCAGGCTATATCATTGCGATTTCCACGGCTTCCTCGGAGATTCTGGCCGAAAATAACATCTTCATCAGGGGCAACAAGGTGATGGTCGCGCGCTCCGGCGGCGCCGGCAGCGTGGTTGCCTACAACTATGCGGATGACGGGTACATTGGCTACAACGATGCTTGGCAGGAAATCGGAGTGAATGGGTCCCATATGCTTGGTTCGCACCATATGCTGTTTGAGGGCAATCGCACCTTCAACCTCGACAGTGACGGTACCCACGGAGGTTCTTCTTACAATACTTACTTCCGCAACTGGGCAACCTCGCAGCGCTCCGATTTCAACAATTCCATAACTGGAACGCGGATTTCCGACAGTACGCAGCGAAACTCACCGTTTCGCGCCGCGGGCGTTATGCGATATTCAAATTTCATGTCATTCGTAGGCAACGTCCTGGGTATCCGAGGCGTGACTACGGCCGGCAATGGTTATGTGGATGAGAGCTCGAGGAAGGCTCCCACAATCTGGTTTGTTGGATGGAATGACGCGACTCCCTATACCCCGGACCCGACTGTGGCGAGAACGGTCATACGCGATGGGAACTGGGACTGGTTTCTGTCGCAGCAAACTTGGCTCAACAGTCCGGCGGCGGCGCTTCCGAATTCCTTGTACCTGTCGTGTAAGCCGGCCTTCATGGGTTCAAGCACATGGCCGTGGGTCGACCCGGTGACTGGAGCCACCTACACGCTTCCGGCAAAGGCCAGATACGATGCGGGGACGCCAAACAAGGTTCCGGCTACGGGGGATGCCTGTAGTCCATGAGGACTTGGTTTCCCGTGTCGCATGTGCGGCGGGGGTCCCTTGTCCGGCCAATGGGTCCGGCGGACAGCAACGGCCGGATGGGGCCCATTCGCAATCGTGGCGGCCGTCGCCGTTGCGGCCGCGGCGCTGGCGCGTTTGATGCTCGCATGATGGCTTGCGAATTCACGCTGGAGTTCACATTCCTGCTTATAGGTCGCCGCCCGCCGCATAAGTCCTCGCCCGGCCGATTGACGCGCCCGGCGTCCTCTGGCAGCGTTCTGGATTGCCCGAAAAGCTTTCCCAAAGTGGTGAGCTATCAGGGAATTTCTGTGTTTAAGGCCGGTCGAGCGTGATGAGTAAGATCCCAGTGTCAAGCCGCAGGTATGTACTGATTTCGCCCTGTCGCGACGAGGCGGAGCACATGCGCCGTACACTTGATAGTGTTATGGCACAGAGCGTCCCACCGGCGCTGTGGGTCGTTGTCGATGACGGGTCTACCGACCAGACCCCGGAGATCCTGGAGAGCTACCGCGCTCGAATGCCCTACCTGCAGGTCGTGCGTCGCGCGAACCGTGGCCGCAGGAGTGTCGGGCCGGGTGTCATTGAGGCCTTCTACGCCGGCTTTGAGACCGTCGCGCTCGAGGAATTCGACTACCTCTGCAAGTTCGACCTCGATCTTGATCTGCCGCCCCGCTATTTCGAGCTGCTGATGCAGCGTATGGAGGCCAATCCCCGGCTCGGCACCACCTCGGGCAAGCCATATTTCGTCGGCGCGCGCGGCGGGGAGCTGGTTCCGGAGGTGTGTGGCGACGAGATGTCGGTGGGCATGACAAAGTTCTACCGTGTTCAATGCTTCCGTGAGATTGGCGGGTTCGTACGCCAGGTCATGTGGGACGGCATCGACTGTCATCGCTGCCGGATGCTCGGCTGGATCGCCGAGAGCGTGGATGATGAGCCACTGAGATTCATTCACCTGCGCCCCATGGGATCAAGCCAGAAGGGCATCTGGACCGGACGGGTTCGCATGGGCTACGGACAGTACTTCATGGGCACCGCGCCCGCATACTTTCTGGCCAGCGCCATCTTCCGGCTGCCCAAACACCCGATCCTGGTAGGCAGTATCGCCATGCTCTGGGGATACATTTCCAGCGCACTGCGCAACGTGGCGCGCTACGACGATCTGCGGTTCCGCAAGTTCCTGCGCCGGTATCAGTACGCTTGTCTGCGCGTTGGAAAGCACGCGGCGACCAGCAGGCTCGACGCGGCACAGGAAGCGGTGTGGCGAACCCGGACGATAGCGCAAGCTGCGAGCCAAAAATCGTGAACGACGCTGGCCAGCGCCTATGTTCAAGTATCTCTTGATCTCCGTTGCAATCGCGCCACTTCTGGTGGGCGTTTTTGCAGAGAAGGGGCGCGATGCACAGCGCAGCCGCTCTGCGCTGAGAGTCGGCTGGCTGGTGTACGCTGCCTTGTGGTTCGGCGTGCTCTACTACTTGAGATATCGATGGAGCTGACGGCCCACAACGCAATACGCCCGGCGGAACGCGAGCGCACCAGCCCGATGACGGTGCTGATCTGCGTGCTGCTTTTCATCGGGTGGGTTGGGGAATGGCCTCTAGAGCTCGACCCGATCATGTACCTGGGGTTGTGGCGCAGCTCCTTTGCGGTATTCGCGCCAATGTTTGCACCGGTTCCCGGAATCTCCCTGTTTCCGTGGCAACTCCTGTTACTCGGCCTCGCGCCATTCTGCCTTAGCCAGTCAAATGCGCTGCGACGGCATGCGCCGGAGATGGATCGGGCGATATTTCTGAGCCTGGCGTGCATTGTGATCACGTTGCTGTGGGGATTGATCCGCGGCGGATCAGCGTATTTCGCCTATTACCAGCTGTGGCGCTTCCTGGCTGCGTTGTTGGTGGCGTATATGCTGATGTCGGCCATGCGTACCCGCCGTGACCTTGTCGCCCTCGGCCGCACCGTGACTCTTGCAGCGCTGATTCGGGCGACAATGTGCATTTACTTCTACTGGACACATGTCTACGGCAGGATCTTTCCCGCACCCGAATTCGTTACCAATCACGACGATACCATTGTATGGGTCGTGGCCATTCTGATCGTGACGCTTTGGGCGCTGCAAAAAGGCGGCACCAAGGCGTGGGTGGTCGCGGCCCTGATCGTGCCGTATGTCGTTTACGCCATCGTGCTCAATACCCGGCGGATTGCCTGGGTGGAGCTGCTGATGGCACTGCCGGTGCTGTACATCCTGATGGGCGCCGGACCCATGCGCAGTCGGATCAATCGCTGGGCGATGATTGCGGCGCCACTGGTGGTGATCTACATCATTGCGGGATTGAGCAGTACCAGCCCGGTATTCTCGCCGGTTCACGCCTTGATGACGACGGGCAGCAACTATGACCCCTCTTCCCTCACGCGCCAGGAGGAAGCCCGAAACCTCCTGCATACGCTGGTGGATATGGGTAATCCGATCCTGGGCACCGGCTGGGGCGTTCCGTACGACAGGCTCGAACATTACTGGTCGAACTACAATGCGGGATGGATCCTGGTCCTGTATACGCCGCATAACGCCATTCTGGGTCTGGCCGCCTTCAGCGGGCTGGTCGGCATCATCGGCATATGGGGGGTTGTGCCGACCGGAGCGTACCTGGCCGCCCGCGGTTACAAGGGCTCCGACGATGTGGTGGTGCGAACTGCCGCGATGGTCGCGATCGGCGCAATCGCTGCCTACAGCGTCCACTGCTATGGCGATATCGGCTTTGAGTCCTTCCAGGTCTCCCTGGTGTTTGGTGCGGCCCTTGCCACGGCCGGCAAGGTCGCCAGCTGGCGCGAGGCGCTGCCTGCTGCGCATGCCGCGACCGCGCGAGCTGGCGCCGGACGCCAGGCGCTTCAGCCGCGACCGACGGGCCGCAAGCCCGGAACGATCGCGCCGCGATTCGGGCCATCCTCGCCAAGGTCCGGGTCAGCGGCAGACGATGCGGCCGGCCCCAAGCGCACGCCGCCGCGGCGCCTGTCACGTTGAAAGTCGGTAGATAGATATGTGTGGAATAGCCGGTGCCATAAGCACTCTCTCGCAGTCCCCTCAGGATGCCGCACGGCACCAAGATGCAGTAGTGGGCTGCGTTCAACGCATCACCGATGCCATTCGCTACCGCGGGCCGGATGGCGCCGGGATGTGGGCCACGCCAGCCGGCGATATCGTGTTTGGTCACCGCCGCCTTGCGATTCTCGATCTCAGCGAGGCCGGTGCGCAACCGATGATCGATGCCGCCTCTGGCTGTGCCATCACCTTCAACGGCGAGATCTACAACTTCGGCGAACTCAGGGGCGAACTGGAAGCGCTCGGCGAGCAATTCCACTCGACCTCAGATACGGAGGTCGTGCTTAAAGCCTACCGGTGTTGGGGGCTTGCCGTCATTCCGCGCCTGCGCGGCATCTTCGCAATGGCCATCTGGGATCCCCGTTCGCGTTCGGTGCACCTGATTCGCGATCAGATGGGGATCAAGCCGCTGTATTGGACCACCGTGCGCAACAGTCCGCTGGGCAAGGAGGTGCTCCTGTTCGCATCCGAAGTGCGGGGGCTGCTGGCCAGTGGCGTCGTCGAACGACGTCTGGATCCGGCCGGCGTCGCCTCGTACCTGTCGCAGGGTTTCGTGGTGGGTCCCTCCACCATTGTCGAGGGCGTTCAGCTGTTGCCGGCGGCCAGCATTCTTTCCATCACCCCCGGCAACGGCGATCAGGATGCCAACGTCCACACCCTCCAATGCTATTGGAGCTTGCCCTCATCGGCGGGACGCCACACCAGCGAGGAGGAGTTGCGGGAAGAACTGGCCAACACGGTACGCATGCAACTGGTCTCGGACGCTCCGCTTGGAATCTTTCTCTCCGGTGGGATCGACTCGAGCGCGGTCGCGGCGCTCGCCAGCGAAGCCCAGCCGGGCGCGGTGCACACCTTTACGATCGGCTTTGATGAGGCCGGACTGGACGAGTCACAGTACGCCGCTCGCGTCGCGGCGGCGATTGGCAGCCGCCATGCCAATGTGACGTTGCACGAAGAGGACTTCCTGCAGCAGCTTCCGGATGCATCGGCGGCCATCGACCAACCGACATTCGATGCCCTGAATACCTATTTCGTCAGCCGCGCGGCACGCCAGGCAGGAATGACGGTGGCCTTGGCGGGAACCGGTGGTGATGAGCTGTTCGGAGGCTACCGAAGCTTTGTCGAGCTGCCAAAAATGCTGCGGGCCGGAGCATGGGTGCCACGAGGACTCGAAGGTCCAATCGCGGGGACTTATCGCCTGTCTGCCGGCCTGGTCTGGAACCTTCTGGGGCGCACGCCGCCGCAAACGCGGTGGGGAAAAATCGCCGACGTCGCCTGCGCCGCCCATGATCTGTTGGGGCTGTATCAGACTTCCTACGCGCTGTTTACGCGGGAGACCCAGTCACGCCTGGCCGCGGCGCGCGTCCAGGCAGCCCAGAGTGCCCAGGATTTCGGACTTCCGGGTGAAGTTGCCCGCGCCTGGCGCGCGCGAGTTCAGGGTAGCGAGAGCCTGCATGCAATATCGTTGCTGGAGCTGTCCAGCTTCATTGGTGAACGCCTGCTGCGCGACACCGATGCCGCGAGCATGGCCGTCTCACTCGAGGTGCGCGTGCCATTGCTCGATCATGTCCTGTGCGAAAAGGTGGCCGGCATGGACCCGGGACGACGCTTCTCCCCTCCTGGCAAGAAACGCCTGTTGCGCGATCTTGCGCTGGCGCGGCTCGACCCTGCCTTATTCGACCGGCCCAAATCCGGTTTCGTGTTGCCGATCGGCAAGTGGGCAAAGCGACGCCTGCAACCGGAGATGGAGCGTCTGCTATCGGATGCGGCGCTGGTCAGCCGCGTTGGCCTTAACCCCCGGACCGTGCAAACGTTATGGAGATCCTACGTTTCGGGCAAACCCGGACTGTACTGGTCCCGCGTCTGGTCGATCTACGTGCTTCTGTCCTGGTGTCAGAACAATGACATGGCACTTGCCGCATGACGGTTCCTGAACGTCTGAAGATATTGTTGGTGACGCCGATGGCACCGAGCCCGCCGCGCTTCGGGGCACAGGCGCGCACGCACGGGCTGCTCAGCAATCTCGGCAAGCACCACGATCTCACCGCCATTGTGTTCTACGATGACATCCAGATACCCGATGGCAGCCGGGCGGCCATGCAGGCCTATTGCCGTGAAGTGATATTTGTGCACAACCCGTTCGGCGTGACCGGCTGGCGGCGTCGGCTGCTGCAGGCTCGTTCGTGGCTCTCCCGGCGCAGCTACCAGCGCCATCAGTTTGCGGCGCCCGTCCTGCAGGATGTGCTCGACCGTGTGCTGAGTGCCCAGCGGTTCGATGTGGTGTTTGTAAACTTCCCGCACCTCGCGCATTACCGCCTGCGCATCTCCCCGCCCGGGACCGTGCCACCGGTGGTCATCATCGACTCGCACGATATCCACTACGACCTTGCCCGCCAGGTGGCAAAGAGCACCGCTGGCTTGGGTCAGCGCCTGCATGCGGCACTGAACTGGCGCAAGCTGGCGCGCGAGGAGCTGGCGGCTTACAGCGCTGCCGACGGCGTGTGTGTATGCAGCACGGCGGACCAGCAACGGCTCGCCATCGATGCGCCGGCCGCCACCACCGTGGTCATTCCCAATGCGGCGGATGTCGAGGGCCTGCAGCCGCGCAGTTCCGATCCTGCGCCGGACCGACATACGGTGCTGTTTTTCGGTCTGTTGGCGACAGTGCCCAATGTGGATGGGGTATTGTACTTCGTGCGCGAGATCTGGCCGCTGATTGCCGCAGCCCGCCCGGATTCCCGATTCGTCGTCATTGGCGCGAACCCGGCGGCGGCGATTCTCGCGCATGCCGGTTCGGGCGTGACCATCGTCGGGCCGGTGGATGACCTGCGGTCGCACGTGTCCGCGGCGGCGGTGGTGGTAGTGCCGCTGCGGCTGGGCAGCGGCACGCGCCTGAAGATCCTCGAGGGCTGGGCGATGGCGCGGCCGGTGGTGTCAACGACGCTGGGCGCGGAGGGACTCGACGCCGTGCCGGGACGGCACCTGCTGATCGCGGATGATCCTGCCAGCTTCGCGCGCGCCGTACTGAGAGTTCTCGACGAACCGGAGCTTGCCGCCGAGCTCAGTCGCGAAGGGCGCGCGTTGGTGACCGAGCGCTATTCATGGCGCGGCGTCGCAGGGACTCTAGAGGCATTTTTCCAACAGGCGCTCGCGCGGCGCGACGCGACGCCAGGATCTCACCGGGAGGCGACGAATTGAGAGCAGCATTGATCGGGGCGGGCCAGATAGCCCGCCAGCACTTGAATTGTCTGAAGACGCTGCCGGGGGTGCAGATCGTCGGAGTGTGCGATCTTTCCCCATCAGTGGCGGAGAGCATCGCTGAACGCTTCGGTGTGCCTGCGTGGTTCACCGATCATGCCGCGATGCTGCGCGAAGTGAAGCCGGATGTCGTGCATGTCACGACGCCGCCCACTTCGCACTTCCGCCTGGCGATGGACGCGCTGCAATCGGGTGCGCATGTCCTGGTTGAGAAGCCAGCCACAGTCACATTTGCCGAACTTGAACAACTGCTGCACTACGCCGGCGAGCGGCAGCTCATGATCGTGGAGGATCACAACTACGTCTTCAACCATGCCACGCGCGAGATCGCTCAATGGGTCGATAGCGGAAAGCTCGGGGCGGTCGTGCACGTGGAGGTGCTGATGACCCTGGATCTGTTCGGTCCGGGCGGATTTGCGGATCCCAATGCGCGTCATCCGGCCCTGGCACTGGCCGGTGGGGCACTTGCGGATTTTTTGCCGCACCTGGCGTCTCTGGCGCACCGATTCATCGGGGCGCATCGGCGCGCGCACGCCATCTGGACCAAGCGTCGCCCATCGATTCTTCCCTACGACGAGTTCCATGGAGTGGTCGAAGGGGAACGCGGGACGGCGACGCTTGGCTTCAGCGCGACGGCGCAACCGGATGCCTTCTGGTTGCGTGTCTTCGGTGAGCGCGCCCAGGCGAGTACCAACCTGTTTGAGACGCGCTTGACCTGCGAGCGGTTGCGCGATGGCTTGAAGCCGCTGCAGCCACTGAAGAACGGCCTTGAGGAAGGTAAGGCCGTGCGCCGCGCCGCCATGGGCACCTTCTTGCGCAAATTCAAGCCTGGCCCGGCCACGTACGATGGCATGTGGCACCTGCTTGCAGGCACCTACCAGGCACTGGCGCAGGGCACGGTGCTGCCGGTGACCCCCGAGGATGTACTTGCGGTAAATCGCATGGTGGAGGCGTTGAAGCCGGTGGAGGCCGCATCATGAGAGCGCTGGTGACCGGAGCGAATGGTTTTCTCGGCCAAAGCGTCGTTGCTGCCCTGCTGGCACAGGGGCACACCGTGCGCGCGCTGGTACGGCCCGCCACGGCCGTGGAGAAGATTGGCTGGCCCGCTGCCGTCGAAATAGTCCGCGGTGACCTGCGCTCGGCGCGCGAACTGGCGCCGGCGTTCGCTGACGTAGACGTGCTCGTGCACCTGGCCGCGGCCGTGACCGGCGGCGATGATGCGATGTTTGCATCGACCGTGAGCGGCACCGAACGCCTGCTGACCGCGATGGCGGGCACTGCCTGCCGGCGCATCGTGTTGGCGAGCAGCTTCGCCGTGTACGACTGGAGCGCGATCCACGGTACGCTCGATGAGAATTCACCGATTACGAGCGGCACCAAGCTTTATGGTCGCGACGGTTACGCCATCGCGAAATCCTGGCAGGAACGTATTACGCGGCGCTTTGCCGCGCAACACGGATGGGATCTGACGGTTTTGCGTCCCGGTTTCATCTGGGGGCGCGACCACGGCTACCTCGGGGCTTTGGGCCAGCAGATCGGTCGGCTGCACTTTGTGGTCGGACCGTTCACGCACCTGCCGCTGACGCATGTCGACAACTGCGCCGACCTGTTCGCCCGGGCCGCGGCAGATCCGCGTGCGATCGGCCAGACGCTCAATGTCGTGGACGGTCCAGGGGCGCGGATTTGGGGCTATCTTGGGGAATATATGCGTGGCTCGGGGGAGGGCGGATTTCGCCTGCCGGTGCCGTACACGGTCGCATTTGGCATGGTCAGGCTGGCGTTCGCAACCATCCTGAAGCGCAACGAGAAGCTGCCAAGCGTGCTGGTGCCCTGCCGCTTCGAGGCCCGTATGAAGCCGCTGCGCTACACCAACCGACGGGCGCAGGAATTGCTCGGCTGGCGGCCGCCGCTTGATTACGCCGAATGCCTGCGGCGCACGTACGGTGCGAAGCAAGGCACGTAGGCTTGGTCACTGCGGCAGGGCAAAGGTAAACAGGTCCTGTCCGGCCATGATCGCCACGATCTGCCGGTCACCGCTGCGGAAGGTAACCGGCGGCGCGCTGATGTGGCCGCCAGTATCGAAAGACCAGAGGCGCGTCCCGTTTCTGGCATCCATCGCATACACAATGGGGCCGTCCGATCCAAACAGCAAGCCGCCGGCCGTGGATAGCAGGCCACCGCGCGGCAAACTGCTGAGGGTGGCGTTGGGCTGCTTCCAGATGATCTTCGCAGTGGTTGGATCAATGGCCACCACGAAAGCGGCAAACGAGTCGCCGTAGGTCGTGGTGCCGCCCAGGTACATGTGCCCGGAGTTCGGGCGTTCGTCGCCGGAAACGAAGAACAGGCCGCCGCGCTCCTCGGAGTTGAGGTAGTAGTAGCCGGTGCTCGGGCTGTAGGTGGAGGGCCACCAGTTGGTCGCGCCATTCACGCTGGGCAGTACGTAGGTGCCTTGCAGGGTAGGCGAGGTATTCGGTATTCGGATCGGTTTGCCGGAGGCGGAGATGCCGGTGGCCCAGGTTTGATTCACGAAGGGGACGCTGCGCAGATACTGGCCGGTGACACGATCAAGCACATAGAAGAACCCGCCGCGATTGGCCA
>Ga0210391_10001302_pt1 | contig 23023 bp, 17 predicted proteins | sample IncBWC12OmetaG_FD_160573 | JGI IMG/M metagenome (GOLD analysis project Ga0210391, IMG submission 160573) | Forest soil microbial communities from Barre Woods Harvard Forest LTER site, Petersham, Massachusetts, United States - Inc-BW-C-12-O ...
CAAACGCCCATTCACCCGCAATATGTCACGCGCCTGCTCGATCAACACGCATCCGACGATGCCATTTTCATGTGTGATGTGGGAACTCCGGTAATCTGGGCCCGCTATCTCACGATGAACGGCCGGCGCAGACTGCTGGGTTCGTTCAACCACGGCTCAATGGCAAATGCACTTCCCCAGGCAATCGGTGCGCAGGCTACCTATCCTGGCCGTCAAGTGATCACCTTGTCGGGGGATGGTGGTCTTGCAATGATGATGGGCGATCTGCTGACCCTAAAGCAACACGACCTGCCGGTGAAGCTGATCGTGTACAAGAACGACGCCCTGGCCTTTGTCGAGCTAGAAATGAAGTCCGCAGGTGTTCTGAACTTCGGCGCCGATTTGCGCAATCCAGATTTCGCAAAAATTGCGGAAGGGGCAGGGCTTCTCGGACTGAAAGCCGAAACTGCGGAGCAGGTAGAACCCGCAATTGCACAGGCTCTTGAATACGATGGTCCGGCATTGGTCGAAGTCTCCGTAGCGCCGCAGGAACTGGTCATGCCGCCGACGATCACCTATGGGGAGGCAAAAGGGTTCAGCCTCTTCATGCTGAGAGCCATCCTTAGTGGACCCGGGGACGAAATCATCGATCTCGCTAAGGAGAACCTACTTCGGTAATCAGGATAGTGCGCTCTGAAACTCGATTGGCTCAACCGAGAGCAGTTTGAATCATAGTAAGCCCGTGGGGGTGATTCACCCGATAGGAGAAACATGACGATGAGCGAACCTCGGAAGGTGGTCATTGTGGGCGGCGGGTTTGGCGGGCTTTCTGCGGCTCAGCACTTGCGCTCAAATCTGGTTGACGTGACGGTCATTGATCGTCGGAACTATCACCTTTTCCAACCATTACTCTACCAAGTTGCGACGGGTTCGCTTTCGGCGGGAGAGATCGCGTCCCCTCTTCGCAGCGTGCTGAGCCGCCAGACAAATACTCGTGTCTGGCTGGGAACTGTCGTGGATGTGGACCCCGATCTCAAACGAGTCATTCTCGCGGACGGAACCATCGTTCCATACGATTCATTGATCATCGCTGCGGGATCCGAGACATCCTACTTCGGCCACAACGACTGGCAACATTGGGCTCCCGGTCTGAAGAGCATTGAAGAAGCCACGACGATCCGACACAAGATTCTGTACGCGTTCGAAGTGGCCGAGCGCCTCTCGGATCCCGAGCAGCGCCGCGCCTGGCTCACATTCGTCATTGTGGGAGCAGGACCTACAGGCGTGGAACTTTCTGGGGCCATCGCCGAAATCGCGCGCCAAACCTTGAAGAACGACTTTCGGTCGATCAACCCAGGAGAAGCGCAGATCATATTGATGGATGGTGCGCCTCGGGTTCTGATGCCGTTTCCAGAACACCTGTCTGAAAAAGCACACCGTTCGCTTGCCAACCTGGGCGTACAGGTGCGATGCGGCGCGATGGTGAAGCAAATGAATGAAGGGGGATTAACGATCGAGTCCAAAGATGGAGTCGATTCGATCGCCGCAAAGACAGTGATTTGGGCTGGCGGCATTACTGCGTCGCCGCTCGGGAAAATCCTGGCTAGCCGCACGAAGGCCGAAACTGACAGGGGAGGGAGAGTCAAAGTAAAACCCGACCTGACGATTCCGAACTATTCCGACATTTACGTAATAGGCGATCTGGCTTCAGCGTCAGATGAGAAAGGAAAGCCATTGCCCGGACTCGCCCAGGTGGCCATGCAAGGAGGGGCATACGCCGCAAAAGCAATCCTTCGAAAAGTGAAAGGTCAGAAGGATCTTCCTCCTTTTCATTACTTCGACAAGGGGTCGTTAGCCGTGATAGGCCGTGGGGCCGCAGTGGCCGACGTTTTCGGGGCGCATCTTTCTGGGTTTACTGCCTGGATGGTATGGGCGTTCATCCACCTCATGTATCTGGTGAATTTTCAAAGCCGGGTTCTAGTCTTTATTCAATGGGCAATCCAGGACCTTACGTTCAACCGTGGAGCCCGATTAATCACCGGCACTGCTGCCACCGACTTCAATTTCACAAAAGAACTGTCGGAAGTACACGCTGCGCGGGAGATCAAACCTGAATCAGCAGGCGTGCCGCATTGACTTTCGGGTGCGTTCAAGCTTAGCAATGGGCTGACTCTGAGCAAGTTATAGGGGTCACCGTGGAAAATCGCGCCTCCTTCAATTTCAGCAGACAGCCGATGCGGATCGTGGTAGTGGATCTTCATCCCAAAACCGCGGGCGCGTATTGCAACCGCCGCCCGATGCGGCCCATCCCATAAATTCCAAGAATCTTCCTGGTAAGTTGCCAGCCCAACAGCAACGTCAGGTCCAGTGGATTCCAGTTTCCACTTCGGATCACTTGTTGGCCTTCGTACGCTCGCCGCGATGCCCCTAACAACAAGAGGATAGTGAGGTCGGCTACTGCGTCTGTCGATAGTCCGGGGATATTCGTAAGAGGAACATGCAGGGCTTGTGCCATTCAGTCTCTACTGAACCGATCGATAAGTGATTCGGATCGATGCTCATTGCAGTCCCCATATGAACGCCTGGGACGGTCCACCAGTACCCGAGCGCTGGCTTCTGCTCCTGGTCCTGCAACCCGCGCAATAGCTGGGTTCTTTTTGCGCAGGTAGTTCCCTCAGTGTCACAGCCTTTGACACTGATCTATTCGTGACACTGATTTATTGATTAAACGCCTTACCCCAGACTGAAACTCGCTTCTTTTCAGCAGGTTCTTTCCGGATGTGTTTTGGCGACTGGCTTGCTTTATAGGGAAGTGTCGCGAGCATCCGCGCGAGCCCGAGAAGAGAGGGTTTTAATGGCAAGTTCAGCAAAAGACAGAAAGCCTGCGCCGCTACCGGCACCCAATAGCGACTTCTATGAACTGGTGGAAACACTGCCCGCTGAAGAGTTGGCGGTTGTGAAACAGGTGCGCATTTTCATGGAGACGCAGATCGCACCCATCATTACCAAGTACTGGGTCGAGGATGCTTTCCCATTCGAAATCTTGCCGGCGCTGAAAGAACTGAACATTGGCGGCGTCGCCATGCAGGGCTATGGCTGCAGAGGAGGAAGTGTGCAGCTATTCGGCTTGGTTGCCATGGAGATGGCGCGCTTCGACTCGTCGATCGCGACATTCTTCGGTGTGCACAACGGTTTGGCGATGGGCTCGATCTACTTAGGCGGGTCGGAGGAACAAAAACAGAAATGGCTTCCTCCGATGGCTCGCTGGGACACAATCGGCTGCTTCGGCCTAACCGAACCGCTAGTCGGGTCCGGAACTGCCGGCGGGATGTTGACGACTGCGAAACGTGATGGCGATACCTGGATCCTCAACGGCGAGAAGAAGTGGATCGGCAACGCTCCGTGGTGCGACCTATCCATCATTTGGGCGCGCGACTTAGCGGACAACCAGGTCAAAGCCTTCATCGTGGAGAACAAGACCACGCCCGGCTTCAAAGTCGAAAAGATTCAGAACAAGATTGCGCTCAAGGTGGTGCAGAACGGCCACATCACCATGGAGAACTGCCGCATACCGGAAGCGAACCGCTTGCAACAAGATCAGTCGTTCCGCGATACGGCCCGCGTTCTGAAGATGACGCGCTTCATGGTTGGGTGGGAAGCGACCGGGTGCGCAATGGGGGCTTACGAGAACGCACTCAAGTATTGTCAGGAGCGCCTTCAGTTCGGAAAGCCCATCGCTTCATTCCAGATGGTGCAGGACCTCCTCGCCCGGATGCTCGCCAACATCACGGCTTCGCAGTGCCTGTTGGTCCGCATGACCCAGTTGCAGGCAGAGGGCAAGATGACGGATGCACACGCGTCGCTGGCCAAGGCGTTTACCACTGCCAAGTGCCGCGAGACGGTTGCGTGGGCCAGAGAGTTGTGCGGCGGCAACGGCATCGCCGCAGACTACAACGTCGGCCGTTTTTTCGCAGATGCGGAAGCGCTGTACTCCTACGAGGGAACATTCCAAATGCAGAACCTGATTCTGGGCAGAGCCATAACCGGGTTCAGCGCCTTCGTGTAGCGGAATGGAGATGAACTACCGTTTCTTATTCAACCTTTCTGCCAGAAACTGGAAGGCAATCAATAAAGGAGCGAAACAAATCATGGCTATTAAATCTTCTGAATGGGAAATCAAAAACAACACAACAAAGGCCGTGACTCCCCGCTTGTTCTTTCTCAGTGCGAGCAGTGGCCAAGTTTTTTCTGCGAGCCCCGACGGCTCCGACCTTAAGGTCATCGTGAGCGAGGGAAGGCGGCTTCCCGACGGAATCGTTGTGGACGCCGACGCTGGGCACCTCTACTGGACCAACATGGGCAACCCCATTGCCAGCGACGGTTCTATCGAGCGTGCGGATTTTGATGGAAGAAACCTTACCCACATTGTTCCTCCGGGCGGCACCTTCACTCCCAAGCAACTGCAACTCGACGAGAAGAACCGCAAGCTCTACTGGTGCGATCGTGAAGGCATGCGTGTCATGCGTGCCAACCTGGATGGTTCCAAGATCGAGACGCTGATCGATACAAGTGAGGGTGATCCACGTCCGGGAAAGAACGTCAAGAAATGGTGCGTGGGAATCGCGCTCGATGTCGAGGGCGGCAAACTTTATTGGACGCAGAAGGGACCGGAGAATGCCGGCGAGGGGCGTATCTTTCGCGCCAATCTCGAAATTCCCAGGGGGCAAGGTGCCGCCAATCGAAAAGACATCGAACTCCTCTACGAGGGCCTGCCAGAACCGATTGATCTCGAACTAGACCTTGCCAACAGGACGATGTACTGGACGGACCGCGGCGATCCACCGCGCGGCAACACGGTGAACCGGGCGCCCATGGATCCGGCTCAGGGAAATGGAAAGAAAGAGCCGGTGATTATTTTCGACCATTTGATGGAGGGAATCGGTATTGCGTTGGATCTTAAAGGTGGTCGCATGTTTCTGACCGACCTGGGTGGATCGGTCTATAGCGCGAATCTCGACGGGTCTAACAAGAAGACAGTGCTTGCGGCGGAAGGAAACTTGACCGGCATCGTGTACGCCGAGATTCCGGCCGCGTAATAACAAACACCAACATAGACCGCAACGATTGATAAGGAGAAGTGATGAGCTCGCTGGCTTCTGCTCTAAAGCTCGAGAACGTTCTCTATGACAAGAAAGGTCCGATTGCGTACGTGACGCTCAATCGGCCCAAGGTCTTGAATGCGTTGAACAGGGCGACGATCAACGAACTGCTGTCCGCGTTCGAGGACGCACGTGACGATTCAGCCGTCCGTGGGGTCATCCTCACGGGCGCGGGGGAGAAGGCATTTGCTGCCGGCGCCGACATCGCGGAGGTTGCCAATAACACAGCGGTAGAAGCAGAAACGGCGACTCGGCGGGGACAGGCATTGGCCGACCTTATCGAGAACCTTGGCAAGCCGGTCGTCGCTGCAGTCAACGGCTTTGCCCTAGGTGGCGGATGCGAGCTGGCGATGTCGTGCACGATCAGAATCGCTGCCGAGAGCGCTAAATTCGGTCAGCCAGAAGTAAAGCTTGGAGTAATGCCCGGGTATGGAGGAACGCAGCGCATGCCTCGTCTGGTCGGAAGAGGCCGAGCGCTCAAGCTCATCCTCTCCGGCGACATCATCGATGCGGCTGAGGCTTACCGCATTGGCCTGGTAGACGAACTGGAACCAGACGCACACGTCATCGAACGTTCCGAAACTATGTTGAGGAGGATCATTGCGAACGCACCGCTTAGCGTGAAGTACGCGCTCGAGGCGGTAAACAAAGGACTGGAAACGAGCGTGGCCGAAGGTTTGCTCATCGAAGCCTCGCTTTTCGCAGTCTGCGCTTCGACCGACGACAAGAAAGAAGGTACCTCGGCGTTCCTCGAGAAACGCGCGCCGAAGTTTCAGGGAAAGTAGACCTAGGCGTGCATTTTCGAAGTTCCAAATGACTCGCCTCCACAGTAGTGATCGGAAAGAAGGAGATAAAAATGACAGAAGGCAACATATTTTCCGGATTGAAGGTCGTGGATCTGTCGAGCTTCATTGCCGGGCCGGGCGCTGCAACAATCTTGTCCGATTTCGGCGCGGACGTTGTCAAAGTCGAGCCGCCTGAGGGAGAGTTTTGGAGAAAGGGGCACAAGATCCCACCCGAGCCGCATTCGGAAGAACCTTATCCCTTCCAATTGTCGAATCGAAACAAACGCGGCGTTGCGCTCAATCTGAAAGCCGCGAGTGCGCAGCAGGTTCTCGAACGGCTAGCCAAATGGGCCGACGTGCTCATTGTCAACACGCCGCATTCTGCACGACAGAAATTGAAACTCGAATATGACGATGTTGCGCGGTGGAATCCACGTCTGATCTATGCCGATCTCACCGGCTTCGGCGAGAAAGGTCCGGACGCAAATCTTCCGGGGTTCGATCTCACGGCCTACTGGGCGCGCAGCGGCTTGTTATTCATGACGCGCGATGCCGGAGAGCCGCCGACCTGGCCGATGTCAGGTAGCGGTGACAATGCAACCGCGGTCTGCATTTATGCCGCGATCGTGACCGCGCTTTATCGTCGCGAACGTACTGGTAAAGGATCTTACGTCACAACTTCGCTCCTTGCAGCGGGAGTCTGGTCGGCCGGCCTCTTTATCCAGGCCGCTCTCTGTGGCGCGAGTTTCTATGGACTGCATGATCGAACGTATCCCGCAAATGCAGCTGCAAACACATATCGCTCTTCCGACGGCACATGGTTCGTTCTTGCAGCCACTCCGGACAAGGTGCCCGCGCTCCTGAAAGCAATGGGTCGTGAGGACATCCTGACGGATCCGCGATTCTCGGATCCTGCCAGGCTGGCGCAGAACCGGCCGCAACTGACGGCAATGCTCGATGAGATCTTTGGTTCGCAGCCGATGGCGCATTGGTATGAGATATTCAACAGCGTTCACGTCCCCTTCGGCGCCGTGCGTGAGCCGCAGGAAGTCGTTAACGATCCGCAACTGCGAGCGAATGACATCGTCGTTCCACTCGAAGGAGCCGGCGAGAAGTTGACCTCGACTATCAGCAGTCCTATTCAAGTGCACGGTGTTTCGAAAGTACCTGCCAGGCGCGCGCCGCGAATCGGCGAGCACAATGATGAGGTCCTGAAAGAGCTCGGTTTTGGAGACGGGGAAATTGAGGGTCTGCGGACTAGCGGCGCAATCCCAGGTGCACGACCAGCCAAGGAAGTGGAAGAAGCAATCCGGGCCAGTTAACAATCTCGTCGCAAATAAGCGATTGCATTGAAGTGAATTAATGGAGGATCAAATGGCCGGCACAAAGAGTCGAGAAATTCGAAATATAGCGATTGTTGGCACGGGAGTGATTGGCGGCAGTTGGGCTGCTCTATACCTGGCGCGTGGCCTTAATGTTGTCGCCACCGATCCGGCGCCCAATGCCGAAGCGAATCTGCGGCGATACATCGATGCGGCCTGGAGGGACTTGACGGCGCTTGGAATTTCTCCCAACGGCTCGCGCGATCATTTGCGGTTTACTGTCGATATGAAGGAAGCGGTTGGCGGCGCGGATCTGGTTCAGGAAAACGGACCCGAACGCAAGGACTTCAAAGTCAAGCTATTTGCAGAGATGGATGCCGCCACGCCGAAGGATTGCGTCATCGCTTCGAGTTCATCCGGTCTGACGATGAGCGTGATGCAATCGGCTTGCAAGTATCCGGAGCGGTGTGTGATTGGCCATCCGTTTAATCCCCCTCATATGGTCCCTCTGGTCGAGGTCGTCGCTGGCGCGCAAACGTCCGCGGAAACCGTTGAGCGGGCGATGTCCTTCTACACCTCGATCGGCAAACGCCCGATCCACGTGCGGAAGGAAGTGGTCGGCCATGTCGCGAACCGGCTTCAGGCTGCTCTCTACCGTGAAGTTGTTTACCTCATCGAACAGGGCGTTCTGGACGTCGCCGATTCCGACGCTGCGGTGTGCTGGGGACCTGGACTACGGTGGGGTTTAATGGGCCCCAATCTGCTGTTCCATCTCGGAGGCGGCGAAGGCGGGATTCAGCACTTCATGGAACACCTGTCCGGCCCTGTCGCAACGTGGTGGAAAGATCTTGGCACGATCACCGAGTTCAGTCCCGAAGTGAAGCAAACCATTGTCAGTGGCGTATTGAAGGAAGCGAATGGCCGTTCGATCGCAGAACTCGAACGGGAGCGTGACAGCATGTTGCTGGAATTGCTCACGACACGCTCCAGAGGGGGAGAAGGCGCACATCCCGGGACAAGCACTGCGGCCGATTAACTCTGTTTCCCTCAGATTTAACGAGGAGGGCAGAAGATGAGAACAGAAAATGATCTACGTTCACTCTCTCGGCCGGGCGTTGCGATTCTATCCCGAGCGAACCGCACTTGCTCGTGACGGCCGGCTCCTAACCTTTCGGGAGCTTCACACTCGCGTCGAAGGCATCGCAGGAACTCTCACCAGCCATGGTTTTGGCGTGGGCGACTGCCTGGCTCTGTTGCTGCCGAACGGGCCAGACTATATCGAACTTGTATATGCGTGCGCCATGCTGGGCGTGATCGCCGTTCCGCTCAACACACGACTATCGACAAAAGAGATCGACCGAGTGCTCGAAGATGCCAGTCCGCTTGGGCTCGTGCGTCATTCCTCCCTCGCTGTCCCCGGAGTTCGGTTGAGCTGGCAACAGGCGATCGACGAGGAACCCCTTCCGATTCGGGGCTGCTCAAGTCGAAAGGTCTTTTACGACCCCGAGGCCGTTTTGGGGCTTATCTACACGAGCGGCACGACCGGCCAGCCAAAAGGCGTCATGGTGACGCATGCGAACATCGTTGCTGACATTCACAACTTCAACTACTGGATGCGCTACACCGAGGGCGGGATCTACCTCCACGCCGCTCCAATCTTCCACATTGCGGACTTTCCTAGCATCTTCGCGGCCCCCGCATTCGGTGCCAGCCAAATCACAATCCCGAAATTTAGTGCCCAGCTTTTCTGTGAGGTGGTGGAGCGAGAGCATGTGACTCACACCGTGCTCGTGCCCACGATGATCAATTTGATCACACAATTTCTGGAGACGAGAAAATATGACTTGAGCAGCTTGCAAGTGTTGGCGTATGGCGGCTCACCTATGGCGCCGGAACTCGTCCGTCGGACGCGGGAACTCCTGCCAAAGGTCAAGTTGGTTCAAGTGTATGGGTTGAGTGAAACCGGTTTTCTTACGGGGTTGCAGGACCAGGAGCACACTGCAGACAAGCTGATATCGTGCGGACGGCCTTGTCCGGGCGTGGATCTTCAGGTGACAGATACGTCAGGGAAAGAAGTCGATGCGGGACAGGCAGGCGAACTGATCGCACGAGGTGCTAATGTCACGCGGGGCTATTGGAACAATCCGGAAGAAACCGCTGAAGCGTTTCGCGACGGATTTTTTCGAACGGGAGACATCGGCCATCAGGATACAGCGGGATATGTTTTCATCCTCGACCGGCTAAAGGACATGATTGTTACCGGTGGTGAGAACGTTTATTCGGGAGAGGTGGAAGCAGCGATCTACGGACATCCTGCCGTTTATGAAGTAGCCGTCTTCGGCGTACCCGATCCGCAGTGGGGCGAATTCGTAGTGGCTTGTGTAGTGTTGAAGCCAGGGGCAACTCTAACAGCCGACGATCTCATTGCTTTTTGCCGACGAAGCCTTGCGAGTTACAAACTTCCCAGACGTGTCGAGTTTTCTGAAACGGACCTGCCCAAGAACGGTTCTGGCAAGGTACTGAAGAAAACTCTGCGGGAGCGTTTCTGGACGCACGAGCAACGCGCCGTTAGCTGACCAGCTACGACGCCGCGGTGCCTGTTACATTTTCGACAAACCGACGGACACTCGACGTCTAAACCTCAAACGTTCGATCGTCACGATACTAGCGCAAGAAATCCATTCCAATTAGAGGAAACTTGAATTGCTTTCATTCTTCAAATAAAACATCAAGCGGAGGTTTGCCATGGGGAATCCGGTTTATCGGCCTCACTGGAAGATCGTTCTGACGAGCGTAGTCATTGCCGGAATGTCTATTGCGAGCGGCAAAGCCTTCCCCGTGTTCCTTGCGGAGCCGCACTCTACTGTTGCAGGCCCGACGTTGTCTGCCTCGGGTGTTCCCACGCTCCACGCCCTTGTGGCGTCAGCTCGTAATGCCGACCTTCGCTGGCCCGACTTTACTTCCTATAAAACAGAGGTCACCAAGCTTTACGAGGCGAGCGGCTATTCTTTGCTTTGGGTTCAGAACGGTCGCGTTCGTCCCCAGGGGCTGGCCGTGATCGAACTCTTACAAAATGCCAACGCTAAAGGACTCGACCCCGAAGACTACGACGGCTCGCGATGGCAGGGCCGCCTCCTCAAGCTCGGCCAGAAGCCGTCCGAACAAGACTTGGCGTCGTTCGACACCGCGCTTACGATCTCGGCGATGCGCTACATCCGCGCCATCCACTGCGGCCGCGTAAATCCCAAGGAATTCAAGTTTGAGCTTGATACGGAAGGGCTCCAGTTACCCTTGGCGGAATTTGTTCAGACCCATGTCATCAATGCGACCGATGCAGCCGCCGAAATCCAGAAGCTGGAACCGTCCTTCCCAGGCTACAAGAAGCTGCTCGCGCTCTTGCCGGTTTATGAAGGATACGCAAACCAAGCTGCCGGAGAGAAGCTGCCGACGGTCACGAAGACTGTGCACCCCGGCCAAAGCTACGCCGGTCTGGTCCGCTTGGGGCGATTTCTTCAAATTATCGGCGACATTCCTGCCGGCGCACAACTGAACTCGAATGCAACCATCTATGACGGTGCGCTCGTCGAGGGCGTAAAGCATTATCAGGACAGACATGGGGAAACTCCCACCGGCAACCTTGACGCGCGCACGATCAATGAACTCAATACGCCTCCGGCGGCCCGCATTCGCCAGATCAAGTTGACGCTCGAACGGTGGCGCTGGATTCCGCATTCCTTTCCACAGCCGCCCGTGGTTGTGAATCTTCCTGAGTATCGCGTGCGCGCGATGAACCCGGATGGCACCGTCGCCTTCTACAAGAACGTCATCATTGGAAAAGCCTACGGGCACAAGTCACCAGTGTTCGAAAAGGAGATCCAATACGTGGTCTTCCGGCCCTACTGGAACGTGACTCCCAGCATTCAGCGGAACGAAATCGTGCCCCACATCCAGAAGGACCCGAGCTACATCGCCAAGCATAATTTTGAAGTGGTCACGCCCGAAGGCGAAGTCGTAACCGACAATCAAGTGAGCCCGGAGGTTCTAGAAGGCATACGATCGCTTCACCTGTTGGTGCGGCAAAAGCCCGGCGACACGAATTCTCTGGGCTTGGTGAAGATCATCTTCCCCAATCCGGACAACGTGTACCTGCATGGCACGGACGCTCCGGAGCTGTTCTCGCCGGACGTCCGCGATTTCAGCCACGGATGCGTTCGGGTAGAGAAGCCTGCGGACTTGGTTGCCTGGGTGTTGCGAAACAATCCGGGCTGGGATTTGGAGCGGGTGAAGGCCACGATGAACGGCGAGAAAAACAATCTTCAGGTGAACCTCGTCACTCGAATTCCGGTTTTGATTGTCTACGGCACGGCTACGGTGAACGAGGAAAACCAGATTCGATTTTTCGATGATATCTACGGCTATGACGCAGAACTTGATAAAGCGTTGGCCACAGAACATCCCTAGGCGTGGTGGGTCTTTGGATCGGCATTGAAGCACCGAACATGGCGTGAACTGCATCCAATAAAAGTGCAATTCTTGGAATACAGTGAATTGAATCTCTTGCAAGCACGCCCGACATTTCCGGCGGCCAAGCCGAGAGTGAGGGGTATGTTCGGCCTATCGCTGATTCCTTTTTTGCTGCTCGCGACGCTGGGGCATACCACAGAATCGACGGTTTCCCCCGCACGCGAATACCGGCTGCGCTTCTATCACACTCACACGGGCAAGCGGCTGGATGTCGTCTATCGTCGCGGTGATCAATACATCCCCGAAGCTCTAGACGTGCTCGACAATTATCTCCGCGACCACCGCACCGGAGACGTGCGTCATTTTGATCCCCGCCTCTTCGACCTTCTCCACGATCTGACCGCGTCGCTCGGCGATTCCGGCGGTGAAATCGATGTGATTTGCGGCTATCGTACGCCCTGGAGCAACGAATTCCTGCGCACGCGCAACCCGCACACCGGTGTGGCGCAGCACAGCCTGCATATGCAAGCCGAAGCGATCGACATTCGTCTGCCTGGGATTCCGACGTCGGAACTGCGTGACGCAGCCCTGCGCCTGCAGCGCGGAGGAGTGGGCTACTATCGCAGCTCCGACTTCGTGCATGTCGACGTTGGGCGGGTGCGCCATTGGTAGTTACTGCTCAACGCTCCTTTCTGGAGCAAGATGCAGCACTCGCGCATCTCGACCACGATGGATATCTATGCACAATTCGTGCCGGAGTCACAACGGTGTGCACTCGCAAAAATGTCGGAGATGATTTCGTCTCGCACGTCAAAACCGGTCGCGTCGGATAGTGGCAGTATGGATACGCCGCCGCAATCGCGGATGGTGAATTAGCTGGTTTGAAGAGAATTGTGGAGCCAAAAGGTGCCAATTGGAGCCAAAATCGGGTGGGACGATGGAGCTAAGTCATTGAAAGTATGGTGGCCAGGGACGGAGTTGAACCGCCGACGCCAGCCTTTTCAGTCTGTGGCTATCCTGCACATTCAACAACTTGCAGGTTGCGGACGGCTGCGTAAGTCCTTCCAACTACGTGCAAGTCAGTCCTATTGTGGGTCGCGTTGTGGGTTGGCGGTAATCGGAGCCGAAGCCGCACTATATCAACAGAGGGTCGCAAGCGGATTGCCGCAGCACACCGAACCGCGCCAATGAAGACTCAGTTGTGAGATTGGTAAAAGGATGGACGGCCGCCGAATGAAAGCTTCGGATGTACTGAAGCTCCCCTGGGCCCCCTGTCTTTTGTCGGCTGGCTAGGGATTCCGCCTGCGCGGCTTGTCAGTGGGGCACTTCCGTAGTTGAACGCTGCATCCAGCGTATAGCTTTCGCCGTTTGAATTCGCCACCGAAACTTGCGCCGCGCCGCCCGCCCCAGACGGAACTGTCACTTGAAGCGTATCCGGGTCGATGTAGGAAGCGGATGCAAGCGCACCGTTAAAAGCAACCGTTGTTGCGCTCGTGAATCCGCTTCCTCTAAGGGTGACCGAGGTTCCCGCCAAACCAAAAGACGGCACGAGCGACCCGATACCGAGCGGAACTTCGTCAAGCTGCACGAAGATCACTCCCGTCGTCGAAATCATGACTACGTTCTGGCCGGTCGAGTCAACAAGTAATGTATCGACCGATCCCATCGGGCCAGGGGGTGCGCCAGAGGAGATCACGCCCGGCAAGGAAACTCGTTCCCGTAGTTTCTCCGTGTTGCCATCTAAGATGTCGAAGCCATGATCAATGGGGACATAGAGCAAACTCCCCGTCGGATGCCACTTTTCGCCATACTGCACGTTGGCATCGAGAGTGAAGAGGTCGATGTAGCCAAGATAGCCGAGAGCGTCGAGTTGACCATCGGCGAGTGCATCATCTATCGAGACCGCGTTCCCATCGCTAGAAATGGCTCCATCGATGTACCCGCCGAGCCCCAAGGCCTTCATGCCGCCGAACGTGTCAGTCGCGGTGTCATAAAGCTGCGCAAACCCTTCGTCCTGGATCAGCAGTTCCCCGCCACCTAGGGCAGGGGAGACGGTAGCTGCACCATCGACTTCTGGGGCATCAGACCGCGCGGTCACCGCAAGTGTAGGGAGGTCAATTTCGAGCAGCGAATCTGACCCTGGGGAAGTGATGTTCCGATTGGGCACAGTCACGAACGCTTTGTTTGTGTTTGTAGCTGCAATCGAAATTGGATTGGTTGTTCCTTGTTGGATATTCGGCAGAGCTGTGCTTATGGAGCTAACCGATGCAGTGTTACTCAGATCAATGACGAGCACTAGACTGTCGCCAAAGTCTGCGACAAGCAGCTTTGTGTCGTCCGGCGTAATGGCAACTCCCGCAAGTTGCGTCGCGGCAGTCGCATTCGGAATCTGGAGCGGGGAAAGAAACTGCTGCGTTGCGGTGGAGAAAACCTGGATCTCGTTCCCATCGCTGAAATAGATCTGGTTGCGGGCTTCGTCCCACGCCCCTTTCAGTAGATTGTTAGGATTAAGCGAGACCGGTGTCACCTGGTTCATGAAGTGAAATGCTCCGGGCAACGTAGTCGAACCGACTGGGCTATTAATTGTCAGGTCGACTTTGCCGGGGGATCCTTGCGGGGATGTCATTAAAGCCAGTTCAAGCTGCTGGTAGGGGTATGGTTCAATGTAGTTACTGATGGCATTCAGCGAGTTTACAGTTGCGGCGCCGGAACCATAAAGTATTTGAGGGGATCCGAGGTTCCAGCCGAAACCATAACCCACCAGTCCAACCGGGGCGCCCCCTTGTGGTGGCCCGCCAGTCTCGAAGACATAGCGCCCCCAGGGTCCATAGCTGAAGTCTTCTGCTTCGAGCCAGGATAGGCCGTCCGGCCATTGAACGAACACGTTGACAGGCCCGGGATTGCTCGACGGGGGGGCAGTCGCGAAAACCATTTCACCCTGTTGAAACGGGGTAGAGGAGACATCCCATGCGGCCTGAGTGCTGAATGCAACTGCAGGTGTTACCGGATTGATAGCGACGCCAAAGGAGAGAGCGGTTGACGTTCCAATGGGACCCGCTTGCGGAGCTGCAAAGCCAAAGCCCCCGATGCCATCCGTGGTGGTGGTAGGCTGCGAGGCATCCAAGAAAACGAGGCCATGATCACTGACCGCATAGACTATCCCTGTTGAGTCGATGTCACCGGGAAGGCTGCCCCCGAGTCCCTCCAGACCAACGTCGGAAAACTCACCAATCGGGTTGAGCGTATTCGAGTCATAGACGTTGGCAACATCGCCACCAAACTGATAGATCTTCGTACCATCCGTACTGAACAAGAGTCCCGTATCTCCGAGAAACTGCTGGACCTGTTTCAGTGGATGCATCTGATTGTCGTAAGTCTGAATTGCCAGTCCTGCACTCACCGCGATTTCACTTCCGTTAGCGCTTAGGGCCAGCGCGTAGGGAATTCCACCGCCTAGGTAGGTGCCATTGATCGTCTGATCCGTAGCCACGTCGTAGAGTGTGACCGTCGTTCCGGCGCCACCCTCCAGTTGGTAGGTGAAAGCGACTTTGGAATGATCGGCGCTGCGCGCCACCGGTCCGATTGCGGAATACTGGGTTGAGATCGTCTCCACGATCTGGTTCGTGGTTGGATTCCAGACGATCAGCGACGAGCCGGAGCCGAAGCCGTCCCCTGCCCCCATCAGGAGCATCAGGTTGCCATTGGAGAGCGTATTGACCGTCAGCGGATTGTTCACTGACGCTCCTTGACCCGGCTGCAACGGAACTGCAAAAGAGACGCGTCCTGTGACCACGAGTTGTTTTGGATCGATGACGTAAAGAAAATCGCTAAACGTACCGACATACAACGTATTGCCATCGGCGCTCATATCGATGCCAAAAGGATAAGGGACGGAGATCGTCGCGGTACGCTGGTGCGTCACCGCGGAGAAGACATCCACCTCGTTGAGTGACGCATTGCTAACAAAAGCTTGTTGCCGACTGCCGTCGTAGACGACGAGCTTGGGGACGGCCATGCTGTTGCCGAAGTCTAGGGGGGCAGCATCGAGATTGCCAAACGCCGTGCGAAGCGTAGGCGCTTGAGAAACGACCAGCGGGGTAACCTTTAGCGTCAAGTTAGTGCTTGCGTTAGCTGCTCCACCCGTGCCGACGAACTGGATGGTAGCGCTGCCCACACTAGCGCTTTGGGTTGCATTGAAAATCACCGACTGGGCAACTCCAGGTGTAAAACTTAGGGGAAACGGGGGAGTTGTAGTGACTCCCGTAGGCAACGCCTGAACGTTCAATGAAACTGTGTCGGCAAACCCGTTGACCGGGTTGACCGTCAGGTTCACAGGGGAACTCATGCCCGCCTGAGGAAGCGAGAGCTGCGAAGAGGAAACCGAAATTGAAAACCCCGGAGTCGTGCCTCCGCCGCCCGAGCTTGCGCCGCCTCCACAAGCCGTGAAGTTGCAGATCAAAAACGCGAAAGTCGATATCAGTATCCCGCGCCTAGCTTGCGAAGAAATGATCATTTTGATCGCGGCTGATTCTGCTGGGTTTGGCGTCTGTTTCTGAAGTTACCCCTGCTATTCACCCTCTCCGATGCCCTTAAGAAAGAAATCTCCCTTCGCATCACGACTCCATATACTGACAACCCCCGGTGCAGTCATTACGCCGTAGAAGCGCTCGGTATCCTGCTCGGCAACTATGTCCAAAGGAATGCTAGAAACGAAAACATTAGCCCTATAAGTTGTGGAGCCTACATTGAGCGGGCTATGCTCGTTTAGGAACGATACGATTTCTCTCAACCACTGGACGCGATCAAGTAGCTCCTCGTGCGTTCTTATCGAATTCAAATCCATCAAATCGAAGAAAAACTTTACGCCCTTGCCTTTCTCGGCCAGAAAGTCCTTCACAAGCTTGAGTTGCTGGTTCCGTGCCTGCGTGACGGCATCGACGGGGCTCGCAGCGTAGACGGGCGACGTCAATGAGTAACGGGCTGGCCATAATGTCAAGATACTGAAGAGACCGGCGAGATCCGAGAGTTCTTCTGGCCGCGTTGTGAGTTTCCTAATAGCTTCAGGAACTGCAAAGTACCCCTGCCCATCGGGTGCACCGAGGGAGCCGATTCCCGCCTCGCCAAAATCATCAGCCAATTGTTTCATCTCTGAACCGTCCGGAGCAAAAAATACATCAGAAAACGCTGTATTTCTGTCCAAAAGCATCAGAGTCTCACTTTTGGTCAGCTCGCCGTGCACATCGTGCGATCGAACCACGGGCTTGCCCGCTTCATCCAACGTAACGAGATGGAGCCTTGTTGTGATGCCGGACGTCTCGTTGAATTCGACTACGGCAAAACCTCCCGTTCTCATCAGGTCCAGCAGCACTCCATCTCCGTAAAGAGCAAGATGCTGCTGGTGAGCTTCATCCAGAGATACTTGTGCTGCGCGCCACGTGTCCGGACTGGCTTCGATCTCGCGAACGGTAAAAAATCCAACACCTGGCGGATTCGCCAACTGAGAGCGAAGTATGGACAATGCCTGATCTTGGGTCATGGGTCGGTTCCCCGTCTCGCCAGCAGTTCCAGTCGGATGCAAAATGAGAAGCAGTAGACTGCAGAAGATTGACAAACTTGCTCTAGTCGTCATACACGAGGAACCTTCCGGTCTAGTTGTAGCCAGGTAACGAACCAAACCACTTTTTGTAAGTCGCATAGTTGGCTCTCACGTCATCATTCCCGCTAAAATAGTGGGCAGGACCCCATCGGTAATCAATGTGGACATCACCACTAGCACCTTTGTTCGCATCGCTGAACAATACATGAATTCCTTGCGCTTGAACGAAGCTACCCTTGATCCCATTTGCCGTAGGCATCCCAATCATTCCCGATTCGCCCGGATGAAGTCCGGGCCGCGATCTAAAACCAGAGTCTTCAAACGCTTTGGCTGCTCCTGCGTTCCAGTTGACTGCAATCCCGGTTGGCCCTATCGATGTTACGTTCTTTACTTCCGACAAGCCTGTAGCTCCGTTGGACAACTTCGTCTCCTCAAGAGCGTGCGTGATGGCCGCGTAGTTAGCCTGTGCGCCACCATATCCATCCTTTCCTGGTAGTTCATTCCATTCCATCGTCCAGGAAGCGGTGTATTCCCGGCCCGGCGTCGGAGTGTACTCACGACCGTACAACACAACGTCCGTCCGAGAGTTAGCCGGAGCAGTGTTTTGTTGTTGCTGATTTGATTGGGTTTGAGTCTGGCTCTGCTGTTGGGCCAGAGCCTACAGTTGGGACGGCGTGATTGGCACTCGGAAGCTATCACATGCTGATCACCAATCCCAAGTGATCTCTTTGACCGCGAAGCCACCCGTCGCGAGGCGATGCCAGAGGAACAGCGACTTTGGCGGCGAGCTAGACACATATTGGCCCTCGTGGTTTAGGTCCACATCAACCCTCAGCGGCATCGTAAGAATGGAAAGATTCTGTCTGACAACGGCCGGATCAGCTTCCTTCCTAAGGGAATCTTCCAAGAACCTATCCAACCTTGTGAGCAATTCAATGCGTTCCTGAAGCTGCCTCTCATTTTGAATATTGTCAAAGTCAACAACGTTAATGTTGGGATCCAGTTTGTTGCTTTGCAAGAATTCCGCCTTCAGCGTATCCCGCTCCTTCTCAGCCGCGTCTCCCGCCGCGGCTGGGCTAGCGGCGAATGCGGTCATGGAGAGCGCAGAACGGGATGGCCAGAAAAGATACCCCCAAAACAGTGCTGCCGCTTCCCGGACCTCGTTCGGTTTGGCGCCTGGCTTTCGCAGGGAATCAGGGATCGCAAACAAAGAATCTGGGAATTGGTCGGCGTCGGGAAAGTTTCCACCGTAGAATCTGCTTGCCAGAGACGACTCCTCTGTTGATGGAGTAGAGTACATCTGCTTGACAAGCTCGGCGGTGTCTTTGACCAGTTCCTCAGCGTCGGCTAGTCTGACGACACCGTGGCACTCTTGCTGTACGTCCTTCACGGCGCCACCGGCCTCCATCAAGACGAGGTGCATCGCGACCACGTTGTTCGTTTGCAGATTAGTTTCTGCGAGAAGGTAGCCTCCGGACCGCAAAATATCGACAAGAATTCCGTTCTCGTAAAGCTCGATCTTGTGGGCCTGTGCATGTTCAAGCGCCTGGTCGGCGATCCGCCGCGTATCCGTGTCCGCGATGATCTTCCAAAGAATCGTGAATGAGTTTTCCGGCCTCGCGTTACGGCGAGCGGCGGTGATCGCCTGCTCTGGTGTCAAATGCAGGCCCTCTTCGGCCATTGCCAATGAGCTCCCTCCACTCATGAACAGCATGATCAAGCATGCCAAGCAAATAAATGCGACACTAGCATCCACTTTTTTCATTTCATTATTCTCCTGAATCAATTGCAGCCCATATAGGCCCGAGCGGCAGGGACATTTACACTCGTGCTGCCCATCAAGAAAGGAATCAGTCCCGTCATGTGCTGCGGAGTGCCGTTGGGGTACACAACCGCAATGATGTTTCCACGTTTCGGATCGGCATAAAGTTTTACAACAAAAGTACTCTGTCCAGGGATTGTCGGCGATTGCTTTGACGTGCCGTGTGCCGACGCTGCATCGGTCCAAGTCTTAGTGTCAACTTTGGAAGGATCCGCCACCTTTGCAAAATTTCCGTCGCTTGGAGTTATATTTTTTGTTTCGTCTTGCCCTGGATTGAGCTTGGACAACGCCGTTACGGCAGCATCCCGAACGATATGTGGACCGTCCTCCGAGCAGACGGCGGATGTCGGGCCGTTGTTGTTCGTTGGGCTAGGCTGGTTGGACTGGCTCTGCTTTTGCGCCTCCTGCATTGCCTCTTCGGCCTCGTTCGCAGCGTCGTTGGCCAGGATGTCTGACCGAGGGTTCGAGTCGCCGCCGCCGTGACCTTCATAGGGGGCCCATCCCGAACCCATGTTCTCTGCGTGCCATGCGCCAAGAGCATATACGGACCAGTCATCGGGAGGGTGGTACCAATTGTTGGAAAGATAAGGATTGGAATCCCCCACATGCCCATCTGCGTCCACGCGGTTGAGGGGAGCATTCTCGACATAGCTGTAAAGGTTTAGTGTCTGTGGGTCGCCAAAGCTGGCGTAGGGCACCGCCGTCGGCTTGGCCTCCCAGTCCGGCGACATGAACCGGCCCAGGGTGCTGGCATAGTATCGGGCACCGAAGTTGTCCAGCCCGCTCTCTATATCCCGCTCCTTACCAGTGAATTTGTAGGTGTTGGTATCGTTGGCCAGGATCACCTGCTCACCGCCATACGGGAAGACCAGTGACTCGCTCAGCGGATTGCCCAGATAGTCGGTCACCAGCTCCGTCGAACCAACATTATCTTCTACATAATACTTGGGCGTCGTCGCGCCGGGGTCCAGCCGCGCAATGCGTTTGCCTCCGAAGAAGATATATCGGGTGGGGTTGGTGTCGGTGGCACTGGTCTCGGCGAGAGTGTCGGAGCCCGACCCGCGCCAATACAGCTTACCCGTTTTCGAGACCCGTTCCCCCGATCCATCGTAAACATAGGTCACCCCAGCCGCTGCGATAATCCGCCCGGCAGCGTCGAATGTGAAGTTGACCCCGTTTGCCTGGTAGGCGTTGCCAGCGCTGTCGTAGGTCGCGGCCGAAAGCTGGTTGGTGGCTGACGCCGTCGCCACGAGCGACTCCGCTGAGCACTTGGTCACTGTTTTCGCAGTCAGGTTGCCCCACGGATCGACGGTGAACGACTCACCCCAGTCCCGCGTACCCCCATTTACGGCTGCGCAGTTCGTCCCCAAGGTTTGCGCCGAGGTCACTCGGTTCATGGCATCGTAATTGTAGTTCACGCTGCCGTTCGGCCGGTTCAGCCCCAGCGCGTCCAACGCGTCCGTAACCGCCCAGAGGTTGCCGTTGTCAGTCTTTTCCGTGGTGTGGAAGTCGTAGGTCTTGCTGAAGAGCGACGTGGAGGGACTGATCTGCGCTGCCGTCAGTGTCAGTGGCTGCTGACGGAAGACTCGAAGGCTGCGCTCGCGGCTGCAAAACCCGCGAGCACACGGACGATGTAACCCCCGCAACCCACGATTTCGTGGTTATTGTGGGTCGCGACCCATATTAAGGAGAAGCAACGGGATGGCTAACGCATTGAAAAGATGGTGGCCAGGGAGGGAGTTGAACCCCCGACGCCAGCCTTTTCAGGGCTGCGCTCTACCACCTGAGCTACCTGGCCACATTTCGAAACCCGCTGTCCGGGGGCCGCGAGGACTGTTCGCTTCACGCTGATGGTGGCGGGAATCGCGACCGAACGGAAACTGCCCGAATGCCGGAGGCGTGCGAAACGAACTCGATTATAACAACCAGATTGGATTCACTCAACGTTTCACCATAGAGATCGTGTTCAGTGCTTCCCGCAGTTCGCTTTCCGTTTACCCCGAGTGCAGGACGGCGAACACGGATCGATCACGAGCTCCTTCCCGCAATGATCAGTCCGGCGCCGACCACGACCATCACTACTCCGGCCGCCACCGGAAGTTGCTCGTGGTGCTCCGTGGTAATACCGATGTGAGTGTCTCCGACGCGCACGCCCTCGTGATGATAGCGTGGAACCGGAACGAAGAACGACAGAACTCCAATCACAAGGACGATAATTCCAACCGCCATCATCAAAGACTTCATAAACCCTCCCGTCGAACGCAGTTCGCAGTCTGAATCCGTTCCTATCCTGCGAAACTTTTCACGAACTCGATCAGGCTGCGCAGCGCAATCCCCGACGGGCCCTTCGCGATCCACGGTTTCTGGTCTTCCATCCACGCGGTGCCGGCAATGTCGAGGTGAATCCAGGGGGTATCTTCGGCGAACTCTTTCAGAAACATGGCCGCAGTGATGGCGCCGCCCCAGCGTCCGCCGGAGTTGACAATGTCGGCAATGCCGGACCGGATCTGCTCCTTGTATTCATCATCGAGCGGCAGGCGCCACATTTTTTCGCCGGCTTTCGCGTTCGCGGCGTGAAAGCGGTTGTACATGTCGTCGTCGTTGGCGAAAATACCCGCGTTGTTATAACCGAGCGCGACCACGACGGCTCCGGTCAGAGTCGCGGCATCAACCAGGTGCGTGCAGCCCAACTGGCGCGCGTAGTAAAGGCCGTCCGCCAGGACGAGACGCCCCTCGGCGTCAGTATTAATGATCTCAATCGATTTGCCCGACATCGCGATCTGCACGTCGCCCGGCTTCTGTGCTTTTCCCGAAGGCATATTTTCCGTCGCGCAAACAATGCCGATGACTTTGACTTTCGGCTTCAGCAGCGCGATGGCGCGCATGGCGCCGATCATGGTTGCGCCGCCGGCCATGTCGTATTTCATTTTTTCCATGCCATCGGCGGGCTTGATCGAGATGCCGCCGGTGTCGAAAGTAATTCCCTTCCCTACTAAGCCTAGTACCGGCTTCTCGGGCGCGCCCGCCGGTTCGTAGCGCATGACGATTAGCGCGGGGGGTTCATCAGACCCTTGAGCGACGCTCCAGAATGCGCCCATTTTTAATTCTTTGATCTTGTCGGCGCCATACACCTCGCACTTCAAGCCGACTTCCGCGGACATCTTCTTCGCGCGCTCACCGAGAATCGTGGGCGTCATGCGGTTCGAAGGTTCGTTCACCAGATCGCGCGTGAAATTCTGCGATTCGCCAATGACTTGCGCCTCGTTGGCCGCCTTCTCGAGTACGGCCTTGTCACCGCTGGCGACGACCGTGAGCGTGTCAATCTTCTGGTCCTTGCGATCGCTGCGGTAGTAGTCGGGATCGAAGTTCCCGACGTGCGCGCCTTCTACAATCGCGCGCACCGCTTCGTCCGCGGGAATGCCAGGCGGTGCGATGAAGGCAAAGCTGCGAATGCCGCGCGACTTAAGGGCGCGAACGGCGGTTCCGGCGATCCGTCGCAAGTCATAACTCGAAAACGATTTCGCGCCGCCGCCCGAAACCAGCAGCAGGCGCTTCGCCATTAGCGTCACGGGCCGGTGCATCAGGTTCGTCTCAAACGGCTTGCCGGCGACTTCGCCGCTGGCCAGCAGATCGGCGGCGACGGCCTGCACCGCGGGATCGGTGGTGGCAACTTTGAGTTCTGGCTTCTTGTCTTTTTCCTTTTGGGTCGAAGCGGAGTTCGAGTGGTCGAGAACCACGGCGACGAGTGCTTCGGATTCGACTGCGGCAGGGGTAGAGAGAGAGATTGTTGTTTTCATAGTTGCTGTGCGATGTATCGGATGATTCCTCCAGTATCGTTGGCAGGATGGGAAAAGTGCAAGGGGAGAACCGCTCTCTGGGTGGCGACATTTGAACAG
>Ga0210391_10001304_pt1 | contig 23013 bp, 21 predicted proteins | sample IncBWC12OmetaG_FD_160573 | JGI IMG/M metagenome (GOLD analysis project Ga0210391, IMG submission 160573) | Forest soil microbial communities from Barre Woods Harvard Forest LTER site, Petersham, Massachusetts, United States - Inc-BW-C-12-O ...
ATTGTGAACACGCATCGAACGCTGACCAGCTTTTCGCCGAGCACGCAACCATAAATCAAATGGTTGCGACGCCGACCGGCGTCCAATCAGGTCTCCGGTTCACAGCTTTCGCGCACTTCGTTGCTTAATAGTCAGTTGTTCAATGCCAATATTGTGCCGAGAGGTTCTCACAGCGGATGCTAAATAAGGTCCTTGAAGAGGACAGAAGAGCCGGTAGGTAACTAGTGAATCGAACGACTTTCTTGAACGCAAGGATCTTCGACGGCGAACGGAGCGAGTACGTCGATGAATCAGTTGTGGTCGTGGAGGGCGACCGCATCGTGGCAGTGGACCGAACAACGGGTGCTGCGATCAGCGGGAACGTCGTCGATGTCGCCGGCAAGACCCTGATGCCCGGATTGATTGACGCACACTGCCATGTTTTGGGCGCCAGTCTCAAGGTGACAGACGTGGAGACGCAGCCACTGACCTATGTCGCCGGCTACGCCTCCAAGATGTTAGGTCATGCCCTCGACTGTGGTTTCACCACGGTGCGCGATGTCGGAGGCGGCGATGCAGGTATCGCGAGAGCCGTCGCGGAGGGACTGATCAGGGGACCTCGAGTGCTCTTCGCGGGGCGCGCCCTCTCCATGACGGGCGGACACGGTGATTTCCGAGACCCGTTCAGTGGGGTCGGCGCATGCGGATGCTTAGGCGAAGGCCGTGTGGCACTTGTCGTGGATGGCGAAGATGCGGTCCGAGCGGCGGCTCGAGAGGAACTTCGTCGCGGAGCCCATTGCATCAAGATCATGCTGTCGGGCGGCGTCTTATCGCCGGCAGATCCCATTTGGATGGATCAATTCACGGACCGGGAAGTCATCGCCGCCGTCGAGGAGGCCGCGCGGCGGAGAAAGTATGTCGCCGCTCACTGTCATCCGCCGAGCTCTATCGCACGAGCGGCGAAGCTGGGCGTACGCACCATTGAACATGCGACCCTGATCGACGACACCAGTGCGGCGGCCGTGAAATCCGCGGGTGCCTACGTGGTGCCGACGACCGTTATCGTAAGAGCGTTACTCGACGATGCGAAAGCGGGATTACTGCCGGGCTGGATGAGCGACAAGCTCGCTGAGGTAAGTGATCAATCGCTTCGTGGTTTGGAGATCATGGACCGCTTCGCACTGAAGATTGGCTTTGGAACGGACCTTCTGGGCCACCTCCATACTCATCAGACCCGAGAATTCACCATTCGGCGGGAGGTTCAATCGGCCGCCTCTATCTTGCGGTCTGCAACCTCCGTCAATGCCGAGATCGTGATGGAGCCGCATCTCGGCAAAATCCAGCCCGGCTGCTGCGCGGATATCCTGATCGTTGACGGAGACCCGCTCGAGGACATCGACGTGCTCGCTCGGGACGGCCGGAGTTTGTCGGCCATTATGAAGGCGGGCGAGTTCGTCAAGCTCAGCCGGTGACCTGCGGTCCGATGCCCTGGTGCGCATCGAGCCCCTTACGAAACACATGGATGAGCGTTTCGATCGGAATCGGTTCGGGCTCTCGATAGACGAGATAGAAGCCTAAGCCCGTTCGGATCGATTGATCGGACAGCCGCACGACGCGGCGATCGATCAAGAGTTGGTCAACGATGCTCTTGTATCCCAGCGCAATGCCGCGCGCCGCCACCAATTCCAGGAGCAGAAGCGAAAATGTGGAGAATATCGGGCCGGTGACCACCGGCAGCTTCACGCCTTGGTGGGACAGCCAGTCCGCCCACTTCAGTCCAATGGTTTCCTCGCTCGCCATTCGCAACAGCGGGAATCTCGTTAGCACGTCCGGCGCCGCGTTGAGCAGTTCTGGATGCCGTGCGAGGAGCTCGGGGGCGCATATCGGGAACCCTTCTTCGTCGAACAGATGGGCGGCCGTGAAGCCGGGCCACTTCCCGTCGCCAAATCTCACCGACAAATCGATATCGGGTGCATCGAAACCTTCGTAGGTGGTGGCGGTGATGACCCGTACCTGTCGATCGCCGACGTGTTCGGCGATCTCACGAAATCGAGGCATCAACCAAATCTGGGCGAGGTCATGGCTGCATGCGATGGTGAACGCCCGCTTAGTCTCTCGCTGTGTAAGGGAGGTGAGCACATCGCGTACATGCCCGAGTCCGGCACCGATGGCGTCAGCCAGGCGCTGTCCCGCTGCAGTCAACTCGAGCCGGTTTCCGTTGCGCGTGAAGAGGGTAAGGCCGGTCTCGCGTTCCACTGTGGCGACGTGGCGGCTGACCGCAGACGCGGCAATGCACAGCTCGGCGCCTGCCGCGGTGAGATTTTGATGCCGGGCGGCGACTTCGAACACGACCAGGGCGTTGATGGGGGGCAGCGCTTGTCGCAGAGTGACCATATCAAAATTATAACGAATCAATAGAAAAACTCTAGTTTATGGGCGCATATTTTCGAATATAACCCTAAGAAAGGCATTGAAGAAACTTGGGACCGTATTGGGAGTTGGAGGAAATCATGTCGGAATCGCCTTCCTTATCCGCGCTGGTGGACTTGGAGCGCTACCCCCTCGGGGATGACGCAGGATTTGCGCCCATCGCTGAGCGCTGCAAAGCTCAGCTCAAGGAGTCGAGCTTTGCGAGCCTCCCTGGTTTTCTGCATCCCGGCGTGAGCGAAGCGATGACGAGAGAGGTGTTGGACGCGATACCGCGCGCCTACCGGCGGGAACAATCCTTCAGTGCCTACGATGAATCGACACTGGCGCAATACCCGGCAGAGCACGTACGACGCCGCAAGCACGAGAGCCGGCAATTCATCGTCGCCACCGATGTGCTCAGCACAGCGGGCCAACTGCGGACACTATATCGCAGTGAAACCCTTACGCAGCGCATAGCGCAGCTGCTTGATGAGCCTGCGCTGTTCCAATTGGCCGATCCTGTCATGGGATGCACATCGACCGTCATGTACGAAGGCGACACGCACGGCTGGCATTTCGATCTCAACGACTTCGTGGTCTCGATCTTGCTGCAGGCCCCGGAGGCGGGCGGAACCTTCGACTTCGCCCCCAATATCCGAAAAGACGGCGAGGAGAATTACGCGGCGGTCGCCGCTGCCCTCGATGGCCGTTCCCCAGCGGTGCGTTCGATCAAAGTCGAGGCAGGAACGCTGCTGCTTTTCTGCGGCCGCAGGGCTTTGCACCGCGTGCCGCCGGTACGCGGCAACGTGCCGCGCGTCATTGCCCTTTTCAGCTACGACAGAAAGCCGGGTGTGCGCTATGGGAGCGAGGTGTATGCCCGCGTCGTCGGTCGAAGTGCCCCATTCGAGCAGTGAGTCAATCATGAAATTTATATGGACGGCGTTTGTATTGGGGAGCCTCCTGGCCATGCAGCCGGCGGCGGCGGAGAATCCCAGCGATTCGCTTGACGAGGTTGTGGTCACGGCTCAGCGCCGAGCCGAGCGGCTGCAAGATGTCCCGGCGGCGATCACTGCGATGAGCGGCGATGCGCTCAACCAGATGCGCTTGCAGGGTAACGCGGATCTGGCCGCCTACGTTCCGAGCCTTTCCTTCGATGTACTGGGTCCGGGAGAGACGACATTGGCGATCCGCGGCCTCGGTACCGCCTATGGACTCGAGCCCGCTGTGTCGCTTTATATGAACGAAACCCCGCTTGATATCCGCACGGACGGCTTCGCCGGCGCCCCGGATATCGACTTCTTTGACGTCGATCGTATCGAAGTACTGCGTGGACCGCAGGGAACACTCTACGGCTCCAGTTCCATGGGGGGCGCGATTCGGATTCTGACCGCCCAACCCGATCCCAGCGCCTTCGCCGTGAACCTGGAGGTGGGCGGCTCGAACATGGACGGCGGCGGCGCTGGATATCTCACAAAATCGGCCGTGAATTTGCCGGTGTCTGCCGATGCAGCGATCCGCATCGTCGGTGCTTTCGAGCATGTCCCTGGTTATATCAATCAAGCAGCCCCCGGCGACTTCACCGTCGCGCAGCCCGACTTGCCGGTGACAGCAAGACGAATAAACGACGTCGACCTGAAGAGCGGTCGAATCATCGGACTCTGGAAGCCCACCGATGCGTTGACCATCAAGCCGACCTTGATGATCTCGGTGGTCGACGCCGGCAGCAACTCGAATTATTTCAGCAACCTGCCGGAGTTTACAATTGCAGCCGATTATCCCTCACCGCAGCAGAGTCGGCTTGAAGTCGGCAACCTGGAAGTGGACTACAACTTCGGCTATGCCACCCTGATGTCATCCACATCGGTGCTCTCTCGGGACGTGCAGACTCAGAGCGATTACACCCTGTATTGGGCAAGTCTCGCGCCTCTGTTCGGTGTTCCGTATCCGCCGAATTATCCGACCACCGATTTCGACACCTCCCACAACGACGGCTTCATTCAGGAATTTCGCCTGACGTCGCCGACTGACCAACGGCTACGCTGGGTCGGCGGTGCCTATTTCAGTCACTATCGTCAGCATTCAACCGAGTCAATGAACAGCCCTGCGTTCGCGGAGGCGATCGGCCAGACGACTGGTCCCAATCTTTACAGCTTTGACCAAGCGGTCATCGACCAGCAATCGGCGGTTTTCGCGGATTTGACCTATAAGATTGTGCCGCGTTTCGAAATCACCGTGGGTGAACGCTATTACGAGCTGCGCGATAGCCTGGAAAATACACAAGGCGGAGTGCTCGCCGCGCCCAACCAACCGCTGGTCCACGCCAAGGCGAGCGGCAACAGTCCTCGCCTGGTACTCACGTACCGCCCCGTTGATGACACGACCCTCTATGCCACGGCCGCTCGCGGCTACCGACCGGGAGGACCCAATGTCGGGCTTCCCACGGGAGTCGGCTGTACGCTGAACAATGCCTATACGTCCCTGTACCAACCTGACTCGGTTTGGAATTATGAGCTGGGCGCGAAGTCCGAATTCATGAATCGCAAGTTATCCGTGGACGTGGCCGCGTATAAAATCGATTGGAAGAATGTGCAGCAAGCGGTCACCGATCCCGGGTGCGGTTATCTATTTGTCGCCAACGTGGGAACGGCGCAGAGCAAGGGGTTTGAAGCTGAGATCAATTTCAAGCCCTTCGAATCATTGCTGTTGAGTGCAAGCGGTTCCTATGATCACGCGGAATTCACATCAATAGACGCCGCATTTCAGGGGGCAGGTACTGCACAAACCGGAGAAGCGATTCCCAGTGTACCGCAACAGAAATTCAATATCGGCGCCCAATACACCAGAGCCTTCGCCGACTACACCGGCTACATGCGCCTCGATTGGAGTCACTTGGGCAACATTCCGGCCGGATTTACCTACAACGCCACACGGCCCGCGTACAACGCGCTCGAAGCAGCCGTGGGGGTGCGTACGGGACGCTTCGACGCATCGCTTTATGGCCACAATCTGACGAACTCGAACGGTATTTTGGAAATCCAACAAGGAGCGCTGTACGGCTTCAACAACGTGTTCCAAACCCAGATCTCCACGCCGCCCAGAACGATTGGCGTCGATCTCAAGATGCATTTTTGATATGCGATGACTGTCGCGCGATTTGACCCGCTCGGGCGCCTCGCCTACGTGAACGCGCTGTTCATCGTCGGTACTCTAGGCACGCTCATCACGCCGGCAATTCTCGAGTCATGGGCCGCGCTTCAATGGAGTCAAAGTCAATTAGGGCTGATTGCAGCGCTTGAACTCCTAACACTGGCGTCGGGTTCTCTATCGGGATTGTATTGGCAGCGTCGCTGGCCCTGGCGTCATGTTGCCCTGGTGTCCTTGGTGTTGGCCGTAGTCGCCAATCTCGTTTGTGTCTTCCAACACGGCTTCGTCATCGTGTGCATTGCGCGAAGCGCGGCCGGCTTGGCGGGCGGCTTCTTATGCGCAATTTACTCAGCGTTCCTGGCCAACACGAGATCTCCGGGCAAGGTGATTGCGGTCACGAATTTTATTCAGATCGGTATTGAGGCGCTGCTTGTATTCTGGGCGGCGACTGTGTTCCAGCGCTTGGGTTCCGATGGCCTCTTTATCTTAATGACCGCGCTTTTCGTCGTACTCGTTCCACTGCTGGGTGTATTGCCGCGCGGCTGGCCAGAAGGCGATCGCAGCGACCCCGCGAACCCTCGAGTTTCTCAGAAGCGATCCGCGATCGGATACATGCTCGTCCTGGCGTTTGTTCCCTACATTATGGTGCAAACCGGCGTGTACACCTTCCTGGGTGAATTCGGCCGCCAAGTGGCGCACCTTTCCGCTGAGCAATCGCTGGGCATCATCGGCATCAGTTTGGTGTTCAGTTCCCTGGGCTCGGTCGCTGCATACATGCTAAACGACCGTGCGGGCTATGTGCTCCCGATCGGCGGTACCATCGCCATTACGGGCAGCATGATGTTTGCCATGATTTTCGCATCTCGCTCCCCCTCCTTATTCCTGCTCAATATCTCGCTGCTCCAGATTGCTTGGATCGCTCTGGGCTGCTTCTTGTACTCAGCCCTCATCCACTACAACAATCTATTGGTGCCGGCAGCCACGTCGTTGTCGTGTTTTGGCTCAGCCTTCGGCGCCGGCGCGGTCGGTTTCGTACTCGAACATGGCGGGGTGACGGCAACCCTCGTATTGACGACGGGAGCGCTGGCGCTGACGGCGATGCTGACAATTCCAGTGTTGATTCGAGCGCGTCAGATGGAGAAAGCGATCGTGCCTAACCATTGTCATGCGCGGCAAGCCGGCGGGCACTTTCCTTCAAATACCACAGAGCATGCACTATGACGATTTCGTACGAACTTGCGGAATATCTCAGCGTCAAAAGAACCATTGGCGCGCCTGTCGGGAGAGTATGGCCGGTATTCCTGGACATGAACCGGTGGTACACGGATTACCACTGGGATTGGGTTTCGGGCCCGCCATACCAAGGTGTCGGACTCCAAGAAGGGCAAATGCTCAAGGCGTGTCCCTTGTACGGGGTGGGCATGCAGGATCCCACACTGTATTTCCTTCAGGAACAGGTAAAAGTGACGCCCGAAACCGAGATAGTCGTCAAGCTGACGGCCGCGAATCCTAAATCCTTGTCAGCGGACTACGCCACCGAGGTCCGCGATGTCGTCGCCTTCTATCACTGGGACTTTGTGGGGGCGGGAAACTCGACCACCCTCATCATTCGTTCGTATTGCAACTTGAGAACGGATAAGCGGCCCGCCGAGTCCGTACTGGCTGACCTCACGACGTTGTTCCATCGATCCTGGAATAAGTGTCTCGACAAGTTGGAGACCATTGTCTGCGATTCATCGGCCCAGGGGATTTCTCAAAAAAATGCGCAATAGACACGTCAGCGGGCGTTCGCGCGAGGGAGAAGGCTTCATCGACGGCAGCGGTGCACGCATCTACTATAAGACCCTCGGTAGCGGTGTGCCGCTGCTGCTGCTGCACGGAGGCCCCGGAGCGGATCACTCGGACTTTCTTCCCGCACTTCAACCGTTGGCGCGCCACTGTCAATTGGTGCTGATCGATGAGCGCGGATCGGGCCGCTCGGAGCGCCTCAAGGACCCGAAAGGCTACACCTTGAATCACATGGTCAAGGACATCGAGCAGGTCCGTAAACACTTGCGGGTCCGGCGATTCGTCGTGCTGGGTCACTCCTTTGGCGGAATTCTGGCGCAGGCTTATGCCACGCGTCATCCCAATCGCATTCTCGGTCTGGTGCTCGCAGGCACGGGTTCGAGCGCGCGGTGCATCGATAGGGACTTTCGCAACCTCCGCAAGCGCTTACCTGCGCGACTACGCGCACGGCTCGCACGCCAGGAAAAAGCCGGTATATTCCTGGCCGATGGTGCTTATAAGAAGGATTATGCAGTTGCCTCCGCAGAGGCGCTTGCGCCCTATATGTACGCGAAGTCCCCGCCGGCGCGATTCAAGAACACGCCGCCGTTGGGCATGGACGTTCTCCGAGAGATGTGGGTGCGCCGCTCCGATTTTCACATCGACGGGAATCTCAAGGGTTTTGATTTCAGCCGTTCACTCGCGCGGGTGAAGGCACCGAGCCTGGTCGTGATCGGCGATCGCGACTTGGTATCGACGGCGACGGCCGACATCAGCCGGGCTTGCTTGCCGCGAGCCACCTTGGTCGTGATGGCGGAGTGCGCGCACATGATGTTCATCGATCAAACGGCCCGGTTCAATCGGCTGCTCGAGGAGTTCCTGAATTGCTGCACGGCACGTCAGGGGCACGCATGAAGGGCAGCCCGTCCGACTTGTTTTTTCCCCCTGAGGAGTACCAGGCGCGCTGGGCGCGGGTTCATCAGGCCATGGCGGCACGCGGTTATGAGCATCTGCTCATCTGGCAGCGCGGAGCGGGCTCTTTCGACCGGGTGGGCGATGTGCTGTGGCTTACCAATTTCGTGATGAACGGCTCCGGCCAGGATTCGGCGAGCGAGGAGATCGGGGCGCCCTACACCTTCTGCGCCGTGCTGTTCCGGCGAGGCCGGGAACCGGAACTTCACGTGGGGTTGCCGGCGGAGGACCTGGACCTGTCGCGCGTGGTTTGCGGCGAGGTCATCAGCCATCCGAAGAACATGATGACCGATCTCGCCGCGTACCTCGGCGCCCAGGGCATCGAAGGCCGAATCGCACTGATGGGCGATGATGTACTCCCGGGCATGTATGACCGGTTGCTGCGACGGCATACGCCGCAGATAGAGTGGCATTCCGATGAGACGTTCCTGTGGGGGCTGCAGTCCGTCAAGAGCCCCCGAGAGCTCGAGGCGTATCGCACAGCGGGGGATCTGGTCACCCCCGCGCTCACTGCGGCCTGCAAGTCCCTCTTGACCGGGCACTCGAGCGCCGAAGCGGCTGCCGCGGCGTCAGCCATCCTGATGCGCGGCGGCGGCGGCTTTCATCGGATCGACATTCATCACGGCGCAAAGACCGAGCATCACGTGGTCAGCGCGGGTCTGTACGGCTACCACACCACGCCCCCCGCGGCAGGTGAGGTGGTACGCGCCTGGATCATGGGCCCGATTTTCCAGGGCTACTGGATGGATCCCGGCCGCTCGCTGATCTGCGGCAATCACCCCACGGCGGCGCAACGTGCTTTGCTGGAAGGCGCCGTCGAAGTGGTGGAGGCGCTCGCCTCCGCCATGCGGCCCGGGGTGACGCCACGGGAACTGGGTGTACTCGGCGGCGCTCTTGCCCGCAAGCACGGCTACTTCGACCATGCGCAATTGAAGGTGCCCTTGCTGGGTCACGGGCTCGGCACGAATTTCATACCCTATATGATTCCGATCGGCGAAGGGGAGGCTGATCCGAGCGGTGCGCTGCACTACGATGAGCCGCTCAAAGCAGGGATGGTGATGGGGGCGGAGATATTTCTCACGCATCCTGGCGTCGGGACCGCCGGTTTCGAGAAAAACCTCATTGTGACGGAGAGCGAACCTGAGCCTCTCGACCGCACGCCGATGCTATTCTGGTGAAAATCCAATCGCCTCCGCGCTTTGATTCGCTGCCGCGCTTGGCTTATGTGAACGCGCTGTTCATCATCGGCACTATTGGCACCCTCATCACACCGGCGATGCTCGATGGCTGGGCGCAACTGCGCTGGTCGGCGACTCGGCTCGGTGCCGTCGCCGCGATCGAACTGGCAGGTCTCGCGGCGGGTTCGCTATCAGGCCTGTATTGGCAGCGGCGTTGGCACTGGCGCCCAGTGGCATTGGCCGCTATTTTAGTGGCCATCGCCGGCAATGCCGTCTGCGTGATCGCGAAGGATTTCGCCGGGATCTGTGTATTGCGCGCCCTGGTCGGAGTAGCGGGCGGCCTTCTGACCGCCCTGTACTCAGCGGTACTCGCCAATTCGAGGTCACCGGGACGCGTCATTGCAGTGACCACTTTTATCCAGATCGGCGTCGAAGCGGCCTTCATGTTTTCCGCCGCTTCGGTGTTTGAGCGGTTGGGTAGATCCGGCCTATTTGTCGTGATGGCCGGGCTTTTCATCATGCTGGTTCCTTTCTTGGCTCTGTTGCCGGCAAAGTGGCCCACAGCGACGACCGACGATCCACGCGAGTTTGAAGGACCTCAAAGATCATGGCGCGCTTACCCGTTGCTCCTGTCATTCGTCCCTTTCATCGTGGTGCAGGCGGGGGTCTACACTTTTCTCGGGGAATTCGGACGCCTCGCTGCAAATCTGTCGGTCGAGGCAACCTTGCACGCCATCGGCATCTCCGTGGTGTTGAGTTCGTTGGGCTCCGTGGCTGCCTACTGGCTCAACGATCGGATCGGCTTCAGGCTCCCGATCGGGGGCGCTGTTCTTTTGATGACCGGCATGCTATTCGGAATGATCTTGGCCTCCCGATCGGCCGCATTGTTCCTCTTCTACATTTCTCTGTTGCAGATCGGGTGGATCTTTCTAAATTGCTACCTCTACTCGGCGCTCATCGATGCCAACAACCTGTTGGTACCGGCGGCAACCCCATCCTCCGCACTTGGTTCGGTCGTCGGGGCGAGCGCCATGGGTTACGTGCTCGACCATGGCGGAATGATCGGCTCGTTGATATTGACAGTCGGATCGATGGTGCTCACGGCAATTCTCACGATGCCCTTCCTGCGATCGCACGTAGCAGATGCGACAGCAAATTCGTTGAATTGAGCCTCGCCTCGGCGATCGTGATCCATGGAAGAAAGCGGCCACGCTCAAGAAACGACCGCTCCCAAGTTGTGCCATTGAGATGCGGATATCTATTAATTCAGGGCCTTATCTTCGCATAACTCGGTAAATCGTGGCACAGTTGTCGAGGTATAAGTGGTTGTTTCTAAAGGTCTAAACGGGGTCACGCGCGGGTTTCTCTTAATCAATTGGTCGTAGGTTCGATCCCTACACGGCCCACCAATTTTCCACTTACCCGTCAAAGCTCGAGTGAATTCGAGGTACGTCTTCCGCCTGCAGCGTAGCCCGAATTCGGAGCCGTTGCCCTCAGTAGCGACCGACAGCTTTGTGAATGTCTAGCACTGTTCGATAAACTCAGTCCCTTCTCATCCATGAAGAGAGCAGCAGGGATATAGCTGGACAAGACGGTGGTGGGGACATGCAACTAACTACTGAGCACGGCGATCTGCGGCGAACGCTGGAGCGTTTCGTTGCGCAAGACCTTGATCCACACGTCGAAGAGTGGGAGGCGGCCGGGTGTTGCCCAACCCACACGATCTTTAGGAAGCTGGGTGAACTCGGGCTTCTAGGGCTCACCAAGCCAGAGCCTTATGGTGGTACTGCACTAGACTTCAGTTTCTCCGTTGTCATGGCTGAGACGCTTGGGCAGTGCCGAGCTGGTGGAATCTCAATGACGATCGGCGCTCACACTGACATGGCCACGCCCGCCTTGGCGCGGTTTGGCTCCGATGCTTTGCGGCAGGAGTTCTTGACGCCATCCGTTTCCGGTGAGTTCGTTGCGTGCATTGGTGTATCGGAGCCGGAGGCTGGCTCGGATGTCGCTTCGATACGTACTACGGCTCGAAAGGATGGTGGGGACTACATCATCAATGGCGGTAAGCTCTGGATCACAAACGGGACCCAGGCAGACTGGATGTGTTGTCTTGCGATCACCTCCGACGGCAACCCGCATCACAACAAATCGCTGATCGTCGTGCCGATGAAGTCGCGTGGGGTTCAGGTCGCACGCAAATTGCAGAAATTGGGCGTCCACTCCTCCGACACAGCTCAGATTTTCTTTGATGACGTCCGTGTACCCCAGCGCTACCGTATCGGCGAGGAAGGCCTCGGATTTGCCTACCAGATGGCTCAGTTCCAGGAGGAACGACTGTGGATTGGCGCCAACACTCTCGGCAGCCTCGACCTCGCCATCCGCGCGACAATCGAATACACGCGCGCAAGGAGGGTCTTCGGCCGACCCGTGCTCGATAACCAAATCGTGCATTTCACGCTTGCGGAGCTGATGACCGAAGTGGAGAGTTTGCGCGCGCTGTTGTATCGGGCGACGGCGTTGCATGTAGCCGGACAGGACGTCACCCAATTGGCCTCGATGGTGAAACTCAAGGCCGGACGCCTGTCTCGCGAGGTGAGTGACAAGTGCCTGCAATACTGGGGCGCTATGGGATTTACATGGGATAACCCGGTATCGCGCCTTTTTCGTGACGGCCGGGCCGTCTCTATTGCCGGCGGTACCGACGAGGTCATGCTGTCAATCATCTGCAAGATTGCCGGGACTCTGCCCCGCCCTTAAATCGTTATTGTTACAGCGGATGGAAGGAACCGACTTCGAAATCTCGGTGACGTTGATCCACGAACGCGTTAGGGAGCGCATGAAATGGGCATCACGCAGAGCGTTAAGCGAGCGGTACAGCAAAACCCCAACGGCTATGCCACCATATTCGGCACAAGAACACGCCGTTGGACCGAATTCGCGGAACGTGTCGGTCGCCTGGCGGGCGGCCTTCATTCGCTCGGTATCGGCTCGGGTGATCGTATAGCAATCCTCTCATTCAATTCTGATCGATACTTTGAAATCTTTGCCGCAGTGCCATGGGCAGGCGCGGTCCTCGTGCCGCTCAATATCCGGTGGTCACCTGCGGAGGATGTTTATGCAATCAACGATTCGGGCGCCAAGGTGCTTCTGGTCGATGATGCATTTGCTGCCATGTTGGGCGCAATCCGCGAGAAGATCCCATCGGTGCAGGCGGTAATTCACATGGGGGAGGATGCGACCCCCTTGGGCATGACTTCGTACGAGCAATTCGTCGAATCCTCCAGCTTCCTTCAGGATGCGGGACGCACTGCGGAGGATCTTGCCGGCATATTCTACACGGGCGGCACCACAGGTCTCCCCAAGGGGGTGATGCTGTCACATCGTTCCCTCTGGGCAAGCACCACGGGAGGAATGAGTGTGTTTCCGACGCTCACTGGCGACTTCAATTTCTTAGTCGCGGTGCCGATGTTTCATATCGCGGGGGTCTGCTGCGCGATGTTCGCGTTCACCTTGAGTGCGACGAGCGTCATCCTCCCGGCCTTTAGCGCAGAGCGCGTGCTGGCGACCATTGCAGAATACCGGGTTCGAGCTGTCTGCCTCGTGCCGACGATGATCCGGATGCTCTTGACGCTTCCGTCGCTTTCCGCAACGGATCTATCATCGCTGCGGCTCATGCTCTATGGCGCATCCCCGATGCCGGAACAAACATTGCGCCGCGCAATTCGCGTATTACCCGATTGCCGTTTCATTCAATATTATGGGCAAACAGAGGTGTCGCCCAATGCAACGGCTTTGTCGCCCGATTACCACGTGCTCGAGGGGCCGAACGCCGGCAAACTAGAATCTGCCGGGCGCGCACTTTCGTGCTGCGAGGTTGAGGTGGTTAATGCCCAGGGCATTGAAATGCCTCGGGGTACGGTCGGAGAGATCCGTATACGCGGGTTTAACACAATGCTTGGGTACTGGAATAAGCCGGAGGAGACTGCTGCAACCCTTCGCGATGGATGGGTCTACACCGGTGATGCCGGTCGCATGGATGAAGAGGGCTTTCTCTACGTTGTCGATCGAATCAAAGACATGATCGTTAGCGGTGGCGAGAACGTCTACAGCATTGAAGTCGAGAGCGCGTGTCTTCAACACCCGGCGGTGTCGCAATGCGTAGTAATCGGGGTGCCACATAGCACATGGGGCGAGGCCGTACACGCAATTATTATCCTGAAAGAGGGCGAGCAGGTAGTGGCCGAAGATCTCATTGCTCACTGCCACCGCCTGATCGCCGGCTACAAATGTCCGCGCAGCATCGAATTCCGTAGTGAACCGTTCCCGCTTTCCGGCGCCGGGAAAGTGCTCAAACGCCAATTACGCGCGCCGTATTGGGAAGGTCGCCAGCGTCAAGTCAACTGACTCGGGCCATATCCTGTCAAGCCGCCGGTCATGGACTAGCGCAGGCGCATAAGATCCCCCTTCGCGATTTCTCGCAGAGGGGGATCGCGTACCGAAAAGAAAACGCCAAGCCTGAAAAGTGATGAGGGTTATCTGGTCATCACCTGTTGACAGGTCCGTGGCAGGCGCCAACGCCGTTATCGATGTAAGTCCCAGTCGGCGCGACCGACGGCCATTGGCCGTTGTTCACGGGACCTTGCAATGCCGACTGGTAATGCCACGCGTAGCCATTCGGATGGAGCGTCAGGGCCATGACGCCCCAGTAGTCCCCGGTTGCCGCCACGAGATTTTGCGCGTTGAAGCTCGTGTTGCCGCTCGGATCCTCCATGTTTGTCTCACCTGAGCCGCTCGTCACGGGGGTTGCGACGACAGGATCGAGTGTCTCGCCGCCGGTGCCCACGATGAATTCCGTGATGCCCCGGTGTGGATCGAAATTTCCGGAGGGATTAAGAGGGCGGTAGTGGGCGTAGAGGTGGTCGTGTCCGTTCAGCACCAAGTCGGCATTGTGTTCGTAGAGCAGTTGCCAAAAGGCCTTGGCGGCGATGCCCTCCGGGGTGATGCCGTTCGTGGCGCTGAAGGTCGGCTGATGCCAGTAGGCAAGGGTGCACGCGGCGTGGTTCTCATCGAGATCCTTTTGCAGCCATGCAAGTTCGGCGGCAAACCAGGCGCCCGCGGTCGAACAACCACCCGGCTGCGTCGAGCACTCTATGTTGAGTGAGATAAGGTGCCAGGAGCCGAGATTGTACGAGTACCAGCCTTCTCCGACTCCGGTTCCGTTCTGTCCGCCGTTCGCCCCCAACTCGAAGTGACCCGCCTGTCCATTCGCGCGCGGAATGGGTTGGGGACTTAAGTCAGTAGAGGGGGTTGAGCCCGGACCGCAGGCCGGGTTTGATGGACACGGGTCCGGGATCGTAGTCATCAGAGGCTTGCCCTGAGTGGCATCGGCAGTGGTATCGATCAGGAAGCCGTTGAAGTAGGAGAAGTAGCCGTAGCCGGCAACGCCGGTCTCGCCATGCTCGTCATAAAACTCGTGGTTGCCGGGCGCGGGCCGGCTGATCATTTTAAAAGCGCCATACGTCAAGTCGTACGAGTTCTCGAAGTCCGAATATCGGCCAACCTGGTATTGCAGATCTCCGAGCAGCGCGACCGCGTCAGGCTTCATGGCCTCAATCTGATTCGCAGTGGCCTCCTGGGATGCGTACAAAGAGGTGCTGGTGTAAGGCGCCTTGGGGTCGGTGCAGGTTTCTTTTAAAGACTCACCGCTCGCCTCCTCGCCTGGTTGGCAGGATATGTCGCCCACCACCGCCAGTACGGGGGAGGATCGCTGCGGATTGTTGTGCGGCCACGGATTATCGTGCGCCGGGGAATTGCCCCACCCATCGCCATTGTTTTGATTCTGTGCCTGTGACCCAGCTGCAAATACTAGTACCGAGACGGCAGCTCCCATGAGCATTGCCGCTCGCAACCTTCCCCCGATCGTTTTCATGCGATTTCTCCGGCGCTTTAGATTAAGGACAAGACCAAGCATCCCAGCGCTTCATTGTTTCGTTTCTATGTCCAATATATGAACAAGATGTGACAATGATTTCTTCTCAGCGCCTCTTTGCCCGTGCTTATGCGTAGCGAAATAGCGCCTTGAAACCAAAGTCCATGTGATGCTGGATATGGCAGTGAAACAGCGAGAGGCCTGGCTGGTCGGCGACCAGATCCACGGTGGCGCGACCAAAAGCGGGAACAATCACCGTATCCTTCATGATGCCGGCCGTGGGTTTGCCGTTGAGTTCGATAAGCTCGAACACGTGTCGGTGCATATGCAGGGGGTGAGAATCGTCGCTGCGATTGTGAAACACCAGCCGATAGCGGCCTCCCCGCCGGAACACGAATTCCCGCTCGTGCGGATATTCCTTGCCGTTCACCAGCCAGTGATTGAACCCATGAGGCCCGCCCGGCACTTTTTCAAAGACCATGTCAATGGTTTCATCTGGCGGGGGATGCGGCGCGGGTTTGCCAAAGATGGTGTAGTCCCAGCGTGCCTTCGCAGGCGGAATCCACTGCGCGCGCGGCTGTGCCTGATTTGCGTACTCCACCACGATGCCCATGCCGGATTGCCGCGCGGCATCGCGCAGCTCACCTAGAATCCAAACGCCCGGCAGATTCATCTCGACGATTGCATCCACGCGCTCACCCGGGGCGATCTCAATCACATCGACGGTCTGAGGCGTGGGCACGGGGTTGCCGTCGAGCGCGATCACCTGAAAATGGTGACCGAATAACCCAATGCGATGAATCTGCGAGGCGCTGGCGTTGAGCAGATGCATCAGGACGCGCTCGCCTGGACGCACGCGCAGCGGCTCCCCAGCGCCCAGCATTTTATCGTTGATCGAGTAAAGTGGAGCGCCGACTTCCAGCCCGTTGGGACGCTGGTCTGGAGTGGCGGGTTTTTCGGGCATCGGGTCATCGGGATCCGCCGCCATATCGTCCTGATCCGCGGTAGTCAGATAGGGCTGCCATTCACGCAGCGCGAGAAAGACCTCTTGGTCGTAGCGCCCAGGATCATTCGCGGAATCGATCATGAGAAAACCAAACTGGCCGGTGTACGAGCCGCGATGGAGATCCAGCATGGCCTCGGTGTGCGAGTGGTACCACCGCGAACCTGCAGGCTTGGCTACGAATTGATAGCGCCGGCGCCCCTGCGGTGGTACCGGAGGTGTACCTTCTTCCTCCGCTCCGTCAACGTTCGAGGGAACGAACAAACCGTGCCAATGGACATATTCCGGAACATCCGTGTCGTTGACAACCTCTACGGCGATGCGTTGGCCCTCTCGCACCCGCAGTAAGGGGCCGGGAATCTTGTTGCTGTAGCCGATGGTGCTGATCGCGACGCGAGGAGCCAACTCGACAATCATCGGTGCGATTCGCAGCATGAAATCGGCCGAGCTTGCGGTGGCCTTCGGTTCCGAGGCCAACATCGGATGCGGCAGCGACTCCGGACCCTGCGCAGTCGCTAGCATCTGCGCAAACGCCGGCCGCAGCCTGCCTGCCCCCGTCGCAATCACGGTGGCCAATCCAAGTCGTACAAAATCTCTTCGGCTCATGCAGCCTTCATCCCGGCTGCAAATGCCACCGTAAAGACGAACGCCTCAATGAAACGTATGCAAGACGATGCCTCATTGCCGCGCGCCGGGGGCGGTAACGGAAAGACACTCCTGGGTCCGATCATGGCGCGATTTTCATTGCTTTGAATTGCTTGAATCCACGTCGGGCGATGCAAAGTTCTTGAGGGTGAACAGGGGATCGACATCGGACAGAATAGCCGATCGGCCGCTCTTTTCATCAAAGATGCTTAACTTGATCGGAGGGGGCTTTGCGAGTTTGCTGTACGCAAGCATCTCGATCGAGCCACGCGATGCCACCCGGTTATATAGTCTCAACGATAGCTTGCGCAAGATCCTTGCGCGCCTTGCGCATGTTATATAACACGTCAACAGTTATTTGATACTGCGAGAGGCGCCTATGAATTTCAACATCTATTTGAATACTGTAGTCGCTGAGGCACTCAAGCGGCTTGCCAAGCGCCGCAAGACGACTCGCAATGCGCTCATACCCGAGGCCGTCGAGGATCTCGTGGCCAAAGAAGGCGAGTCGCAGAGCTGGTCGAGCGCGGTGTTGAATTGGCAGGGTGACCCCACGTTCGAGCCCTTTGAGGCGCGCCGGACTCAATTGCGTCGCCCAACAGAAGATCCGTTGGCGTGAAATTCCTGCTGGACACGACCGTCATCAGTGACTTCACCCGCGGAGTTCCATTGGTCGTGGAGCGGTTGAAGCGGACGGCGAGGGCGGATGTCGCAATCTCGGCGGTCACAGCGATGGAGATCGAGTACGGGCTCAAGCTTCCTGCTCGGGCGCGAAAAATCGAGCCCATGATTCGCGCCCTGCTCAGCGATTTGCGCGAGCTGCCATTTCAGCACGAGGACGCCCAGGCGGCTGCTGCGGTCCGCGCTGCGCTCACTAAACGAGGAACCCCAATTGGACCCTACGATGTCATGATCGGAGGTACGGCCTTGCGCTATGGCCTGATCTTGGTGACCGCTAACACCGATGAATTCCCGCGAATAAGCGGGCTGATTGTGGAGGACTGGCGCGTTGCCTAGCTTGTGCGATGATCTGAGGTATGCCTCTACAGACTGCGGCCTGCTAACTTAACTAACGCGCATGAGAGTTTTCGTCAGATGCAATTACCCGGAACCCCCCACCAAACCCTGGCGCCTAGCCCACGACAGGCTTCAGCAGGACTTGCCAAACATCATTCTTCCCCGTTCGAAAAGTCGCCGCACGCGCAAGCGTTCGGCCACCGCTTCGGAGGTGTGCCATTGGAAGATTCGGATACCTATGATTTCAGAGACTTATCGTCGGATAACTCGGGAAATCATGGCACAGATGCATGCACGGCACCTTAGCATCGCTAAAAAACGATATTGTGCCATTGAGCGCCATTTGTGCGACGGCGAATCGCCTCGAGTCCTCACATTCTCTTGAGAAAAGCGCGGCAACATTCGACATGCACGGTAAGGGCGCGCAGATATTGCTCCACTGTCATTCCCGTGCCATCGCGGAATTCTTGCGGATATCGCTGCAACAGTTCTACGCCGTGCTCGTTGAGCCACTTGGTACATTTGATGATGCTGCGCAGATTTCTTGCGTGGGCCAATCGATTGAGGCGCTCGAAGTCCTCTTGAGTGAAGCCGGCGATAATTGGTCGCCGATCGCCATTGCTTGAGATGCTTACCTTTCTCATAGTCGACTAGGCGCAAGTCGCCAAATCTTTGTTGTCCGCCCGCGCTGTGTCGGTTGCGAACAAATCGTTATCCGCCGCGATCTGGTGGGCCATTCCGGCGATTTTGCTCCACTCGCTGTCGGTCATATTCGCGCGCTCGCCGGCGAGACTCTGAGCGACTTCCAGAAATCCTTTGCGGCTGGTCGCCGCGGCAGCGTAATACGTTTCTAGCAGCTTCATTCTTAGGTCTCGACGGGTGGGCTCTCGCTTAACTGCGACCATCAAGACGTCTACCAGACTGGTGCGACGTTCTTTGAACCCCCCCTTTTCGTACAGAGTGCTAGGCATCGGAACGTGATGTCCCTCCCCGTCGAGATCGAGCAGTTTGTATTGGAGCTTCGCCGTATCAGCGTCTAACTTATCTGCAGAAGTCATATTATCCGGGACCGAATGCCCTGGGGTCGAAACCTCGAGCACACCCATGCGCACTGCCTCGAGCGGCATGGTTTCGGCATTGGTCTCAGGAGCGCGAGTCTTTATGGTGGCCGACGCAAGGTTGGCCGTCTCGGCCGTGTCGAGGTTGACTGTGTGATCGAGCCCGCCGCCGCTGGGTTCTGAGAAATACGAGGCATCTAACGATTCAACATCGATGCCGCCGAGGGCAGCGACCCCCGAGATCGTGCGCTCATCGGCCGAAGCGTCCGCGACTGATTGGCATACCTCGTCCTTTGCATGTGGCCGTGCTTCGAGTTGCGCATCGCGCGGTAATTCACTGCGGGCCGGCGCAGCCGGTGTTACCTCGCTGTTCGCGGCGGCATGTGCGGCAATTGTTTGTGCGGCGCCGGAGTCCTGCGTTTTAGCGTCGGTTGGTGAGACCATCGGATTGAGCGTTCGACGGCGGCGCCAAGCGTAGAGTACCCCGAAGGCGCCGCTTGCGAGCAATAAAACCGCTGCGACCGACGCGCCAATCGCATGCCCTGATTTGGCCACTGGCGGGACGACTGTCACCGCCCGGGTTTCACCGGCAAGGGCTACCCTTGCTTGTATGCCGGCCAATGTATCTTGCTCGCGGTCAAGCGCACCCTGTAATTCGTTAAGCCCTTTCTCCAGTATCTGAACTCTGCGATCCAGTGCCGCATCGTCAGAGGCCTCGGCGGTATTGCCCGGAGTATGAATCGCACCATCAGGTGCCTTCGACGTCGATTCTCGGCGCATAGCCGCCGCTTCGGTCGTAATTTCGGCCTCGTAAGGCACCGGAGCGGGCGCCGCAACAGTCAGCGCAACGTACTTGGCCGGGCTCACGAATTTGGTCGATGCGTGCCAAGTTTCCATTTGAAGGCGAATTTCGCGATTCGCATCCGCTGCGGATATCTTCGAGACTTCGGGGAATAAAGGAATCGAGAGCACCGCGCCCAGGTGCAGCCGGTTGATGTTGCCGTCGAACGCTTTTGCATTCGCGCGGAAGATCGCAATCATCACCCTCTCTGGACCATCATCGCCGCGAGAGCTTACGCGCGAAGCGATTCCGCGCAATGTCGCCCCCGCGGCAACTTTAACGGTCTCTGGTGGAACTGGTTCGCCGACCGCCGGGCTCGTCTGCTCTGTGCTCGGAGTAGCCTGCGAAGCAGATTGTGAGGTCTCGCTGACCGGTTCCGCGGCGGCCGGCGCCGTGTAGGCAACGAGCGCGCTGCCGGTCGGCACTGCGTCGGCGACACGGATGTCGGGTTGGAATCTCGTAGGGTCGAGCAGCAGGGTGTATTGACGAATCAATTCGCCGCTGCGCCAGCGCAGGTCGATCAACATATTGATCAATGGCTCGGTGAAGGCGTCCGTCGAACGAATCGCCAGGACTGGCTGCCCCTTGCTGTCCATCGCGATCCTGAACGTGGCGGTGGACAAGAACGCGGGGCGGTCGACGCCGAAGCGCACAAAAATCTCGCGATTTGCGACCGACGCGGTGATCCCCGCTAGATCGTCTGCCGTCGCTCCGACGATGTCCACCTCAGCAGCGAGCGGCTCGTTGAGGGCGGAGTCCACATGAATCTCGCCTAAGCCGAGTGCTTCGGTTGCGCTGGGCAAGGCGAAGGCCATCAGTAGTATAAGTGCGGTTTTTTTTTGCGGCATTCTCTGCTCCAAGACTATGGAATCCGTGCAAGTCAAATCTATTCGACAGAATGAGAATGGTCGATACGCGCGAGTGCCAGAAATTGCGACCCAGATTCACGCGTTTGTATGGTGCAAACAGCAGATTTGCCTTGGCGAGCGCTGCGCAACTGGGTGTTACGTACCATAACCGCTCTGATAAGAAATGTCCCGAGTTAGGTAACCTCTATTCTCGATTGGTCGAAGGCTACGACAAATCAATGACCTACAATGCCAATTGAGAGTGCATTGTTTAAACAGAGAACAGCCCCGCAAGCAATGCGCAATTAAAAGTTAGGACTTGATTGGTGCCGGCGCTTGGATCGTTCATCAACTGGGTCGGATAGTCCTCATTTGCAGGGCTCGATAATCGCACACAAGCGGAAGTGCAGCGTCTTGGGCCTGATCCGTTTGCACCGGCGTGAAGCGATTAAGATCGATCGCGCCCCGTTACGGCGCATCGTGCGGTCGTCTGACGTCGCGGAGGCCTTCGACTGGTTTCTGCGTGGACGATGCATGTCGCATGTGGCGCAGCAGCATTTGTGGATCTTAGTCGCGTTCCCAATCAACGGGGTTTACGCGCGGATGTTTAGCGGTGGGCATTGACACGATTCGGCAAAACAATTCTACGAAACTGCCATGATAGGGAGGCAAGGAAAAAGCAAGTCAGCGAGGAGATTGAAGCATGCGCAGAATCTCCATTGATCACGAGCGCCTCATGCGCGAATCGACCGATCGCGTGGAGAGTGCGCTGCGCAGTGACAATCCCATCGAACAATTGGTCGCCAGCCGGCTTTTGGAGAGTCCTGCGATATTTCGGATCTGGGAAAGCGAACATTCCGGACTGATGCGGATGGTTGCAAACACTGGCTTCAGGCGTACGCAGGCGGCCCTGCTAAAGAAGGCGACATTTCGACTGATCCATCGCAAGGCGCTTTTCGAATACCTGCGCGACCAGCGAGTTCGGGGCAGCGCACGCCAGCGCATCGTCCTCACATTCCATCCGACGCAGGATTACACGCGATCCGTTATTGCGGAACATGAAGTGTATCTTCGCAAGGCCTGCAGCTTTCTGTGCACTAGCCACGTCGGCGCCAATGTCGTGCACGACCCCGGCTTTTTTGATCCAATGAGGCACTATCTGGCGCTCTACGCGGAGTACTTCCAGATCTTTTGCCGTACACACTTCGGCCCAGCTGCCGTTGAGATTGAACCGCAGAGCGAGTTACTGCCATTGCTGAAATACCAACTCGAAGAGTGCCGCAAGGCGATCATGAATCCGCAGCCAGAAAAGGAGTGGCTAAGCCGCGAAGCCGAATTGCGCGAGCCCACAGGTGATACAGTCCGGCTGAGCAGTTTCAAGCCGAAATCGTAGGGTTACGAAGTGTGTGCTCTCGTGTCTCTAGCCCCGACTGCGACGCATCGTCATAGTTGAGGGCTCGCCTTGCGCCGGGTTAGGTCCCCGACATCGCCGATTGCAGTCCGAGGTGCTCTACGAAAGGATCGAAATCCTTGTCGCTGTAAAGCAATGCCAGTCCCTTCTCAATGCAGCTTGTCGCGATCAATGTGTCGATGGTTTTTCGGACGGTGATGCCAAGCGATCGCAATGTCCTGAAGTTGTTGGCGGCTTGGATGGCAATGTCTCCCCCGACAAGTTCTATGATTGGCAGCGACGTCAGCAGCTTCTTGCCCTGATTGAAATCTTGAGCGCTTCCAAAGCCCTGCAGAACTTCGGCCAATACTAAGTCTCCGGTCGCGATAGGTTCGTTACCGAGGAGGGCATGGAGGCGGTTGGTTTGTGAGGATTGTATGCCACGGAAATAATCGACCCACACGCTGGAATCGACCAAAATCACTAGTCGGTTCTCATTGCATCAAGATCGCCCTGCCATTTGAGCTTTCCTCGGAACCTGCGAATCTTCTCTTGTTTGCGCAGACGCACAATGGTTCGAAGTCCAAGCTCCACAGCCTCGCGCTTTGTCCTCAAACCCGTGAGCCGAAGGGTTTCCTTCATCAGCTTGTCGTCAATGACTATGTTCGTTCGCATAGTGTGTATCCTAGGTTAATTGTATACACATCATTCTATCAGCCGGCTGGAGGTTCGACAAACTAAGTTCATACCGATTTACGACTTTGCCATTGCTACGATTCGACATGCCCTGGAGAGATCCGCTGCGATTCGGATACATCCACTCCCAGGTGGTG
>Ga0210391_10001305_pt1 | contig 23001 bp, 21 predicted proteins | sample IncBWC12OmetaG_FD_160573 | JGI IMG/M metagenome (GOLD analysis project Ga0210391, IMG submission 160573) | Forest soil microbial communities from Barre Woods Harvard Forest LTER site, Petersham, Massachusetts, United States - Inc-BW-C-12-O ...
CGAGCGCTCGCCGGTTTGCGCGTCCACCGTATTCAGGACTACGTCGATGTTCCGGATGGCGTCCACGGCATGAGCATCGTGGTAATCGACGACTTCGTCCGCACCGAGTGAGCGCAGCAGGCCGTTGTGGCTGGGCGATGCCGTCGCGATCACATAGGCGCCTCGGGCCTTTGCGATCTGCACGGCCGAAGAACCCACGCCACCCGCGCCACCTTGAATGAGCACACGCTGCCCGCGTTGCACATTGCCAACGACGACCATCGCGCGCCACCCCGTCTCCCCGACAATGGGAATGCCCGCCGCTTCCTCGAAGGACAGGTGCGAGGGCTTGAGCGCCACTGCGTGTACCGAAGCGAGGGCATACTGCGTATAGGAACCGCCCGTCGCCACGGCGATGACCGCTTGGCCCGCGTGCCAGGTCCCGGCATCCGGACCCACCGCATCGATGATGCCGGCCAGGTCCCGACCGGGTATCGAATGCGTGCCGGCTGGCGCGCGCTGAGCGAGCTTCCAGTCCACCGGGTTGACTGAAGCGGCCCTGACACGGATCCGCACCTGGCCGGACTGCGGCTGGGGAATCGGCAGGGTCTGCAGTTCCAATTTACCTTCGTTCAGGACCATGGCATGCATGGTGTCCGCAGCCCATGAGGTGGACTGAATCAACAGGCACAGCGGCAGGATAAGCAGCAAATTCTTCATCGACTCTCCACGGTCACGCGTCGCAACAATTTGAAAGGATGATACGATTTCCAATTCCATGCAGATGAGGCGCTGAACATGATACGGGTACTGATCGCAATCGTCTGCCTGCTGCCGCTTTCGGCCCTGGCGCAGGTGTCAGGGCCCTTGACCATCAAGGAGCAGGGCAGCTTCTTCGTGGGCGGCGAGCACCGAACCATCACCGAAGCTGCCAGCGGCGTGGTACCGGCCCAGAGTGGCGAAATCACCGTCAACCAGATGTATGTGCAGTACCAGATCCCGCTCAAGGCCGGCCGGCACCTGCCGGTGGTGTTCGTGCATGGTTGCTGCCTGAGCAGCAAGACCTGGGAAACCACCCCCGACGGACGCATGGGCTGGAGCGAGTATTTCCTGCGCAAGAACCATCCGGTGTATCTGGCCGATCAGGTCTCGCGCGCGCGGTCCGGATTTGACCCCAGCGCCTTCAACGATGTTCATGCGGGGACTTTGGCCACCGCAAAGATGCCCGGGATACTCGATGCCACCCACCAGGTCGCCTGGACCGTATTTCGCTTCGGGCCCAAGTTTGGCCAGGGGTTTGCGGATGAACAGTTTCCCCTGCAGGCGGTGGAGGAACTCTACAAGCAGATGATTCCGGATCTGAACTCGACACTGCCGCAGAATCTCAATCCCACCCTGACGCAGATGGCGGCGCTGAGCGTGAAGCTCAAGGGCGCGGTCCTGGTCGGACATTCGGAGTCGGGTTTCTTTCCAGAGCAGGCTGCGCTGGTTGATCCCAAGGGGATCAGGGCCATGGTCACCATCGAGATGCGCTGCGATACGAGCCTCACCGCCGCCCAGCTGGCGACGCTCGCCAGGATCCCGACGCTGATCATGTTCGGTGACCATCTGGCCGATGTGAAGGCCCCGTTCAGCTGGATGGATGCCCTCAACGCCTGCAACGCCTTCGTCGATCAGCTCCACAAGGCAGGCGGGGATGCGCAGATGATGTATCTGCCGGCGATGGGCATCAAGGGCAACAGCCACATGCTGATGCAGGATAAGAACAGTGATCAGCTCGCGGACCTGGTGCTGGGTTGGATAGACACCCACGTCGAGCACCGCAAGCGCCCCGCGCCCTAGGGTTGCGCGGCAGGCTCAGGTGGCGTGCTTTTGCGCGTACTGTCTGATCAGATCGGCAAAAGGCATGGGCCGGGCGAATAGCCAGCCCTGCGCATAGCGCACCCCCAGCTGCTGCAGTACCCGCGCCTGGGCTTCGGTTTCCACCCCTTCGGCAATCAGGTTCAAACCCAGGTCCTTGGCCATCTGGATGATGTGCATGACGACGGAGCCGGTCGGCGCATTGGTGCCGACGGTGTCCACAAAGGCCTTGTCGATCTTCAGATAGTCCAGCTCCAGGGACTCCAGATAGGCGAGACCGGAATAGCCGGTTCCGAAATCATCGATCGCCACCTGCACGCCCAGTTCGCGAAGGTCGTGAATCACCTCCCGCGCATCATCCATCTTGATGAAGCCGCGTTCGGTCGCCTCCACCAGCAGGTTTTGCCGTCCGGCCCCGGTCGTGGCCAGGAGTCCGCGGAACAGTTCCACGGTCTTGCTGGAGTGAAGGTCGGCCGGAGACAGGTTGATGGAGATGCGAAACGCCGGATGACGGGTAAAGATGCCCTCAGTGTCCGCCGTCACCAGTTCCACCACCCGCTGGGTGATGCGCTGTATCAGTGCGCTGTCCTCGGCCACCGCGATGAACAGATCCGGACGCACCATTTCACCATTCGAACGTTGCCAGCGCACCAGCACCTCGGCGCCAATCCACTGCCGCGTCTGCAGATCGACGATGGGCTGATAGTTGAGAAAGAACTCCTTGCGGCGCAAGGCGAGCTTCAACACGGCAGGCAGTCCCAGCTGCGAACGGGCCACGAACAGCACCGTCAGCGCCAAGGCGATTCCGGCGATGACGCCGATGGGTACCAGCACCGCGGCGAAGTGGCGCAGACCCGCGGCCACGTTGGCGGCCGGTACGGCCGCATAGGCGGCAAAGTCGTAGTTGCGCGAGCGCTGCACGGACACCAGGTTCTTGCCATCGAACAGTTCCACTTCCGGTTTGTCACCCAGAGCGTCCAGCCAGCGCACGTCAAAGGGTCCCACGGACATGTTCAGCCGTCGGGTGCTGAAGCCCACCGCGCCCAATGCCGTGTAGGGTCGTTCCACCGTGACTTCCGTCAACAGATCACGGTGCACCAGGACGGTGTAGCCGCTGGCCTTGCGCGTGGAGGCGAAGAAGGTCCGGCCCGGCGCCAGCGGCAGCTTCACCGCGACCCGGATATACACGCCGGTGCGGGAGAGATAGTCGGCGGGCCCCAAGGGGATGCCGGGGCCATGCTGTCCCAGGGATGAACACAGCAGTCGATCCTCTGCGACGTAACCCACCACCTCGAGGTTGTCGCCGCGCAGTTTCATCTGCTTCATCAGCTGGACATTGGCATCGGAGCAGGGATCCGGGGCACGCGCGCCTTCCAGTGCATGGAAGGCGTCGTAGGCCTGATCGCTGGAGCTTTCGCTATGGCGGCGAACTTCGTAGGCCAGGTGCGTGACCTGGGCCATCTGTTCGTTGAAGCTTTGTTCGCGTGCCAAATTCAGGGCAATCAGTATCGGGCCACCGATGGCCACGATTCCGATGACGATCGCCACGGCGACGATCAAACCTTTATTCAGGCTCCCCCCGATCGGTCTGCCACCGCGTCCCGTACCGCCTAAGAATATCAATCACTTGGCAAGACCGAGTGAGTGGTTGGATTGTAGATTTTTTATTCAATATAAACAATACGTTAATACATCAATATCGAAATATTCTGAGGTTCGCTGAAAGCCAGGCAGTTCATCAGTCCTACAGGACATATCGTGTCTCGAACGATGGCAGGGGCGCGGCAGCAGGCGAGACTGGGCACACCGCAATCTCCTCAGCTGAGCCAGGAGGGCCTATGTCGTACAAGCAACTGTCGGCGATCGGGGTTTATCACACGGCAACACAGGCCGAGGTTGGCGTGGACATGCTCATCACCAAGGGCTTCAACAGCGCGGGTATCTCCGTACTGCTGCCCAAGAGTCCGAACAACCAGCCGGTGTCGGTTGCAGCGAAAACTTCGGCCACGCCGCTGCCGCAGACCAGCAAGACCGGTTCGGCCGCGGCAGTGGGTGCGACCGGTGGCGGGGCGCTGTTCGGCGCTTTGGCGCTGCTGGTCGGGGCCGGGGCGCTGGCCATTCCCGGCGTGGGTCCGCTGGTGGCCGCCGGTCCCGTGATGGCCGGATTGGCGGGGCTGGGTCTGGGCGGCGCAGTGGGTGGCCTCGCCGGAGCCCTGGTGGGCATGGGTCTGCCGGAGGATGAAGCCAAACGCTACTACAGCCAGATCGCCGTCGGATACACGCTGCTGGTCGTGCACAGTGATTCGGCCGAAGAAGTGGCGAAGGCGAAACAGATCCTGGTGGCCTCCGGCGCTGCCGACGTGTCCTCAAGCGCCGAGGCATGAGCAGGAAAACCAGCGACTGGTTCGTGGAGCGTCTGCAGGCCTGGGGTGTGCGCCGCATCTTTGGCTATTCGGGTGACGGCATCAACGGCGTACTCGGCGCATTGCAGCGTCTGGAAAAATCGGCACAGGCCATTGAGTTCATCCAGGTGCGCCATGAGGAAATGGCCGCCTTCATGGCCACCGCTCATGCCAAGTTCACCGGCGAACTTGGCGTGTGTCTGGCCACGGGGGGACCCGGCGCCACTCATCTGCTGACCGGACTGTACGACGCCCGGCTCGATCATGTCCCCGTGCTCGCCATCGCCGGTCAGGCCGAATCCACGGTGCGAGGCTCAAGCTACCAGCAGGAACTGAACCTGGATCGCTGCTTCGCCGACGTCGCGAGCTTCGTCCAGGAAGCTGCAAGACCCGCCCAGGTGCGACACCTCACCGATCGCGCCATCCGCATCGCCATCGCGCAGCGCGGCGTGTCGGTCATCATCCTGCCCAAGGACCTCCAGGATGAGCCCTGGGAGGAGCCCCAAGGGGTGCACGGATTTACGCGTTCCGGGCCGGGGTACCGGCGGCCACGCGTGCTGCCCTATGACCGGGACTTGCGCGAGGCCGCTCAACTGCTTAATTCGGGCAAGCGCGTCGCCATTCTGGTCGGCGCCGGGGCGCGCGATGCGGCCCTCGAAGTGATGCAGATTGCGGGTCTGCTGGGTGCCGGGGTGGCCAAGGCACTGCTGGGCAAGGATGTGATATCCGACGAATTGCCGTTCACGACCGGAGCGATTGGGCTTCTGGGTACCAGGCCATCCGATGAGCTCATGAAAGGTTGTGACCGGCTGTTGATGATCGGCACGAGTTTTCCCTGGGCCGAGTTCTTGCCCAAGGACGCTCAGGCACGGGCCGTGCAGATCGATATCGATCCTGCCAATCTCGGATTGCGCTATCCAGTGGACATCAATCTGCACGGGGATGCGTCGCAGACCTTGCGCGCGCTGCTGCCGTTGCTCGAGCCCCAGCGGGATCGGAGCTGGTACAACACGATCAGCGCCAACGTCCAGGCGTGGTGGAAGATCGTCGAAGAGCGCGCCATGACGCCGGCAAACCCCGTGAACCCGCAGCGCGTGGCCTGGGAGATGTCGGCCGCGTTGCCGGCCAATGCGATTGTGACCTGTGATTCGGGTACCAGTGCTCCGTGCTACGCGGTCTACTACCGCCTCAAGCAGGGCCAGCGTGGCACGCTTTCAGGTGGACTGGCCTCCATGGGCGCCGCGGTACCCTACGCCATTGCCGCCAAGTTCAGTCACCCGGCACGGCCGGTCGTGGCCCTGGTCGGCGATGGCGCCATGCAGATGAACAACATGGCGGAGCTGATCACGGTGCACAAATACTGGCGCCGCTGGGCCGACCCACGATTCATCGTGTGCGTGCTGAACAATGAGGATCTGAACGAAGTTACCTGGGAACAGCGCATCATGGAGGGCAATCCCCGCTACGCGAGCAGCCAATCCCTGCCCAATGTGCCGTACGCCAAATTTGCTGAAATGATCGGCCTGAAAGGCATATACGTCGATGCGCCCGAGGCGCTCTCAGGAGCCTGGGCGCAGGCTCTGGCGGCCGATAGGCCCACCCTCATCGAGGTGAAGACCGATCCGAATGTACCGCCCCTGCCACCGCATATTTCGCTCAAGGAGGCGCGGGGTATGATGTCGGCTCTCGCCAGGGGCGATGCCGGACTCATCTCGACCCTGGGTCATGCGGCTCGCGAACTGATCGGGAAAATACGGCCGCGCGACTAGGCAAAAGGAAGAGGCGTCACCGATCATGAAAGCGACGCCGGTCAGATCAAGCGCGGTCGTCGGACCCAGCGAGCCGCGCGTGCTGGGCACCTTGGGTCCCGGACTCATTACCGGGGCCGCAGACGATGATCCAAGCGGCATCGGCACCTATTCGCAGGCCGGCGCCCAGTTCGGCTATCAACTGTTGTGGACGATGTTGTGGACCTATCCCCTGATGGTCGTGATTCAGGGCATCAGCGCGCGCATCGGGCGCACCACCGGGCGCGGAATCGCCGCCAATATCCGCGAGGAGTATTCCCCACCGCTGCTGTATGCGACCGTGCTGGCGCTGTTTGTCGCCAATATCTGCAACATCGGCGCGGATCTTGCGGCCATGGCCGCCTCGGCGCGCCTGCTGCTGCCCGCTGTGCCCACTGCGGCATACGTGGTCGCATTCGGGCTCATTTGTGCCGGCGGGCAGATCTTCATGCACCACACCCGGTATGTGGCCATTCTCAAGTGGCTCACCCTGTCGCTGTTCGCCTATTTCGCGACACTGGCGGTGGTCCATGTGCGCTGGCAGGACTTCCTGCAGGGACTGCTGTGGCCGCACCTGCTGGCGCAGGATGCCTTCTGGCTGATGGTGGTGGCGGTGCTGGGTACGACCATCAGTCCCTATCTGTTTTTCTGGCAGGCCTCCCAGGAAGTGGAAGACACGAAGACTGAGCCGCTTCGCGAACCGCTGCGGCACATGCCCTCACAAGGCAGGAACGAACTGGCGCGCATCAAGACCGATACCGTGATCGGCATGGGTCTGTCCAATCTGGTCGCGATTGCCATCATGGCGACCGCGGCGGCCACATTTCACGCCAAGGGCATCACTCAGCTGGATACCGCGGCGCAGGCCGCCCAGGCCCTGCGGCCCCTTGCCGGAGAATTCGCCTTCGCTCTGTTTGCTCTGGGCATCGTGGGCACGGGCCTGCTGGCCGTTCCGGTGCTGGCCGGGTCGGCCGCCTATGCGCTCGGTGAAGCGCGCCGCTGGCCGGTCGGCCTGTCGCGCAATCCATCCGAGGCCAAGGCGTTTTATGCCACGATTGCCGCGGCCACTGCCGTCGGCGCGGTGGCCAATGCCCTGGGAATCAGCCCACTCAAGGCGCTGGTTTGGGCGGCGGCCCTCAATGCTCTGGTGGCAGCGCCCATCATGATCCTGGTCATGCGCCTGGCCAGCAGCCGCAAGGTGATGGGCTCATTCAGAATCGGCGGCTGGTGGCTGGTTTTGGGATGGTGCGCCACCGGGGTCATGGCGCTGGCTTCTCTGGCCTATCTGCTGTCGTTGCTGTTTGATCGTCACTAGGACTGTCAGCCTCCTCCAGCGGGCCCTTGGTCAGTCCGACCTGCTCGATCGCCGAGAGTACCTCCAGAGCATCGGTCTTCTGGGTGAATGAGGCGGCCTCGGCGTCATAGCGGTCCTTCACCATGGGCAGGTCGCGCCGCAGTTCTTCCAGCAGCCCGATGAGCTTGGTGACCTTCTGTTCGGTCATCAGATTGACCTGTAAGGCGATGTGGGCATGCTGCTGTTCGATGCGCGTCAGACGGTTCTGCGCAATCAGCACCACCGTCGTGCTGATCAGAGCCGCAAGCGACACTATTCCCTCAAGCAGGGCAAATGGCGCGGCATCAAAGGGCGTTCGGTCCCAGTGAGGCGCCAGGCAATTGTAGGCAATCCAGCCGGCGACGAACACGAACAAGGCAACCAGGTACAAGGGCCGGCCGATGACCACACTGATGCGTTCCACGAATCGCTGGCCTGAGGAGCGTTGCTCGCGCTCGCGCTTGCGCACCTCGAGCACGCTGTCGATATTCTGATCCAGAGAGGAATCAGGCGTATCCGTGTTCATGAAAAGGTGGGGCGCTGCCCGGGCTGTCCGGCAGGTGTGCTTGCGGCAAAACGCTGCGCCAGTCGCATCATGACGGCGGCACGCTGCGCCTCGCGGCTGCCGGTATCCGGTGGCTGAAAGCGCAATTCCAGCTGCGCCTCGGTGGCATCGATACGCGTCAGATAGCAGCTGCTGACGGCCGCCTCGCCGGCCACTTCCGCGGCGGCCGAGCGCGCCAGCTTGATCGCGGCTTCGATGTCGGAGTCACGATTGAGCCGGATGGTGATGGCCAGCGAGCCGCGGACGATTCCCGGACTGAGATTGAGCGTCACCTGGCTGGCGGCGAGACTGTTCGGCAGAACGACGAAGCGGCCGTCCTGAACGCGCAGCGTGGTGTAGCCGAGCGAGATATGCTCGACGGTACCGATTTCAGTGCCGGTGGGTGTGGCAACCTGCAGCGTATCCCCGAGACGAAACGGGCGGTAGATGGTCATCGACACCCCGGCAACCAGATTCCCCAGGGTGCTCTGCGCGGCCAGGCCAATGACCACCGAGGCCACTCCGGCGCCGGCCAGCAACGCCGTCCCCAGCGCACGCAGCTGCGGAATCAGGTGCGCGTACAGGATGATCATCATCACCCAGATACAGACCGTGGCGATCTGCTGCATGAAACTGATGGCGGTACGATCCACATGCCGCTCTTTGGACAAGGCGGCATGCACGGCCGTGCGCAGACCGCGTGACAGCAGCGCGGCGATTGCCACGAAGATGACAAAGTAGAGCAGGGCGCCGATGGGCTCGTCCGGCTTGAATACCGCCGGCAAGTCGCGCTGCAGGGTGCTCAGGTCAGGCATGACATCACAGCAAGGGCAGCTGGCGGCCGATGAACTCGCCCTCGACATTGAACAGGGGCAGCCGGTTGGCGAGCGCTTCATAGATGCGCGCGCGCTCGGCAAGACGCGCCTGCCGCGCGCTGGTGATCCAGCTGTGGATGATCATGGTGGGCAAATGGTTCTCCCGGAAGTGAAGGTCGCGCAGCCACTCATACAGGGGACGCAGTGCAGGCTGCCGAATCCACCACGGTGTGTGTTCCGGCATCCACAGCCGCGCTGTGCGCAGATGCTGCAAAAAGCGCCGCCGCGGCGCTGATGTCTGACCGATGTAGCGGGTCAGCCGCAATTCGCGTGGGTCGACCAAGGAGTAGATGGCGATTCCAGACGGCTCGACACCGGAGTCGTCGTACAGTTCCCGCCCGGCGTGCTGGGCAATGAGGCGTGCCAGGCTCGATTTGGTGAGCATCGCGAGTCATGAAGAATAAGCGTCGGGACCGCGAGCTTACTAAATCTCGCAGGTCCCGACGCCACCGCCCGCATACAGTCGTGGATGCCTTGAACCACTGTATGGGAGGTGTTGCAGCCTTACGGACGCTTTTCGGCGTCGCGCTTTTGTTCCTTGATGGTCTCTTTGGCATCGCCGTACTTCGCCTGCGCGGCACCGGTGGCCTGTTTACCCAGACCCTTCGCCTGGGTGCCGATGTTGCCGGTTGCCTTGCCAGCGGCTTCCTGAACCTTTCCGGCTGCTTCCTTCGCCCGCCCTTCGACCTGATCCTTGTTGATGCCCATTGCAGTCTCCAGTGATTGAACGATCGGAAGCATGGCGCTCAGTGCAGTCGGGCGCCTGTAGGAGGTCCGCCCGACCCCTCGTAAGCTATGCCGCTATGCCGGACGGGTCGGGCGTCCATAGGCCTTGCGCAGCTCGTCCTTGGCGCGGTTCAGGACCTGCCTGCGGCCGGCCGACAGTCCCTTGCCGCCGCGATTGATTTCGAAATTGAGCATTGACATCGCCGATCGGAAGGGCGTGGTCTTCCTGCGGCGACTGGCATCGGCGGAGCGTTTCAGACAGTGGGCAATCTGCCGGGCAGTACCCTTGAAGATGCCGGACTTCAGATCGAGCGCATCGCTGGTGCGCCTGACTTGGGCCGACCATTTGGCAGTGGTGCGGGGGGTCTTCCTGCTGATGGCGCGGGTTGTCATGGGCGCATCCTGATGAATCGATCGCAATTGAAAACTAGCCCGTGGCTGTGCCCGGCGCAGTCCGCGGCGAACCGCATCGGCGTGTCGGAGAAATTGACCCTCTCAGCGGTAGGACTTCCGGCGGCACGTCACGCCATGCCCGTTTTATGGTGACCGGCACGAAACCCTCGACCCGGAGCAAGTATGACCAAGCATCCCAAGCCACCGTTCAAGGAACAGACGCAGCCCTGGCCAGGTCTCGCCGGAAAGATGACGCCCAAGCCTGATCATGGCGAAAGCAGCTATCGGGGCTCGAGGCGTCTGGCGGGCCGCAAGGCGCTCATCACCGGCGGGGATTCCGGAATGGGGCGCGCGGCGGCCATTGCCTACGCCCGCGAAGGCGCCGATGTGGCCATCAATTACCTGCCTGCCGAAGAGCCGGATGCGCAGGAGGTGATTCAGCTCATCAGGGATGCGGGACGGGTTGGCGTTCCCATTCCCGGTGACTTGCGCGAACGGGATTTCTGCCGGCAGCTGGTGACCGAGGCAGTGCAGAAACTGGGTGGGTTGGACATCCTGGTATGCAATGCCGCCATCCAGCACTCGCGCGCTTCCATCGCGGACCTCAGCGATGAGGAATTCGATGCCACCATGAAAACGAATATCTACGCGCCCTTCTACATCATCAAGGCTGCGTTGCCACACTTGAAGGTAGGGGCCTGCATCATAGGCACGACCTCCGAGCAGGCTTATGACCCGTCACCGGATCTCTATGACTATGCGCAGACCAAGGCTGCCACGATGAGCTACGTCAAATCGTTGGCCAAGCAGCTCGCTGCGCGCGGAATTCGCGTCAATGGCGTGGCACCGGGGCCGATCTGGACGCCGCTTCAGATCAGCGGCGGCTCCTCGGTTGAAAAGTACACGCATTTCGGCAGCCAGACCCCGCTCGGGCGTCCCGGGCAACCGGTCGAGCTGGCTTCCATCTATGTGCAGTTGGCGGCCAGCGATGCCAGCTACACCTCCGGCAATGTTTTCGGGGCGGGGGGCGCGCAGGGCCAGCCCTGACCGTAAGCCGGCGATGACAGATTGTAATCCGCGCAGCCTACAGCCGTGCCGTTGCCGTGCGCCTACAGTACTTCAGTTCCACCAATAGTCGTTGCCCGTGTCAGGAGGACTCATGGACCTTTTAGTTGTTCTGATAGTGCTGCTTCTGCTGTTCGGCGGTGGTGGCGGTCTGTACTGGGGCTTCGGAGCAGGCTGGGGTGTCGGACCCATTGGTCTGATCGTCATCGTACTGGTCGTCTGCTGGCTGCTCTACGGCTATCGTGGTCGACGCGGCCCATAACTGGCAGAGTCGGCGTTAGGCACACGTGCGGAATGTCCGGACCGAGGTCCGGCATTCCGCACGTGGGTCATGGACAGATCCGCCGGCGTATTGCGCGCCACTCTTAGTGCAAAGTGGCACTGGCCGCGCCAATGATTGTCGATCTGGCCGCGAGGCTCTCAAATCCCAAGTTGGCGATGGCTGCACGGTCGAACAGGTCTGTCTGCGAGCCCCGCGGCAGCAGGCAGCTGACCGTGACACCGGTGCCTTGCAGTTCGTTGCCGAGCGCCACGGAAAAGGAATCCAGAAAGGTCTTTGAGCCGTTGTAGAGCGCCTGGGTCGTTCCCGGCATCAATCCTGTGGTGGAACCGCTGATCAGAATGTGCCCCTGACCTCGCGAACGCATGCCTGCCGCCACCGCGAATATCATGCGCAGCGTACCGTCGAGGCTGGTTTGGATGGCCTGTATGGCTTCGTTGAGGTCCTCTTCGGCAGTGTCCTGTTCCACGCCACAGCTGGCATTCGCAAACAGGAAATCGACAGGCCGTTCTCCAGAAGCGATCACCGCCATGAGTGAAGCAAACCCGGAACTGCTCGCCAGATCGCATTGAACGGACCTACAGGTCACGCCCATGAGGCCCAGCTCCTGGGCTGCATCGTGAACCAGCGCCTCCTCGGCCGTGATGATCAGGTCGAACCCCTGCCGCGCGCACAGGCGTGCGAGTTCCAGGCCCACCTCCGTGGCGGCGCCCGTCACGACCGCCAGTTTTCGACGAATGACATTCATGGTGGATCCTCCCAGCCCATAGCAAAGCCCCTCAGGCGAGCGGCCACCAGCGGTCGGGGGTCTGAATGAGACGCCGGAAAACGTCACACCGTGGCGTACGGGAATTGCCTACAACGCGTGGTTGTGCCGGTGCCATTGCGCGCTCCTGACTTGCAGCACAAGCTGCCGGCATCGACAATGTTCTCCATCGAACTCATTGGTTGGGCAAGCTCCGTCATCCTGCTCACGACGCTCGGACGGCAGGTGTATACCCAGTGGAAGACCAAGGCCACGCAGGGCGTATCGCGATGGCTTTTTGTCGGGCAGCTTGTTGCCTCAAGCGGCTACACGCTCTACAGCGTTCTGCTGCATAACTGGGTGTTCATGGCCTCGAATATCGCGCTGTTGGCGACGGCGCTGGTGGGTCAGGCGCTGTTCGTGCGCAACCGGCGCCTGCAGGTGACGCAGCGCCCTTAAGCTGTCAGTTCTCCAGCATCGGGCGGCCCTGATGGGCAATCAGCAGATCGTGCATGTCGTTGGCATGCTCTTCTTCAACCGCCAGTATCCCGACCAGCATCTGGCGGGTGGTCGGATCGGTATCACCAAAATAGCGGATCAGCTCACGGTAGTGATCCACTGCGATGCGCTCGGCGATCAGGTTTTCCTTGATCATTTCGATCAGGGTCTGAGCCGATCCATATTCTGAGGCGGACCGGGTCGCAAGACCCTTGGGATCGAAGTTCGGCGTGCCGCCCAGCTGGTTGATGCGTTCGGCGACGCTTTGCATGTGCGCCTGTTCCTCCTGCGCATGCTGTTGGAACTCGGACTTGACGCCCTCGCTGGAGATGCCGGCGGCGGTCACGGCGTGCATGGTGTAGCGCAGCACGCAGACGATTTCGGTGGCCAGCACGGTCTGCAGGATATCGATGGTCTTCTGGACATCGCCCTCGTAGGTGAAGGTGACCGTTCCGGATTCGATGTGCTCGCGGGCACGCTCGCGCAGCGTCTTGATATCGCTGATGAACGGCTGAGCGCTGGTGGGTTCTTTCATGGTTATTCAATCCGATGCCGGTATGGTGACCTGGGTGATGGTTCGCGCGCCGAGCGTCGCTCCGTCGCCTGGCGTATTGACGACGACATAGAAGGTTCGGGAGAGATGGCGCCTGGGGTTCTGCACGATCGGCACCAGCAGGCGAGTCTGGGGAGCGCCCGCTGCAATGTATTCGGTTCGCGACTTCACCGGCATGAAGTCCTGGCCTGGTTTCGCAGTTCCGGATTCCGTCGACCAGGTGAAGCTGACCTCCTCGTGATAGTTGTGGCGACGACTGACCGGGACACTCGCAACCGGCTGCATGGGCGGGACTTCCACGGTGCTGGCCGTGAGCTCAATGCGAGCGCTCTCGCGATAGCCCGCGGTGGCTGGCGCCGCGGCTGCGGGGGATACTTGCGCGGGTTTCCTGCTTGCGGGCGCCTCAGGAGCCGGCAATGCCTGCGCCTGCACCGCGGGAGCGACCTTGGGCGGTGGTGGCGTGGGTAGGGCAGGCGCCTGGCCCGCCACGCTCGGGATGTTCTCGCCGATGGCCGAATGCACGGCCGTTGCAGTGGCTTTGATGGCGGTATCGGCGCCGCTGGTTTTCAGCCAGCCATACTGATCCTGTGCCCACCAGCACAGCCCGGCGGCGAGTGCGATGAGCGCGGTGAGCACCGGGGGTCCGACACGCCTCGGGCGCGGTCGGGTACTGCTGATGGTGCTCAGCGAAGGCAGTAACAGCGGAACGGACGGCAGATCGAACCGCTGCAGCCATGCCTTCATGTCGGCGGGGCGATCCTTGAGGTCAAAACTGAGGCCGGCCTTGAGCGCACGCCACTGTCCGCCGCTGATGCCGGCAGGGCGTCGCGGCGTCTGGCGCGCCTGGCGCGCCGCCAGCGCATTGCGGCCCTGGAAGGGATGCTCGCCGGCCAGCAATACGTAGGTAATGCAGGCCATGGCGTAGACATCATCCTCGGTCGTGGGCTCCTTGCCCTCCAGCTGGTCACAGCTGGCGTAGGAGGGTGTGGCGACGGAGGTTCGAAAAGCCGCTTCGTTCGCAGCCTCAATCGATTGTATGCGGCTGGTGCGTTGCGCAGCCCCGAAATCCAGAACGCGTATCTCGCCCCACTCGGTGATGAAGATATTGCCGGGATTGAGGTCCCCATGGACGATGCCGCGCGAGTGCGCATAGGCGAGCGCGGCGCCTGCCTGTTGAATGATGGCCAGCGCATACGGCCGATGCAGAGTTTCGGACTGCTGCTCGGCGAGCACCCGGCCCAGCGGTGCGCCGGTGAGCTGCTCCATCGTGAAGAATGAAATATCCCCGTCCTGGTCGAATTCATGGACGCGAATGATGTTCGGGTGCGAGAGCGACTGCAGGCATTGGAATTCGCCGCGTAGTTCCGTCAGCAATCCGGGGCGCCGCACGACCTCGGTGTGCAGGACCTTCAGGGCGATGCGCTGATCTGAGGGAATGTAGTCCGGGCGATAAAGATCGGTCGCGGCATAGACGGTACCCATGCCGCCGCGACCCAGTATTCCATCGATGCGGTAGCGGTTACGCAAAATGTCGTTCACCGCGACCGTGGCCTTGGTCACCGCTGGTGCGCCCGAGACACTGACCCTGGGTGGTGGCGCAGGCGGTTGCCCGGTGGTGGCGGGCGCTGCTTTTTCAGGCGCGGCCTTGGCCGGCCGCGCACCCTCGTTGGGCATCGTTTCGAGCAGCAGTGCCTGGCCGAGCAGGTTCAGATTGTGGAAGTCGGCATCGGTGATCCGGTGCCGCCGATAGTACTGATCCACCAACGCCAGCAGTTCCCAGCAGGCATCGGGATTCTCGTCTATCGAATCACCCACGCCGCGAATGAGAGTTTCACAGTCGCACTCGCCCTGTGCCAGCGCCTCCAGCCATTGCTCGAAAGTCCAGGTGTTGCCGCTTTGCGTTGGCTGGGTCGTTTCGTTGTCGATGTCGGCGAAAGCCGCCCCAGACAGGGGTGCGGCAGCGGAGGGTGACAGCTTCATCTCTGCGGGGTTGGTGGCCATCTGGGAATACTGGCGTACCGGTACTGCGACGTCACCGCGCGATGCCGGAACCGGCCGTCAGAATATGCCTACCGCAGGCGTCACTGCCAAGAACAGGATCAAGGTCGCGAGGGCCGGGGAAGGCAGTGCGTCGCACCATCGGCCGGCGAGCCGCGATGAGTTCCGCAATGCTATGGTTTCAGCTCATATGGCCACGAATGAGCGCAGCGAACTCTCCTTCGACGACTATCAACTGATTGCCGAGGGCAGTTACGACTGGGACTCATGGATCCGTCCCGACGAGACGCTGCACTGGACCAGCAACGCCGGCCTCGCCATTTCCGGTTACAGCGCCGCGGAATGCCGGGCCATGAAGCGTTTTCCCTGGCCGCTGGTGGCCAAAGACGATCACATCACCTTCGAACTCTTCGATCACCTGGTCGGCGAACATCGCCCCGGCAATGATCTGCCGGTGCGCTTCGTGCGCAAGGACGGATCGGTCATCTGGGTGACGGTGTCCTGGCAACCTCTGCATGACCGCAACGGTCAGTATCTGGGGGTCCGGCTCTCCGTCCGCGATCGCAGCTGGAGCCTGCACAACCGCTATCTGGATCATTTTCGGCCCGTCGCCATTGAGTTGCTGGCGGAGATCATGCCGGCCGCCCGGGCCGGTGACATGCAGCGCGTGTATCACCTGATGACGGAGAGGGCCGCCAGGGCGCTGGGCGTGGAGCGCGTTGGTATCTGGTTCTTCGACGAAACCGGTCAATCACTGGTGGCCGTGGACCGGTTCAGCGCGGTTGACTATCTGCACGTTGAGGGCGGATCGCTGTCACTGGCGAATTGCCCGCGCTATCGGGCGGCGCTGACTGGAGATCAGCTGGTTGTAGCCACGGACGCCATCAACGATCCGGTCACGAGCGAGCTGGCCGATAGCTATCTGCGGCCGCTGGGGATCGCATCGATGCTGGATGCCCCCATCGTCCGAGGCGGTCGCACGATTGGTGTGATCTGCCATGAGCACGTCGGTCACATGCGTTCCTGGTACGAGACTGAACTGGCCTTCGTCGAAAGTCTGTCGGACTTCGTGACGCTGGCCCTGTACGCCCATGAGGGCATGCAGCTGACCGAACGCAATCGCATGCTGGCCTCCATTGTCGAGCTGCTGCCAGACCCGGTGGTGACCGTGGGTCTGGATGGCAATCCCGTATACATCAATGAGGCCGCCTACCAGACTCATGAACCGACCACGGCCACGGGCTTGCGAGAGTTCAAGGATCAGCACATCTCGGAGTCCTATTCTCCGGAGGCCCTGAAGTTTCGTAACGAGGTCATCGTGCCGGCGGCGCTGCAGCATGGCTACTGGCGCGGGGAAGTACGCCTGAAGACCACGCAGGGCACGGAGATTCCGGTGTGGCAGACGATGGTCGCGCACCGCGACCGGGCCGGAGAGCTGAAACTTCTGACATCGATACTGCGCGACCTTCGCGAGCAGAAGGGCGTGGAGTCACGGCTGCGTGAAAGCGAGGCGGCACTGCGGGCATTGAATCTGGAGCTCGAGGCCCGGGTGGTGGAGCGCACCCATCGTCTGGAGCTGCTGAATCGGGAATTGGAAGCGTTTTTTGCGGCAATCGCTCACGACCTCGATGAGCCGCTGCTTTCAATCGATGGCGGTGGCCGCAGTGTTCTGGAGGAGTTCGGCGCGAAACTCCCGGAACGGGCCCGCAACCTGATTCAGGAGCTGACTCACTCGGCGCTACGCATGCGCACCCTGATCAGGGGCCTGCTGACACATTCGCGCACGCTGCAACGGGACACCCCGCCGCAGAACCTCTGACCTAGGCGCGTGCCGAGCGCTGGCCCGGAGGCTCCGGGCTGCTGGCCCCGGTTGCCAACCCGGCCAGATGCGCGGGATTGACCGGCTTGGTCAGATGCGCATCGAATCCGGCCTCCGCAGCGCGTCGACGATCTTCCTCCTGACCCCATCCCGTGACCGCGACGATGCGTATTGCATCGCCTTTCTCACGACGCATGCGTACGCAGGTTTCATAGCCATCAAGCCCCGGCATTCCGATGTCCAGCAACACCAGCGAGGCATCGAAATCCCTGAGCATCTCCAGGGCATTCATCCCATCGTAGGCGACCTTGACCTCACCTCCGAGTTGGGCGATCAGAAGTGCGGTCGAATCGGCGGCATCGGCATTGTCGTCCACGACCAGAATCCGCTGGGCATCCAGACGGTAAGAGGGCGCCGCTGCGGCAACCGCCTCAAGGTGCGGCAGCGTCGCCGGGATGGTCACGATGAATTCGGTCCCCAGACCCGGACCGGGGCTCGTCGCGCTGATCCAGCCGCCATGCAGTTCAACCAGTTTGCGGGCGAGGGCGAGCCCTATTCCCAAGCCTCCATAGCGGGAAAAACTGTCGCTGTGGACCTGGGTGAAAAGACCAAAGATGGTGGGCAGCAGATCCTTGTGAATGCCGATCCCGGTATCCGAGATGCGCAGCACCAGATTGCGACCCGAGGCGCCGTTGCCCGGTTCTTCGTCCGCACGCAGGGTGATGGTGCCGCCTTCGGGAGTGAACTTGGTGGCGTTGTGCAGGATATTTCCAATGACCTGAGACAGCCGTGTCGGATCCACCTCGAGTATCCGCTGCGGGTCATCCAGCTGTACTTCCAATTTCAAGCCCGCCGCGGCGATGGCGCTGCGATTGGCTTCCACCACGCTGTTCACCAGATTTGACAGCACCACCGGCTGGCGTTGCAGCGCAATCTTGCCCGTGGCGATGCGCGAAACATCCAGCAGGTCATCGATCAGCCGCACCACGTGCCTGACCTGGCGGTCCATCATCGGGCGGATCTTTTCCACCAGCGCCGGCTGATCCGGCACCCGCTTCAGCAACTCGATTCCGGTGCGGATGGGCACCAGGGGATTGCGCAGTTCGTGGGCCAGAACCGCCAGAAATTCGTCCTTGCGACGATCGGTTTCACGAAGCTCCCGCTCGCTGTCCCGCAGCGCTTCGCGCGCCTGGGAGCGCTCGATGAGATCGGCGGCCTGTCGACCCAGAAGATCCAGGAACTGCAGTTCGCGTTCAGTCAAGGTCCGCGCGTTACGCCAGTGCGTGGAGAACATGCCCAGTTTACGGCCGGAGCGACTCAACAGAGGCGTGGACTGTGCACAACGCAGTCCATGCTCATAGTGCAGTCGGTTGGAACTGTCGGCAGCGGCGGCCGCATCGTCGGTGAATTCGACGAAGGTGCGTTCGCCCCTCGACAGTGCGATCCCGCAGGGGGAATCCGAATCGGCATCGATGCGCGCGAAGTGTGCCGAAATGGCGGGCGTGAAGCCACGGGAGGACAGGAATGTCAGGGTCTGCGTGGGTCCGTCGAGCAGTTGGATCGTGCCCGCGTCAGCCTCGGTGATGGTGATCGCCGCCGCGAGGATTTCGTCGAACAGCGCCGATGATTCGTCTTCGCCGATGAGCCGCGCCGCGACATCGCGCAGCAGCCGGGTGTCCTTGAGTTCGCGCTTGATGGCCTCCTCGGCCGACTCCCGTTCGCCGATGAGGGCCGTGATGCGGCGGTTTTCCTGCGCCAGGCGCTGTAGTTCACGCTCCGCCGCCAGACGCGCGGCCTCTTCGAGTTCGCGGTTGATATCCGCCGTGGCCATCACCTGGACCGCGGCTTCGGCAAACTGCGCCAGACTGGCCACCAGCCGGGCATCTTCACCGTCAAAGTGTCGCTCCTTGGCATGCGCAGCCACCCAAACCGTGCCGACGGCGTGCGCACCCCGATGGAACGGCACCAGCAGCACCTCGGGTACGGGCTGCGAAAGCACATCGATGTAGGGGAAGTGCCGCACCGGATCGGCCATCATCAGCAGGTGACTGCGATCCAGCACCGTGCCGCAAGGACTGAAATGACGCGGCACGGTGTTGCCGGCGTAGTGTGAGAACTCCCCTGAGGTTGCTACCCAGCGAAACTGCGGGTCGGAGTCCTTGCGGTTCGGGTCAAGCAGCGAGATGCCTGCCGAACCCGCGCGGCACAGTTCCCGTGCGCTGTCGACGAGTTCCTGCAGCGCGCGCCGCGGGTCCTGAGCCATGGTGTTGGCGAGCTTCAACAACACGCGGTTCTCAGATTCGAAGTCCGGCGCTCGCGAAGGCCGGCGCTTGAGTTCATCGGTGATGATGACCGCATCGACTCCGCATTGAGTGTGGTGAGTGTGCGGCGGAGTGATCTCGCTCATAGCGCCGGATCTTAGCGCCTCTGCGGCCGATCGCACGATCAGTGAAGTGGCTTGACCGCAGCGGCGAAAGGGCGCGACCCGAGAAAAAATCGGGGCATATTATATTTATATATCAATATATTATTCAATATTATTGATCTTGTTTCAACTCACCGAAATCGTCGCCGCTGCAAAGGTCGCGCAACGCTCATGCTTAGTGGGGCAGTCCCAGAGCCGCGCGCAGCTGCTTGGCTGTCATCAGCTTTACATAGACGGCTGAACCCACGTCGAACAGGTGCGCCTTGGAAAGATCACCCACCACCACCGGGTCGAAGCCGGCGTCGCGAACCAGCGTCGCGGCCTGCTGCAGCGCCACGGGGTCATCGCCCGCGATCGGAATGGCATAGCGTTCTCCGGAGCGATTCGACTCGGTCAGAAGGTTACCGGCGATAATGGCATTGAAGGCGCGCACCAGACGCACGCCGGGAAGGAAATCCCGCGACGAGGGGCCGGCGCCCTTGATGCGCGCAGCATCTGCCATTGCGCCGTCGCGCTCGGGATAGGGGTTGCCCGCATCCAGTACCACCTTGCCGGCCATCTGCTTCGCGTAGTCATGGCCGACCTGCGGGGTGGCGTTGTACGGCACGGCAAGCATGACCACCGGACCGAATGCCGCGGCCTGCGCTGGCGTACCCACACGCGCCTTGGGTCCCAACCTGGCAGCCAGCGGGGCAAGTTGCTCGGGGTGGCGCGAAGAGATCATCACCTCGTGACCCGAACGCACCCACAATTCCGCCAGCGCAGCGCCGATCTTCCCGGTCCCGATGATACCGACGCGCACCGCAGCGCCGCCATCGTCAGCCGCGAATGACGCCGACACGAGGCAAAGGGTGGCGGCCAGTACCAGGCCTGCGCGAATGAGCACTGAGCAGTGTGGCTTGCGCGTCATGAACTTGCTCCTTATCCCTGAATTAGGTTCGCGGAATGACCGCAGTCGTCAGGCGCGAAATGCACACCAGTTTGTCATGTTCCTCACGTATTTCGATGTGCCACACCTGGCTACGGCTGCCCAGATGATAGGGGCGCGCCGTGGCGGTCACCAGGCCTGATGAGACCGGTCGCAGGTGATTGGCGTTGATCTCCTGTCCCACGCACATGTGCGTCGCACGATCGATGCACATATTGGCCCCGACACTGCCCAAGGACTCGGCCAGGGCCACCGAAGCGCCGCCGTGCAGGACTCCGGCAGGCTGGTGCGTATGGCTGTTGACCGGCATCGTTGCCCGCAGGTAATCGGGGCCGATTTCGGTGTAACAAATGCCGAGATGTTCAGAGAGGGTATTGCGCGAACGCTCCTGAATCTCCGCCACCGTGTGTTTTGTAATCCAGATGCTCATGGCTTGAGTCTACCGTAACCCGTCGCCGGCCGCGCCTTGACCCGGCGCTCCGAGATTCTCATGATGCGGCGCGGGCAGGCCGGCTATCATCCCTCAACTCCCAGACGGACAGGAATTCCAATGACCGAACCGACGCAGACCCCCGTTGTCGAGGACGCCAAGAAGCGGTTGCGTGAGAAGGTCGAAAAGCTCATCGCACGGGCCCCGAGCAAGAGCTCGGCGTCGATCCAACTGGGCGGCCAGACGCTCAAATACAATGCCATCGCGGAGTTCATTCCGATACTTTCGGGTGGAATCGACGAAAAGAGCGGTGAACTCGAGGCGGCGATTTTCACGACAGCGTATTTTCTCGACCAGGCTTCGGCGCCGAGCCGCCCGGTCTGTTTTGCTTTCAACGGCGGTCCGGGATCCGCATCGATCTGGCTGCATCTGGGCGCGCTCGGACCCAAACGCGTCGTCATCCGCGAGGACGGCAGCATGCCGCCGCCGCCGTACAGCGTGACCGACAACCCCGAGTCATGGTTCGACCAGTTCGATCTGGTTTTTGTTGACCCGCCGCACACCGGCTATTCCGTGACCGCCACTGAAGAAGCACGCAAGAAGATGCTCGCGGTCGATGGCGATGTGAACGCCCTGGCCGAATGCATCCGCACCTGGCTCGGTCGGCATCGACGCTGGAGTTCGCCCGTCTACCTTGTGGGTGAAAGCTACGGTACGACGCGCGCCGCGGCGCTGGCGGACAAGCTTCAGGAATGCGGCGTGGCGCTCTCAGGCCTGGTGCTCGTGTCGTGCGCGATGGATCTGCAGAGTCTGGTGTTCGCGCCGCGCAATGAACTGCCGTTCGCGCTGTTTCTGCCGGCTTTCGCCGGTGTGGCCCAATATCACGGCCAGCTCAAGGGACGCCTGGCGCAGTCAGCCAGCGCTGCGCGAGCGGCAGCCGAGGAATACGTCGCGGAGGAGTATCTGGCAGCGCTGCACAAAGGATCGGCTCTGTCTGGGACGGAGCGCCAGCGTGTGGTGAAACGCGTTGCGGAACTGACCGGCCTGGCACCCTCGCTGGTGGAGCAGAAGAACCTGCGCATCAATGACGAAACTTACTTCGTGCAATTGCTGCGCGAACGTGGACAGATCGTGGGCCGGCTCGAGGCGCGCGTGACGGGCCCGATGGCCGCGAGCCGTTCCTACGTATGGGAGTTCGATCCCGGGATCGAGGCCCTGGTCCCCCCGTACACCATGGCGGCGCATGCCTATATGAGTGAAAACCTCGGCCTGGACATGCAGGCCCGGTACGAGGTGCTGTCGATGGAGGTCAACAAACACTGGGACTGGAACCGGGGTGAACAAAAAGGCAATAGCTTCACCTCGACGAGTCCGGATCTGGCCCGCGCGCTGCGGCGCAACCCGCACCTGCGGGTCCTGGTGGCCAGCGGTTTCTATGATCTGGGTACGCCATACAGCGCCTCGAATTGGTCGCTGGCGCAGCTTGACGTCCCGGCTGAGGTGCGCGCGCGCGTCGAGCACCACTACTACGATGCCGGACACATGATGTATACGCGTGAATCGGACATGAAAAAACTCAAAGGCGATCTGGTGGCCTGGCTGGCCGCGGGTGCTTAGCCGGCTCCCGAATCCCAATACTGCTCCATCCGCCGCCGCATGGCCTCATCGGGCAGCCGGCCGCGCGCCGCGCCCTGGTTGTCCGTCAAGTGTGCGACCTGCGTCGATCCGGGAATCGCGCAAGTGACGGCAGGGTGGGAGATCACGTACTTGAGCAGGAACTGACCCCAGGTGGTGACATCGATGTCCGCAGCCCACGGCGGCAGTTTGCGGCTTTGGGCCTGGCGCAAAATGCTGCCAAAACCGAAAGGAACGTTGGCCAGCACGGCCACATGACGCTCCTGGGCGAGGGGCAACAAAGTCTTGGCCGCCTCGCGATTATCCAGCGAGTAATCAACCTGCACGAAGTCCAGCGGATACTTGCGAAGATAACCAATCATCTCCTCGTGCTGCGACACACGTGACGTGGTGATGCCGACATAGCGGACCTTCCCGGCCTGCTTCCATTGCTGCATCTGCGGCAGCAGTGTATCGACACCATCAAGGTTGTGAACCTGCAGCAGATCGACCTTGGTCGTGCGCAGGCGCATCAGGGAGCGTTCGAAGCTGGCCTGACCGCCGACTCCATCAGCGTGCATACCGCGGCCGCTGAGGGTGAGCTTGGTGGCAATGAACATACGCTCGCGGCTGCCGGCCAGGGCCTCGCCGATGAGCTCTTCGCTGTCACCGTAGGCGGCCGCCGTATCAATCACTGTGCCGCCCAGCTGCTGCATGCGCTGGATCTCGGCCAGTATTGGCTCACGC